>Ga0208696_1001287_pt1 | contig 15027 bp, 9 predicted proteins | sample Sb_taG_9_FD_187711 | JGI IMG/M metagenome (GOLD analysis project Ga0208696, IMG submission 187711) | Peat soil microbial communities from Weissenstadt, Germany - Sb_50d_b_LC metaG (SPAdes) (version 2) | ecosystem: Environmental > Terrestrial > Soil > Wetlands > Peat | place: Germany: Weissenstadt...
GCCCTGACAGCCAAATTGGCAGACAACGGTTCATCTCGCTTTTGTTTTTGTTACCGGCGCGCCGCGTCACTGGAGGAAAGACGACTTCCACCATCAGAATATCGCCCTTTTTGCCGCAATCCGCTCCGAATGCCTGTGCCCAGCGTAACGAAACCGGATCACCCGAAACGACCTCTAAAACCTTGTCAATAGCAACTTCGCATCAGCCTACCCACTGGCTGCCGGTCCTCTCACCGCGGTGCTACCACCTGGAAGGGCGGAGACTTCTCGCTGAACTCCACCGTGATTCGTTGTATCCCATGATGGGCAAGACGCTTGGGTGGCTGGGGCTTCCCTACGGTCAGCCCCAGGGCCGAAGCCTGTGCGTCTGGGGCGTCGCCTCCGGCTCCGCCGCCAGCCACCCGAATCCTGGCAGCTCTGGAATGGTGGAGTTCAGCGAGGAGTCTGGAAGGGCGAGGGGGGGCCAAGGCCGCCGTCCGGTTCGTCGACGCCCAGCGCGCCGACAACACGTTCGTCTTTCGGACCGATGTGAAGAGCTATTACGCCAGCATCGACCACGATATCCTCCTCACCATGCTGGACCGCCATCTGCCCGACGGGCGGGTCCTCGACCTGCTGCGGCAGTACGTGCGAAGGACGATTTACGACGGGGGGCTCTACGAGGATGTGGAGCGAGGGATTTCGCTGGGCTGCCCGCTCTCTCCCTTGATGGGGGCGTTCTACCTGAAGCTTCTCGACGAGCGCATGGAGACAACGGGGCTGCCGTACGCCGGTTCATGGACGACTGGGTGATTCTCGCACCGTCCCGCTGGAAACTCCGGGCGGCGATTCGCCTGGTGAACGAGACCTTGGCGGAGCTTAAGCTCCAGCAGCACCCCGACAAGACGTTCATCGGCCGGGTCAGCCGGGGGTTTGACTTCCTGGGCTATCTGTTTACTCCCGCGGGCTGGAGGTCGCCTCGCGCGCGGTAGAGCGTTGCGTGGAACGTGTGTCCCGGCTTTATGAGCGCCGTGCGGACCTGGTCCGCATCGGGGCCTACGTTCGGTGCTGGCAGCGCTGGGCGAGGAGCGGTCTCCGGGAGATGGGGCGAAGCGTGTCCGAGCGAGCGTGGGATTGCGTGAGCCGCGCACTTGGTCGCGGCGTGTTGCCCCACTGGCCTCTACCTCCGCTGTTGACGGCGTCTGCGGGACCAACGGAAGGCGACGCCTGCGCAGATTCCACTCGCCGCCATCCAGAGGGTTGATGGCTCGGGGACAGCGACGGCTGATGCTACAGTGAGGACCTGTGAAATCCCGTAAAGTGGAATATAGCCTATGGATCTCCTGTACGTGGGGTCTTTTGGGCTGCCGGTGCAACACCGAACATCGGTTTGCTCCTACCGGCCCCCGCCGAACGTCGAGCGGCCGGGGCGCGACCGAGGGCAAGAACACATGATGTTAACATCTCAGAGGAATTCCGGTCAAGTGATAGCCGTTCACAACCCGAAAGCGGCAGGTGGCCGGGGCAAAGTCTTCGTGCCCCGGCGGCCCTGGACGTAGGTTGGGTCACCGGTCACACCCCGCCGTCCACGCCGGCGGGATCGGGTCGGGAACCAGAGCGCTTCCTTCCTGCCCCTTGAACCACGCTGCGCTCGACCAGCGCCAATCGCGCGCCCGATCCACCGACCCACGACGCACCGGGTTGAGGTGAATGGAGTCGATCCTCGCCGAGAGGGTACTCGGTTCGATGATATTGCGATCGCAACCGCCGCCCGGTTGCCAGAAGTGCCGCTCCGTCCGTCGCCCGCGATGCTGGGTGATGCGGGGGAGCCACTCCGGGGCATGTCGGGCGAGATACGACGAGGCGCGACGCCCGACGGGCTCCTCGATGGCCCGTAGGATCGATGCCATCTCGTAGACCGGATTTCCTGGCCCACCAGATCTTGGCGAGCGAGACGGTCCACCTGCTCCCGCCCCAGCCGATCTGATGCCGCCGCTCGAGGAGCGCATCTTCGATGATGGCCCTTCCCTCACTTCACGATCGTGAGGGTCGGATACCTCGGTCGGTAGAACCGCCCCTTGTACCGCCGCAGCAGATACTCGAGCACGTAGTCCTCCTTCTGCTTTTCCAGCAAGAAGGCGGCTGCGATCGACTCGCTACCGTGTTCCTCTGCCAGGCGGCGGACGAAACCTGGACTGAGCGATTGGCTCGTCACCCATCCCCGTATCGCCACTTCCTCGCCCCCCGTCAGTCCTCTGCCCTTCTTCTTCAGCCCCGAGAGGATGTCGTTGAAGTCCGGCATGATCTCCATCCCCTCGATGGGGTTGAAATACACCCCGATTCCGTTCTTCGACTCCAACAGGTCGCGCGGGATGTTCATCTCGGGCGAAGCTACCTTCAACCCATGCTTCTCCACCAGCCGCTTCCGCTTGTCCTCTGGGAGCGCAGCGAACTTCGCCTTGGCAGATTTCTGCCAGTCGGCAGCCATCATCAGACCGTCGGGGTAGACAACCCAGTCCTTGCCGCGGCTCGCCACGAATTCCTCGTATTGCTGGCGGACCATCTCCCGCGCCTTCTTCAGGTCCTCCGGGGAATAGCGGTAATAGATCGTGGGCAGCTTGCGATAATGCTGCTTCGCCAGCTCGATCGCAGCGGCGTCCAACCGATGGAACATCTTCTGGATTCCGGACCAGTACCATTCCCCGTCCCAGGGGACCAAGCTGCCGTAGACGAACTCACCACGGGCGAACGGGTTCCGCTCCAGGTTCAAGCGGACGCGGTACTTCACATCGTTGATCAGGTTCAAGACCTCGATCTTCTCCTTGTTGCCCGATAGCACCTTGAACACGGCGTTGTGCCGCTCGGACCACGAGAGCAGGTCGACGCGCCGCTCCGGAGAAAGGTCCAGCACGCTGGCGAGGACTTCAAGCGCCCCAAGCCCCGCCCATTCGGTGCATTGCTGGCAGAGGAAGTCGTCGATGGCCCCGATGTCTGAAAACTTAGCGTTCTGCTCTTCAATGTACCGCTGGTGGAAAATGCGGAAGAGATACGATCCGGTGCCGAGCCAGACCAGCTTTCGCTTGACTTCCCAGCCGTGCTTGTGGGGAGTCCCCAGGAAGTGCTTGACGCCCGAGTCCCTGGGGAGATCGGCGAACTGCTCCTGTAAGACTTCGGCGGCGACTTGCGCCAGACGAACCAGATCGGTGTGGTCTGGGCGAAGGAGCAGATCGGGAATCAACTGCGGATACAGGATCCAGAGAAAGTGCTGGAGGCGGGTTGGGGAAATCGCATCCAGGGGAAACACGGTCCTGGGCTCGAATAGGAAAGGCAAGGGCGTCCCGAAGAACTCCGTGTTGTATCGTTCCAGACTTCGCCAGATGCCGGTTTCGCAATGGAGGTCCTCGACGAACTCGACCAGAATCCCCGCCAATGCCTTGAGGTTCGGTCTGTCGAGTCTCAGCGTGTCGTGGGACAAGCCCTTCTGCGCCTGGGTGAGCGCCTTCACGATCGCGTTCTGAACCTTGGGGAGGTACTGCTCCACCGAGCCTTCGTGGCCCTCGGGGCGAAACGGGAGTTTTGACATCGCTTTTTGGTTCCTTCGCCTGTACGGACGGAGCGAATCCTTGGTTGTCCCCCAGCGTATCGGACGGGGACCGGTTCGCTCAACCCGGGATATGCCACCGTCGCCCTCTCCGCCGGACGCCGAGCAATCCGCCTTGGTCTCTTCGTAGGTCGCAACGTCGATCTCGATCGACGAGCCGACAAGGAGTGCGCCTCGACATGGGCCGCTGGGGTGGCCGGGCGATCGCATCACTGCCGCTGCTGATCGGCGGCTTTTACGGCGCACTTCCATCACAGCCCCGTTCAGAACCTCGGCTGACCCGACTAATATGGACACCAAGCCCATGCCACAACGAAAACCTGCCAGGGGTGCTGAGCGATGGCGAAGAAAAAACGCAAACTTCCCAAACGAATCCTGAAGCGACCAACCGAGCCGATCCCGATGGAGGAACCGGTTCACGAACTCCCCGACCGGCGTGCCATGGAAGGGGTCATGCGGGGTCTCTTGGGTGGGCTGGCCGGCTCCCATGAAGAGACACCGTTGAGCAAGGCGCAGGACCTCATGTACAAGGCGTTCGAGTCGCACGACCCCATGGAGCGGGTCGAACTCGCCAAGAAGGCCCTCGACCTCTCCCCCGACTGCGCCGATGCCTACGTGCTGCTGGCCGAGCAAACCAAACGCCGCAAGGAAGCCCTGGAACTCTTCGAGAAGGGGGTCGCCGCTGGCGAGCGGGCGCTGGGGCCGGAAGCGTTTCAGGAGAACGTGGGGCACTTCTGGGGCCTGATCGAGACCCGCCCCTACATGCGTGCCCGTGAGGGACTGGCGAGCCTCCTCTGGACGGCGGGGCGGCGGCACGAAGCGATCGGTCATCTCCAGGACATGCTGCGTCTCAATCCCAACGACAACCAGGGGGTACGATACACCCTGGCCGGGTGGCTGCTGGCCGAGGGCTCGTACGAGGAACTGGTCCGGCTTCTGAAGCAATACGACGAGGATTCGGCAACCTGGGTTTACACGAAGGCCCTGGTGGCCTTCCGGCAGAACGGGGACACGACCGAGACCCGGAAGCTGCTCAAATTGGCGAAGGAGGCGAACAAGCACGTCCCGGCCTACCTGTTGAGCCAGGAGCCCTTACCGCTGGAGCGACCCGGTTATTACAGCCCAGGCGATCGGAACGAGGCGATCCTCTACGCGGTCAGCGCCCTGAGCGGATGGAAGGAGATACCGGGAGCGACCGCATGGCTGAAAGCGACGGAACAAGGAACGAAGCGGTCGAAGGCCCCAACCCCCGACTCACAAGGCCCAACCCCTCCGGTCAAGGAAGAACTGCAACATCTCTCGCAAGTCTTTGATGTCTGGCAGGCGGATTTCCGCCCGACGCCCAACTGGATCACGATCGGAGGCGAACCCGCACGGCCGTGGGTCGTGCTGATCACCAGCCTGAGCGATGACCTGGTCCTGGCCCATGAGATCGCCTGGGAGCCGCCGTCCTCCGGCCTGCTCTGGGATGTTCTGGCCAAGGCCGTGAGGAAGCCAGCGGCGGGCGAACCACATCGCCCCACCGAGTTGCAGGTGCGTCCCGACGAGCGGTGGGACGAACTGAAGCCTCACCTCGACGAGATCGGGATCACCGTCGTGCCGGCCGAGCAACTGGACCATTTGGACGTTGTGTTCAGGGATATGGCCCGGCACATCGGCGGCAACGTCCCTCCCGGCCTCCTGGAGATGCCGGGGATCGGTCCCGAGCAGGCGGCCGGTTTCTACCGAGCGGCGGCTGGGTTCTACCGGAGAGCCCCCTGGCGGAAGCTGGGTGACGAGACGGCGATCAAGGTCGAGTGCGACCGGTTCGAGAGTGGCCCGTGGTACGCCGTGGTGATGGGGCAGTCGGGGCTGACGTTCGGTGTGGCCCTCTACGACGACTTGAAGACGCTGGAGAAGCTGTGGGCGGGTGAGATGTCGGACGAGGAGAACTCACGAGAGACGGTGGCCTTGACGGTGACGTTCCATGACGAGACGGGTGTCCCCGGCGCCGACCTGGACGCCAGCAGGAGACTCGGCTGGGAGGTGGCAGGACCGGAGGCGTACCCGTCGATCTTTCGCAAAGAGCGGGGCCTGAGTATACGCCCCCCGCTGGCGTGGGAACTGGTACTGATGGAAGGATGCCTGCGTGCGATCCCGGCGTTTGTGGCCCGGCACCGGCCCGATGATCTGTCAAAGCACAAGATGACGGTCCCGGTGGCGTGGGGCGACTTGAGCTTGACCTTGTCGTGGGTCGAGGATTGAACGAGAGCAGAAGGCGCTTATGCGCCGGGACAGGGGATGGCCGCACGGGATCGTCAAGCGGGTGGATCATTGCGGCGAAACACGCTGGCCACTCGCGGTCGATTCGCGGTCGTGTTCCGCGACTTCGGCCTGGATGCTACCGAATGCCACGCGCTGATGTCGCAATGCCACGCCGAGAGAATTCGACAGGACTTGCGAGGCAAACTCGCGTGCAGCGGTCACCAATCGCGAATCTTCCGGAAAAGTGATTGATCATCTCCCCGGCGTGTTCTATAATTGCTATTGAGATTCAATCTCAATTAACGTCGAACCGAATCTCAGGCCGATAGAATGTTGATGGTGGCGCTGCCCCAAGAGTCACGGACCCTCTGAAATGTGCGAGGCCCACGCATGAAGGCATCGGGTCAGGCAAGAGCGAAGGAAACTCAGGTCGATCTCATTCCCCTTTGTCGGCTCCGCGCAGGAGAGGGGGGGTGCGTCGGAGAAGTCCTGGGCACGTGCGGTATGGTCCATCGCCTGCGGGAGATGGGGCTCTATGATGGCGCCCGGATCCAGATGATCCGGCCTGGAAGCCCATGCATCATCCGTCTCCAAGGGCAACGGCTTGGCTTTCGCATGGATGACTGCGCGCACGTGATGGTCCGCGTGAGTGCCGTGGCGTCTTGACTGACTCGATCGGTCAAGATGAGCGGCACGCCGACCCGTCTATTCCCTCCGGTTCCATGATGCCGTCCGCCACCGATCGCAGCACCTGGACGATTGCCCTGATCGGCAACCCGAACACGGGCAAATCGACGTTGTTCGGTGCGCTCTGCGGCGTTCAACAGCGGGTCGGCAATTATCCGGGCGTGACGGTGGAAAAAACGCTCGGCGAGCTGGTCCACGCTGGCCGGCGGTGGATCCTTGTCGATCTGCCCGGAACCTACAGCCTGGCGCCCCGGTCGCCCGACGAGATGGTCGCGGTCGATGTCTTGCTGGGCCGGCTGGCGGATGTTCCGGCGCCCGACGTCGTGCTCTGCGTGGTCGCGGCGAACAACCTGGAACGAAACCTCTACCTTGTCAGCCAGGTTCTCGAGCTGGGCCGGCCGCTGGTGATCGCGCTCTCGATGGTCGATGTGGCGCAGGACCATGGATTGCAGATCGACACCCAGCGGCTGAGCCGGCAGCTTGGCATTCCCGTGGTGCCGATCCAGGCGCACCGCGGCCTGGGCCTCGGGGACCTGAAAGACGCCCTGGCCGCGGCGGGCCAGCAACCTGGCGCGATTCCGGAGAGCCCATTTCCGCCAGCCTTTCGCGACGAGGTCGACCGGCTGGAGTCGTTCCTGGCCAAAGGTGATGCGCCCGCGGCGCAGAGTCGCTTGCCCCGCTACCTGGTCGAACGGCTCTTGCTCGACACGGGGGGTTACATCGAGGAGCGAATTCCCAGCAACGGCGACCAGGCCGCGATCCGGGCGGAGCTGAGCGCAGCGCGAGAGCGGCTGGGCCAGGCCGGCTACCCGGTCCCGGCCGTCGAGACGATGGCGCGGTACGGCTGGGTTGCTCGCGTGGTCGAGGGCGTGGTGGAACATCCGGTCGAGCCCGTCAACACCTCGGGTGACCGGCTGGATGCGGTCCTGACGCACAAGTTCTGGGGAATGGTGATCCTCGCCGTCGTGATGCTGCTCATGTTCAGCGCCGTGTTCGCCTGGGCGAAGCTGCCCATGGACGGAATCGAAGCGGCTATCTCGTGGCTGTCCGGCCACATCGAGGCGAGCCTGCCGGAGGGTCCCCTGCGCAGCCTCCTGGTGGATGGGATTCTCGGCGGGATCGGCGCGGTGGTGATCTTTCTGCCCCAGATCTTCATTCTTTTCCTCATCCTGACCAGCCTGGAGGAGTGCGGCTACCTGGCAAGAGCCGCCTACCTGATGGACCGGCTGATGGTCCGGGTCGGGCTGAGCGGGAAGTCGTTCATACCTTTGCTATCGTCATTTGCCTGTGCGATCCCGGCGGTGATGGCCACCCGGGTCATCGAGAACCGGCGCGACCGCTTGACGACGATCTTGATCGCCCCCCTCATGAGCTGTAGCGCCCGTCTGCCGGTTTACACCTTGATGATCGCGGCGTTCATCCCCGAACGGCAGTTCGTGGGGGGGTTGCTCGGGCTTCAGGGTCTGGTTCTCTTCTCGATGTACGCCCTGGGAATCGTGATCGGAGCCGCGGTGGCCCTGCTGCTCAAGCGGACCTTGCTGCGCGGCGCGACCCCGCCGTTCCTGATGGAGATGCCCGCTTACAAGTGGCCGTCGCCGCGCGTGGTTCTGCACCGGATGTTCGACCGCGGCTGGGATTTCTTGCACAACGCGGGCACGATCATCTTCGCCGTCTCGATCGTGATGTGGGGTGCGCTCTATTACCCGCGAATCTCGCCCGGCGAGCTCGCGCCTCTGACCGCCGCGCGCGACCGGCTGGAGCGACAGCGGGACGACGCCCGGGCCGCGGGCGACGCGGCCAGGGAACAGGCCGCGAGTGCCGGCCTGGCTGGCGTTGCCAACCGCATGGAGGGAGCGCAAAAGCGGCAGAGCCTGCTGGGCCGCGTGGGCCGAATGATCGAGCCGGCGGTCAAGCCGCTGGGTTGGGACTGGCGGATCGGCAGCGGCGTCATCGCCTCGTTCCCCGCGCGCGAAGTCGTGGTCGCGACGCTGGGGGTCATCTTCGATGTCGGCAAGGAGGTGGACGAGCCGGAGGGCTCTCAACGGTTGGGCGCAGCGCTCCAGTCGGCCACCTGGCCCGACTCGGGCCGTCCGCTCTTCAACATCCCCGTCGCCCTGTCGATCATGGTCTTTTTCGCCCTCTGTGCCCAGTGCGTCTCGACTCTGGCCGTCATCGGCCGCGAGACCGGAACCTGGACCTGGCCGGCCTTCACATTCGGCTACATGACGGTGCTGGCCTATCTCGGCGCACTTGTCACGTATCAGGTCGGGAGCTACTTAGGAATCTGAAGGAGAGTCGTTCATGGAATTCGGCTGGCAAGACCTTGCAGCGCTTGGCATCGTCCTCGCGGCCGCCGGATACCTGGTCAGGCTCGCCTGGAACGCCGTGACCCGCAAGCAGGCAAGCGGCTGCGGATCGGGGTGTGGAAGCTGTTCGACCCAAACCAGCTCACAGTCAGGCATGCGGGATCCGCAGCCAGAGCAGATCGTTTCGATCGGCATGATTGGCCCCATTCGGCCGATTTCAGAGCGAGAGAATCTGCAGCACCTGGAAATCGATCGCTCCGCCGTCATCGTTGAGTTGCTCACAAAGGAGCTGCCGCTGCCCTCGCTCGCCGACGTGGTCGGGCCTCTGCACGACAACTTCCGGCAGAGCGGCATGACCGAGGAGGAGGTCGACACCCTGATCGAGGAAGAGGTCAAGGCGGTGCGAGCCGAGCGTAGGGCGAGGCAAGCGCCGTGATGGCGACGGAGCCGCTCAAGGCCGTCTTACAGATCCTTCCAACGATGAGGATTATGTTTGCCGGGAATAAGAAATGCGATTTCACCATCTGAAAGTTCTATTATGTATGGTATACCATTCTGGTCCATGTACGACTGGTAACGATGAACCCAGTCTTGGGGGCAACAGAGGATTTTCCAGCTTCCAAAAATTTCCGATCTTAGTGGATCTATAATTTCACGTTCCACAATATCTTCATCAGACGAGCTAAAGTGTAACAAGCCTCCGTTGTCCATAAAATGACGTATATTATGTTTGCTCATTCGTCTCGCAAGACGGACATTCCACCCAGCGTCTAAGAAGGCGAAAGTGACGGTGCCCATGCTAATAACTTATGACCCCGCGAAGCCCCTCTTACCAGAGTTCAATCGGCGACCGGTTGCTCGTCCTCCGGTTGTGGGAAGAAGACATCGTTGTCCCTCGCGTGCGTAAGTATCTGATCGATCCAAACTTGGCGGATCTTGGTCAATTCGATGCGCAGCGCCGGCCAGTCAAGCTCCGAGAGACCCCCATTTAATGAGTCAGTTGCCCACATGAGTTTCTCAATTCCGGCGTGATAGCCGTACTCCTGGACTGCGGATATTCGTGTAAAAACTACGTCCCACAAGGCCTCTTGCTCTGACGCCTTGGGATCGTCGCCTTCCGCGACCAGGATGGACCGAGCATCGAACTGTGGTTCCGCGTCGATTTCATACACAAGTGCCAATACAAGCCTATACGAACTCCGCCAAGTCTCGCAGGTGTCCATGTACCGTCGAACGAATGCGGAGTAAGTCAATGATCGGCGACCGTCGGTTCCACCGGTAAAACCCTGGATAAAGGCCCAGTGTGGCTTAGTCTTGTAGTATTGAGCAATCGCGTTTAGCAAAGGATCGTACGATCCCCGCTCCCATGCAAATCGCTCGCTGTACCTGATGCGGTCGATCGGTTGTCTTGTTTTGAGGGAAGCAAGGCCGGAAAACAATGCGAACTCCGAAGCGTGTTCTCGAACGCCCTCCTCGACGACGAATTGAGGGAGATCCTTTCGATGTAAATACTTGCACGTCGTCTCGCTGGGCTGCCAGATCACTGAATCATGTCTGAGACAAAACCCGGCTCCTTGACCAACGTGAAGACTTTGGGCGCAGTTGTGAATGCAATTCCGGCAACTAAATAGCTCGTCCATCATGACACCGTTGCAAAGAACCTTTGAATCTTGCCGCGCGCCCAGTCAATGAGATCCTTTCTGTGTCTCCAAAATCCCTGATCTTTGCCAGATCGAGCGAGATGCTGGTAAACTGTGTTCGCTACCCTCTGGCGTGAACAATGTGCTCAGCGTATGTGCAGACCTTCGACAGGTCAGGTGGACTGATTCCATCCCGTTGATCGCGCCGGAAATACGGGCGGGTCGAGACAGATTGGGATGGAACGACCTGGCTCATGGACGCTCCGCAACAGAAGATCCAAGCTTCCAGTCAGGCTGCGACACGATGAGTCAGCATAGCAAACAAAGTGGACGGGAGCTACGACGAGACATTCAGCGGTGAACGCGCCGATGTTCGAGAGCGAAGTGCAGGCGATCCGCCGATGCGTTCAGGGGAACGCACCGTTCGGTACCGACCCATGGGTTATGAAGACCGCCACCACATTGGGCCTGGAGTCCGCTCTTCGGGCGCGGGGCAACCCTCGACTGACAGGCGACAGGGCAAGTGATGCCTGACAGGCCCTCCTTGCCCGTCTTGTCCAACCTGCTGGGACAATTCACTATGTCCCTTCGGCCTCCTGCGGGTCCGTAAGCCAGAAGCGGTCAGCTGGCCAACACCGCAGGTCCCATATCCGATTGGAGATGAACTCCCGAATTCTTGTCCGCAGATTTCGCAGATGAACGCAGATAAGAGAAGCGGGCGGAAGACCCAGTAGGCGATCAACTGCAGGTCATGGGTTCATCAAGATCGTCGTTTGGGAATCATGACAGATCAGGCATCGTTCAATGACGGCGGTTTCCGGGTGCATAATCAATGTGAACTTCCGACCATCTTGTCGCTTCAGGCGCTGATGGTCTCTCTGCGCCGGAATCCCGCATCCAGGCGATACCTGAAACGGCTGAAGCCGGAGCTCCAATGAATCGCGACCTCAGTGATTGCAGTGACCCGTAATTGAACCATGCCCAGGTCTTTACCGTGTCTCGATCAACTCCCAGGTGCCGGGCTACTTCAGATATGGTCGCCATCGCTTGCTCCAGATTGGGTTCCCTCTAGCGCGCGCTCCGAAGGAGATATTCCTAATTGTTCTGGTAGATTGCACGATCCAGGCAAACGTGCTTTCCGCAGACCGGACATCTTACCAGAACAGTGAAGACCGAATCCCTTTGTTCGACGTTATCTGGAATGAACGTTGACTTCTTCTCCCATGAACCCCCGATCCTCACGCCACATTCCCCTCCTCCTGCCCCCGGGCTCGTTTGAGGTATCGCTCGAACAGCCAGTCGAGGAAGAACCGCGAGAAGTTGGCGTCGTCGTTGATCTGCTTGTAGAACTTGAAGTGGGTGTCGATCAGCTCCTGGATCTTGTCGTTGGCGACGTGGTCGAAGGTCAGGCGGGCGTTCTCGGGGACGTTGACCTTGACGCTGGTCTGGAGAGCGGCGTCCTCGTTGAGTCTCGATTCCAGGTGCTCGATGATCACCTTGTCGGCGTCGGTGAAGTCGGTACCGAAGCGTTCATTCAAGTCTTTGAGGATCGCCGAGAGTGCCTCGATCTGCTCGGGCTGGGGGTCGAAGACCTGCTTCTCCTTGAGTGGCTCCAGCGGGTGCGTCCCCTTCTCCAGGGGCAGTTTGCCGGACGAGGTTTGCTGGAGCCGGTAGGAGTCCATGTCGATGTTTTGCTGAATCTCGACAGGGAGTTGCTCTCGGTTGACCGGGAGCTTGCGGAGCAGGAGGCGGCCGAATTGGTAGAGCTTCTCCAGGTCGGCGTCGGTAAACGTGATGATCTGCGAGAGAAACGCGTAGAGCCGCGCGTAGTCGCCGAGGTAGCTCCTGAAATCGCGCTGGTCCTCGGGCGTCGCGGCCTCGTAGCGATCAACGACTGGAGCGAGGGCCGCGTACAGGGACTCCTGGGTCGCCTTGGGGTCGAAGTAGATGCCGGCGAACCGCTCGACGTCTTCGGTCGTGTAGAGGTGGAACTCGCTGAGCTTGGTCTGAAGGTCGTAGAGCAGGTTCGGGTCGGTGGCCTCGCTCAAGAGGGTCCTGTCGTAGTAGGGAGCGAAGGCTTTCTGGATCTCCTCAGCCTCGTTGGCGAAGTCCAGAACCATCGTGTCCTCCTTGCCCGGATGAACGCGATTGAGCCGCGACAGGGTCTGGACGGCGTTGACCCCGCCCAGCTTCTTGTCCACGTACATGGTGTGCAGCAGGGGCTGGTCAAAGCCCGTCTGGAATTTGTTCGCCACGATCAGGAATCGGTATTCGTCGCGATTGAAGGTCCGGGCCGTCTGGATTTCCGGGAAGCCGTTCATGTTGGCCTCGGTGTGGTCGATCCCGGCGTCCCTGACGGTGCCTGAGAACGCGACCAGGGCCTTGAAGGCGTAGCCCTTCTTCTTGATGTAGGCGTCAACCGCGTGCTTGTAGCGAACGGCATGGAGCCGCGAGCGCGTGACGATCATCGCCTTGCCCTTGCCGCCGATCTTGTGGTAGCCGTGCTCGGAGAAGTGATCGACCATGATCGCGACCTTCTTGTCGATGGTCGCCTGATGGAGGTCGACGAACGAGCGCAGCAGGCCGCTCGCCTTCTCCCGGTCGTAGCGGGGGTCGTCCTTGATCTTCTTGAGCAGGCTCCAGTAAGCCTTGTACGTGGTGTAGTTGGCCAGAACGTCGAGGATGAACCGCTCCTCGATGGCCTGTCGCATGGTGTAGAGGCTGAACGGCACGAACTTGCCGTCGGGTCGCTTGGTGCCGAAGAGTTCCAGGGTCCTGGGCTTGGGCGTCGCGGTGAAGGCGAACAGGCTCACGTTCGGCAGCCGGCCTCGCTTCTTCATCTCGGCGACGATCCTGTCTTCCAGATCGTCCTTGTCCGCGACGGCGTCGGCCCGCTCGGCTTCATCCAGGCTCGACACCGCGAGCACGGTCTTCCAGCCCTTCGCGGTCTCGCCCGACTGCGAGGAGTGGGCCTCGTCGATGATGACCGCGAAGCGCTTGCCTGGCAGCTCACCAATCTGGCCGGCAATCACCGGGAATTTTTGCAGGGTGCTGACGATGATCGTCTTGCCCTCCTCGAGCGCTTGCTTGAGCTGCTTCGAGGTCTGATCGATGTTCTCCACCAGGCCGGGCGTTTGCTCGAAGTCTGCCATGGTGCGCTGGAGCTGGCGATCGAGCACGCGGCGATCGGTCAGCACGATGATCGAATCGAAGACCCGTTGCGAGCTCGCGTCGTGCAGCGAGGCGAGCTGGTGGGCAAGCCAGGCGATCGAGTTCGACTTGCCGGACCCGGCGGAATGCTGGATCAGGTAGCGCTGGCCGGGTCCGTCTTTTGCGGCCGCCTTGACCAGGCGACGCACGGCGTCGAGTTGATGATACCGCGGGAAGAGGATTTTCTTCTTTCCGGTCTTCTTGCCCTCGTCCTCCTCTTCGACGACGTGGAGGAAATTCTGGATCAGGTCGAGCACGCTGTCGCGGCTCCAGATCTGCTTCCACAGGTACGCGGTGGAGAAGTCCGTGGCGCTGGGCTCGTTCCCGGCGCCGCCGTACTTGCCGCGGTTGAATGGAAGAAACCAGGTCTTCGGCCCTTCCAGTTTGGTAGCGACGTAGACCAGGTCAGGGTCGATGGCGAAGTGACCGAGGCACCGCCCGAACTGAAAGAGCGGTTCCTTCGGGTCGCGGTCGTGCTTGTACTGCGCGACGGCGTCGACGACGGTCTGCCCGGTGAACGGGTTCTTCAACTCCGAGGTGAAGATCGGCAGTCCATTCAGGAACAGTGACATGTCGAGGCTGTTCTCGTTCTTGTCGCTGTAGTGAAGCTGGCGGGTGATACTGAACTGGTTGGCCTGGTAGAGCTTCTGGGTCTCGGCATTCAAGCCGCTGACCGGGCGGAAGTGGGCGAGCCGGAACGTGCAACCGGAGTCCTTGATGCCCCGCCGCAGCACGCTGAGCGTCCCCTGTTTCGCGACCTCGGAAGCCAGCCGTTGAAGGAACCGGGCCTTGACCTCGGCGCCATGCTGGGCCTTCAGCTTCTCCCACTCCTTGGGCTGGGTCGCATAGACAAAGTCGAAGACCGCCTCGGGGTCAAGACAGAGCTTCCGCTCGTAGTCGCCGGGTGACCTCTTGCGGTATCCGCCCGCAACCGGTGCATTTCCGTTCGATGAGCCAGCCGCCAGCTCCGAAAAGGGCTGGGTCAGGACCTGTTCGATCGTGGCTTCGAAGCTCTTCTCAGTGATGTCGACCGTCGTTTTCGCGGTCGGCGTCGCGGCGGTGTCGGGGGGCTGCTGGGGGCCGGGTTCCTCGGGCAATCGCATGGCTGCGACGTCCAGGTCCCGCCCGGGAAGACGCGTTCGAGCCGAGCGGCCTTTCTTCAGGACAGACACTCGATAGCCCGACGCAAAAGTCCTCCACCAGAAGATACACCAGGGCCCGATCGGCTCGACGATGACGACCCTGCCTGGCGCTTGCTCCTCGGCCTGCTCCGCAACGTGCCGGGCCTGATCGGCCGAAACCGAGTAGTAGATGAGCTCCTGCCCATCGTCGGAATCGACCTCGGCTGACGAGAAGAAGT
>Ga0208696_1001289_pt1 | contig 15012 bp, 10 predicted proteins | sample Sb_taG_9_FD_187711 | JGI IMG/M metagenome (GOLD analysis project Ga0208696, IMG submission 187711) | Peat soil microbial communities from Weissenstadt, Germany - Sb_50d_b_LC metaG (SPAdes) (version 2) | ecosystem: Environmental > Terrestrial > Soil > Wetlands > Peat | place: Germany...
CCTACGGACCCTTCATTCAGGCCGCCGAGGCGCAGTACAGCAGCAATCCCAGCGTGGTGAATCCGGCCACGATCACGAACATGCCCGCCGGGTACACGCTGGCGCGCACTATCCAGATGACCGACTTCTTCGGTCCGGACCAGTCCCGGGTCTTCTACGGGTACGTTGCAGTGGGCGGCGATCCCATCACCGCCGTGGTCGCGCTGCGCGGCACGGAATCGACCATGGAATGGTGGGATGACTTCCACTGGGATCTGGTGCCGTTCACGCGGATTCCTGACGGCGGGAACGTCGCCCAGGGCTTTTATGACATCTACACCAGCATCGGCACGATGGCCCCGGGCCAGGGGGCCACATCGGCGCCGAGCGCCTTCTCCGCCGAGGTGGCCCAGGCGGCCACCAGCGGCTTGGCGGCCGGCCTTGATCCAGCCTCGCTGCCGCTGGTGGTGACCGGCCATAGCCTCGGAGGCGCGCTGGCGACACTGCTGGTCGCGGAGCTGAACGCGACCACGGCGCTGAAGCCGCAGGCGTGGACGTTTGCCTCGCCGCAGGTGGGCGACGCGAAGTTCGCCGCACGCTACGGCGGGCTGAGCACCGTGTCCTGGCGGATCTACAACCAAGTCGACGTCGTCCCGCACTTTCCCATTGATGTCTTGGATAGCTACCAGCCCGTCACCACCGGGTACGCGATCAATTCCATAGGGAAGGCGAAGTGGAGCCTGAGCTGCGCCCACTCGCTGAATACCTACATGCACGTGCTGTCGCCCGGCACCGTGCCGCTGGACCAGGCCTGCAGCTGACGGCCTGGCGGGCCCGATGCGATCAGGAATCGAGAAGCACCACGGCGTGGTCGAGCCTAGCCTTTCGGTGTGGGGCCGGCATGACACCGAGCCCCTAAGCGTCAAGAAGGGAAGCCCGAGAATGCCTGAGAAGAATGCCACGACCGAGTCCGACGGCTTCAGCGCCGAGGAGCGTGCCGCGATGAAGAAGCGCGCCGCCGAGTTGCGCGCCGAGGGCAAGAAAGGTGTCAAGAAGGCCGACGGCCTGCAGGCGGTCCTCGACAGCATCGCGGAGATGGCACCGGAGGATCGTGCGCTAGCCGAGCGCGTGCATGTGACGGTCACTGCGACCGCCCCCGAGTTGTCACCGAAGACCTGGTACGGGATGCCCGCCTACGCGAACGCGGACGGCAAGGTCGTCGTCTTCTTCCAGGACGCGGGCAAGTTCAACTACCGCTATTCGACGCTGGGCTTCCAGGACGCCGCGAACCTCGACGACGGCGACGTGTGGCCAGTGTCGTACGCGCTTAAGGAATGGAGCCCCATGGTGGAGAAGAAGGTCGCCGAGCTGGTGGAGGCCGCGACCTCCTGACCGGTGCCGCAACCGCTAGGCTGAAACTACCGGTCGGGCGCGGGGCGTCGGGCGATGACTGAGGCCCCGCCGCGCGGGACGGGCATGTCGGGCCGGAAATGACGGTGCTCGTCGATATCGTCGCGCCATGTCGCATGTCACGATCTTTGGCCTAAACATTGCCGCCCTGCGGCGGGCCGTCGACGCGAGCACGTACGCGAAAGGGGCCGAATACGCGCGCCAGCGGGAGGTCCTGTACGCCGCCTGGGATCCGGGCGGTGACGTGCTTCGCGGGGTGGTGCGCGGCCACGAGAACAAGGTCTACAACGCGGCCGCATTCTTCTCGCTGACCCGGGGGCTGCCCGCCGAGTTCGAGCTGGGCGAGTGCAGCTGCCCGGTCGCGTTCAATTGCCAGCACGTGGTCGCGCTGGTTCTGTCGGTTCTGGCTCCCGGCACCCCGGGGCCGGCCCGGGTAGAGGGTCCGCAGCCCGCCGCGTGGGAGAAGTCGCTGGATTCGGTGCTGAGCCCGGGCGGGTCTGCATGCTCCGGCACGACGCCGCTGGCGATCGAGCTCGCGCTGGCCGGCAGCCCGGGCCAGGCTCGCTGGGGAAAGACGGCGAGGCACGCACCGCTGCGGCTGACCGCCCGGCTGGTGAGGCCGGGCAAGAACGGCGGCTGGGTCGGCGGTGACCTGACCTGGAGCAGGCTGGACGTGCTGCGTTATTCCGGCGACTACCGCGCGGAGCAGCTCCAGCTGCTGCGGGACCTGTACGTGCTGTACCAGGCGCGCGTGGGCCGCGGCGGCTACTACAGCTACCCCTACGGTGACGACCGGTCGATCGAGCTGTCCTCGGTCGGCTCACGGCAGCTCTGGCCGCTACTCGACGAGGCCGCGGCGGCCGGCCTGCGGCTGGTGTACCCGGGCAAGCGCGGCGTGCTGGCCGGCTACGACCACAGGGAGTTCTGCCTGGACGTGATCCGTGACACCCGCGGTCCGGCCGGCGGGCTGCGGATCGTCCCGGTGATCCGCGCCGGTAGCGAGGAACCCGTCGTGCCGGTCGCGTTCATCGGGGCCGAGGGCCACGGCGTGGTGTACGTCGAGGCCACCGAGGCGGCGGCCGGCGAACCCGGGAGCTGGCGGTTCCGGCTGGCCCGGCTGACCCGACCGGTACCGCCGCCGCTGCAGCAGATGGCCCTGGGCGGCGAGTCGCTGCAGGTGCCCGCGGCTGAGGAGCCCAGGTTCCGGGACCGGTATTACCCGCGGCTCCGGCATGCCGCGGCGGTGACCTCCTCGGACGGTTCGTTCATCCCGCCCGCGATCTCCGGGCCAGACCTGGTGCTGCGTGCCGACTACCACGGCGGTCATGAGCTCGAGGTGGGCTGGGAATGGGCCTACCGGGTCGGAGACTCGCCGCTGCGCGCGCCGCTGGAGACGGAGGGGCCGGACGACGGGTACCGGGACCTGGCCGCCGAGCGAGCGCTGCTGGCCCGCCTCGACCTGCCGCTGGGCCGCTACGGCCTGCTCGGGCCGACCGATGGCCCGCACGGCGCGGGACTGCCCGCGCTGGCCCCGCGCGCCCGCCTGACCGGAATCGGCACGATGCGGTTCACTACCGAGCTGCTGCCGCTGCTGGCCGATCAGCCCGGGCTGATCCTCGAGGTCATCGGCGAGCCCGCGGACTACCGGGAGGCCGGGGATTCGCTGCAGATCGCAGTATCCGCCGATGAGCTGTCCGGCGAGACCGACTGGTTCGACCTGGGCGTGACGATCACCGTGGAGGGGCACCCGGTTCCGTTCATCGAGGTGTTCCTGGCCCTCAGCCGCGGCGAGCCGCATCTCCTGCTGCCCGATGGGGCCTATTTCTCCCTGGACAAACCCGAGCTGCGGGCGCTCGCCAGGTTGATCGAGGAGGCCCGCGCGCTGCAGGACTCGCCGTCCGACCAGCTGCGGATCAGCCGGTACCAGGCCGGATTCTGGGATGAGCTGGCCGCGTTGGGAGTGATCGGACATCAGGCGGCCGCGTGGCATGAGCAGGTCCAGGGGTTGCTGTCGGCCGACGTCGCCGGCCGGATCCCGCCCCCGCCCGGGCTGAAGGCCCGACTGCGGCCCTACCAGCAGGATGGGTTCGGGTGGCTGGCATTCCTGTGGGAGCACCGGCTGGGCGGGATCCTCGCCGACGACATGGGACTGGGCAAGACGCTGCAGTGCCTCGCCCTGATCAGCCACGCGAGGCAGCGCGACCCGGCGGCCGGCCCGTTCCTGATCGTCGCGCCGACCAGCGTGGTCGCGAACTGGACCAGCGAGGCCGCACGGTTCGCACCGGACCTGCGGGTGATCCCGGTATCCGGTTCCGTGGCCCGCCTCGGCCAGGGTCTCGGCGAGCTCGCCGCGGGTGCCGACGCCGTCGTCACGTCCTACGCCCTGCTGCGCATCGACTTCGCCGCCTACGCCGAGGTGGGCTGGTCGGGACTGCTGCTGGACGAGGCCCAGCAGGTCAAGAACCGCCAGTCGAAGGTCTACCAGTGCGCCCGCCGACTGGCGGTTCCGGTCAAGATCGCGATCACTGGCACGCCGCTGGAGAACAACCTGATGGAGCTGTGGTCGCTGCTGTCGATCACGGCTCCCGGCCTGTTCCCCAGCCCGGACCGGTTCCGCGACTACTACGCCCGGCCGATCGAACGCCAGGGCGACGGCCAGCGCCTGGCCCAGCTCCAGCGGCGGATCAGGCCGCTGGTCAGGCGCCGCACCAAGGAGCAGGTGGCCGCCGAGCTGCCGGCCAAGCAGGAACAGGTCCTGGAGGTGGAACTGCACCCGCAGCACCGCAAGGTCTACCAGACGCGGCTGCAGCGGGAGAGGCAGAAGGTCCTCGGCCTGATCGGCGACATGAACGCCAACCGCTTCACGATCTTCCGCTCGCTGACCCTGCTGCGCCAGCTGAGCCTGCACGCCGGGCTCATCGACGAGGCCCACGCGAGCCTGGCCTCAGCCAAGATCGACGCCCTGCTCGGCCAGCTGCACGAGGTGACCGGCGGCGGGCACCGGGCCCTGGTGTTCAGCCAGTTCACCGGGTTCCTCAGCATGGTCCGCGAGCGGCTGGAGGCCGAGGGCATCCCGTACTGCTACCTCGACGGCGGCACCCGCGACCGGGCCGCGGTGGTGCAGCGCTTCAAAGAGGGCGCCGATCCGGTCTTCCTGATCAGCCTCAAGGCCGGCGGGTTCGGGCTGAACCTCACCGAGGCTGACTACTGCTTCCTGCTCGACCCGTGGTGGAACCCCGCGACCGAAGCGCAGGCCGTCGACCGCACCCACCGTATCGGGCAGACCCGGAGCGTCATGGTCTATCGCCTGGTCGCCAAGGACACTATTGAGGAGAAGGTCATGGCGCTGAAGGCCAGGAAAGCCAGGCTGTTCTCCAGCGTCCTGGATGACGGCAACGTCTTCGGCACCCGCCTCGACTCCGACGATATCCGCGCCCTGCTCTCCTGACCGCACGACCGCGGGCGCCGTCATGAGGCGATACCCGCAGCTGCGTCCTGCCGGCTGTGCGGCGCTGGGAGCCGGAGCTCGGCATAGAGTGCGCGGTGGTCGCTGCCGGCCAGCCAGTGGGCCGATGTGGTCACTACCGCGCAGCGCCGGTCGATGAGGACGTGGTCGATGGCGAGCAGGGCCGGGCGCCGGCCGGGCCCCGGTCCCCAGGTAGGGGTCAGGCCGTGGCCGGCCTGGCTGGCCGCGTCCACGTAGCCGCGGCGCAGGAGCCGGCGGAACTGCGCGTGATCGAGGGTGGCGTTGAAGTCTCCGGCGAGGATGCGCGGACTATTACCGGGCGCGGGCAGCGCGGACAGCGCGGACAACTGACTGCGCCACCGGGCCGTGGCCCCCGGGGACCAGGGAGGTTTCGGCGGCGCCGCGTGTATGCAGGCCAGTTGCACGGACTGCCCGGACGGAAGGTCAAGCCGGGCGATGCACCGGGCTGCAGATACCGGCGCAGCGAGCGGCCAGCCACGCAGGGGGTAGCGGGCGTAGATGCTGCCTCGCGTGCCGCGCGATATCGGCTGCGTCACCCGCTGCGGGAGCAGATCGCCCAGCCCGGCCTGCTGGAGCCTGGCTGCCGCCTCGTCGGTGAGTTCCTGTACGAACAGCACGTCCACATGCTTACGGCCTACCAGCTCGACAACCGCCTCGGCCCCAGCCCGGCCGACGAGCAGATTCGCCGTCAAGACCCGCAGCACGGGCCCCGCCGCGGGCGGCTGGCGGTACGGCACGGCGCGAGGGCCCACCGCAGCGGTCAAGGCAGCCCCGGCAACCGCGGTCGCGGCAGCTGGGCCCGCGCCGCGCAGCAGCAGCGCGCTGGCCCATGCTCCCGCGGTTACCTGCGGGGTAAACGACAGCAATGGCACGGCCCACGCTTCGGCGAACCGGAGACGATCAGCGCCCGCCAGCCGGGCAGCCGCCCAGCCGGCCAGCGCGCCGGCCACCGCCCACTCCATGCATCGTGACGGCATTGGTTCATGATCGCAGAACCGAGGGTCAGGACAGCACCCGGTTCGCAGGCCAGCAGGCCAGGGACCTCGCCCAGGGGCATACCCGGCACGATCGCCCAGGCCGTAGTGGCCGCGCCGGTCCGGGCCCGGATAGGCTGTGGACGCTGGCCAGAGCGCTAGATGATCTGTTCGCTGTCCTGGCTGGCAGCCTTGAACCGGCGACTCGCGCCATTGTGCCGGTCGTGTACTGGTAAGGACCATCCGATGTCTGCATCGAGCTCGCCGCGTGATGATCTGAGCCTGCTGTCCCGGCTGGAACGGCTGGATGCATCGACCGTGTCCGACGCGGACAAGTCGCTGCGTGTGCTGCCCGCAGCAATCAGGCCGGTCTCAGCCCGCAGCCGGCTGCTCGGACACGCGGTCACGGCGAACGCGCGCGACGATCTGCTGCCGGTCCTCGGCGCGCTGCAGCACAGCGGTCCCGGTGACGTGCTGGTCGTAGCCGCCGGGGGATCGCTGCACGCCGTCGCCGGAGAACTGTTTGCCAGCGAGGCAGCACGCCGGGGCATGGCGGGCATCGTCATCGACGGCTTCTGCCGCGACACGGCGGCTTTGAAACGCATGACCATGCCGATATACGCGCGCGGAGCGACACCGCGTGCGGCCAGCGCCATGGTCATGCCCGAGGTCAACGTGCCCGTGCTGCTCGGCAACGTCACGGTCAGCCCCGGTGACATCCTGCTGGGCGACGACGACGGGATCGTCGTCGCCACCGAAGCGGAAATGGCGGCGGCCATCGATAAGGCCGAGGCCATTCAGCTCACCGAGAACGCACTATGTTCGTCCATAGCCGAAGGCGTCTCCCTGTTCAGCAAGATCAACTTCGACGAGCATGTCAAGAACCTGCGCGCCGGCCAGGCCAGCTCGCTCTCATTCGACGCGTAACCGCCGTGGCAAGGACACGCGCGCCTGGCACATCGGCGAGATGGATTCGCGGGCTGCTGTACTGCGGCCTGGCTGCAGGCCCCGTTTTCATCACGGTATTCCTCCTCGATGGCGCCGTCCGGGAGGGCTACCGGCCTTCGCGCCATCCCGTCAGTTCGCTGGCGCTCGGTCCGCGAGGCTGGGTCCAGACCGCGAACTTTGCCGTGACCGGGACGCTGTTCCTCGCCGGGGCCGCGGGCTTGCGGCGCGCCGGTGATCGCGCGCTCAGCGCGCGGGTGGGGCAGGCCCTGATCGGCGCAGCGGGCGCCGGCCTCATCGGCGCCGCCGTCTTCACCACCGACCCGGTGAGCGGCTACCCGCCAGGAACGCCCGATACGCTTGTCCGGCCCAGCCGCACCGGCATGGCGCATACCCTCGCGGCGGTCCCGGTGTTCGCTGGCCTGCCGGCCGCCGCGCTCACCTGCAGTTGGCAGTCCTTCCGGACCGGCCAGCGCGGATTCGGCCTGTACTGTGCAGCGACCGCGACGACGATGCTGGCGACCATGGCGCTGGCCGGTGCGGGGTTTAACCAGTCTCCCCGGCTGGTCGATCTGGCCGGATTGTCCCAGCGAGCCAGCATCGTGACCGGCTTCGGCTGGCTCACGGCGCTATCCGCGCGAGCGCTCACGAACATACCTGCCACCCGGGCCCGCAGACCATCAGCTTGAACTCGGCCCACCCGGCCTCCGTTATCGCAGCCCGAGGAGCCCGATGGATCACGAAACCGTGATGGCCTATCTGAACCGCGTGGGCGTCACCGCGCCAGCTGTCAGTGACGCGGCGGGTCTGCGCACGCTGCACCGCGCGCATCAGCGGGCGGTACCGTTCGAGAACCTGAGCATTCACCTGGCCGAGCCGATCTCGCTGGACGAGCGTGACCTGATCGACAAGATCGTGCGCCGTCGCCGCGGCGGCTTCTGCTATGAGCTCAACGGGACGTTCGCGCTGCTGCTCGAGGCGCTCGGCGCGCAGGTGAGCCGGGTCGCCGCCCGGGTATACGGGCGGGACGGCCTGGGCCCGCCGTTCGATCACCTGGCGCTCATCGTGCGCCCGGCCGACGGCAGCGGGCCATGGCTGGCCGATGTGGGCTTCGGCAGTCACAGCGACTATCCGCTGCTGCTGGACGCCAGGGATGACCAGGACGATCCGGCCGGCCGGTTCCGGCTCGCCGACGCCGGCGCAGGCGACCTCGACGTCCTGAAGGACGGCCGGCCCCAGTACCGGATCGAGACACGCGACCGGTCCCTCGCCGACTGCGTCCCGACCTGCTGGTGGCAGCAGACCTCGCCACTGTCGCACTTCACCCGCAGCACGATCTGCTCCAGGCTGACTCCAGGCGGCCGGGTGTCCATCAGCGGCCGGCTGCTCATCCAGACCCAAGGCGCGACCCGGACCGAGCAGTCGCTGGACACGGACGGCGCGCTGCTGGCGGCGTACCGAGACCACTTCGGCATCGTGCTGAGCCGGGTGCCGGGCGACCCGGCAGCATAGCCGCACAGCCGCCGCGCGGTATAGCCCGGCCAATGCGATTACCTGCCGGTTGGCTCTCTGCTGACCTGCCGCTGTACCGCCCATCCACCCTGCAGCTCAAGACGCAGGTGCCGCCGAGCACAAGGCGTGGTCACACTGGCCGTGCCACGCCGGCCGCGGCCTTCCGCTCACGCCAGGCGACCGGGACTGCGGCGAGGATCAACGCGCCGGTCAGGGCGAACGCCGCCGGGTATCCGGTGCGGACGCAGATCAGGCCGAAGACGGCCGGGCCCGCGCCGTACCCGGCGTCGTAGGCGAGGTTCCACAACGCGCTGGCCTTAGCCTCAGGCAGCTGCTCGATCAGCTGCGCGAACGTCGCGTTCTCGATCACCCCGAACCCGGCGCCGAACAGCACCATTCCCGCGAAGATCACCAGCGGCGAGCCCAGCACCATCATCGCGGCCATGCCGAGCGCCGCCACGGGGAGCGCCGGGATGAGCAGCCGGGCGTGACCGTACCGGTCGCCGTGCTTGCCGGCCTGCCAGCGGCTGAGCGTGGCGGTGATCGCCTGCACGAGCAAGGCGGCCGAGCAGAGGTTGCTGGGGATCCCCTTCGCGAGCGGCAGGAATGAGTCCAGCACGCCGGCCGCGACGGTGACGGCGGCGAAGATCAGCGGCAGCCGCAGCGCGGCGCCCGCGATCCGCCCGGAGCTGGGGGCGCCCGGCATCCGCCCGGCGCGGGCGGTACGGCGTGCCTCGTGCCCGCCCGGCAGCCAGCGGATCGCCACCAGCGGCAGCAGGCCGGCCGCGGCCGCCATCGCCGCGGCCGCGGGGGCCAGGTGGTGTCCGGCGAGCCAGACCCCGGCCGGCAGCGCGACAACGGCCGGGACACCGGAGACGACCCCGAGCAGGCCGAGCCCCTCACCGCGCCGTCCGGGAGGCAGCAGCTTGGCGGTGAGCGCGCCGGTGACCACGCCGCACAAGCCGAAGCCGAGTCCGCGCACCAAGCTGACGCTCACCATGACGGCCTGGGGCTCGCGCGCGAGCATGGCCAGGGCCGGCGCGCCGAGCAGCACGGCTCCGGCCGCGAGCACCATCCGGCAGCCGAACCGCCTGATCGCTGACGCCGCCACGGCCTCGGCAGCCACGGTGCCGAGCAGCAGGGACCCGGTGATCAGCCCGGCACCGGAGCTGCCGGCGCCGGCCGCCGCCGCCAGCATCGGCATCACCGACAGCAGCAGGAAGAAGCTGGTGAGCGAGGTGAACTCGGCCAGGAACGTGGCTGCCAACGGCACGCTGAGGAGCCGGGCCGGAACCGCGGTACCAGGCTGCGCCTGCGTCAAGGTGCTCATAGCATGCACGGTAGAAGCCAGCCGGCACACTGGTAAGGTCCGATTTCATGGCGATTGAGTGGTCCGGTTTGAGTCCGGAGCTGCTGGTTCGGCTCGACCGTTCGGCCAGCCAGCCGCTGCGCGCCCAGCTGGAGGCGAGCCTGCGCGAGGCGATCAGGGGCGGCCGGCTCCGCGCCGGGGAACGGCTGCCGTCCTCGCGGGAGCTAGCGCGTGCGCTCGGCGTCTCCCGCGGCATGGTGCAGGAGTGCTACGGGCAGCTGCTGGCCGAGGGATACCTGACCAGCCGCACCGGGTCCGCGACCCGGGTGGCCGGCTTCGGCGGCCAGCAAGCCGGCGGCCAGCCCGCGGCAGGCCCGGCCGTGGTCTCGCCCTCGGCGGCCTCGCCCTTGGCGGCCTCGCCTTTGGCGGCCTCGCCGCCCCGCCAGCCCCCGGAACCGCCGCTGTTCGCGGACTTCCAACCAGGCGTACCGGACCTGTCTAGCTTCCCGCGTACCGACTGGGCCTGGGCCATCAAGCAGGCGTGCACCCAGGCCGCCTCCGCGGACCTGGGATACGGCGACCCGCGCGGCAGCTCGGTGCTGCGCGAGGTCCTCGCCGGGTACCTGCGGCGGGTACGAGCCGCCGCCGCCAGCCCTGCGCGGATGATCATCAGCACCGGCTTCGCGCAAGGAATCAACCTGGTGCTCCGCACCCTGGCCCGCCAAAGCGGCGTGACGTGTGTGGCCTTCGAAGACCCCGGCTACGGCAGCGCGCAGGCAGACGAAACAGTACGCGCGGCCCTGGGGATGGGCATCCACGTCACCTACGTGCCGGTCGACGAGCAAGGCCTTGTGGTCAGCGAACTGGCGGCCAGCGGAGCCCAGGCAGTCGTGGTCACCCCCGCACACCAGTCTCCCACCGGGGTGGTCTTGTCCCCGGCACGGCGGCGCGCGCTGCTGGACTGGGCGCGGCGCGGCGCCGGGTACGTGATCGAGGACGACTACGATTCAGAGTTCCGCTACGACAAAGAACCCGTCGGTGCCCTGCAGGGACTAGCCCCAGACCAGGTCTTCCTGCTCGGTACGGCCAGCAAGGCACTGGCGCCCGCGGTCCGCCTCGGCTGGGTCCACGCCCCTTCATCACTGGCCTCGGCGGTCGCCGCCGAGAAACAAATGAGCGACCGCGGCTCCTGCACACTAGACCAGCTCGCCCTGGCCACCCTGCTCACAACCGGCCGGTACGACCGGCACCTGCGCCGGATGCGAGCTGTCTACGCCGCCCGCCGGGCCGCACTGACCGACGCGTTCGCCAGACACGCCCCCCGAGTCCAGCTCAGCGGGCTCGCGGCTGGATTCCACGCTGTCGCGCTGCTGCCACCCAGCGCCGACGAGATGGCGGTGATCGCCGCGGCGCGTGAACGGCGGGTCGGGCTGCACGGCATCGGCGCCTACCGCGGCAATCCTGATACCGCGGCGCCACCTGCGCTGGTGATGGGCTTCGGCAACGTCCGCGAGCGAGCCATCGAGCCCGCCATAGCCGACGTCGCCGACCTGCTCAGCTGACGAGGAAGCTCCCCGGAACCCGGACACCTCCGCGCGATCACCCCTGCAGCAGGGTCAGCTCGCGGGACCGGGCGACTGCCTGGCTGCGCGAGCCGACGCCCAGCTTGCGGTAGATCGACACCGCTTGTGACTTGACGGTGTTCGGTGACAGGAACAGCTCACTGGCGATCTCGGGGAGCGACAGATGCGTGGACAGCATGGGCAGTAGGCGCAGTTCGGCGGCGGTCAGAGCCGATGCCGCGGGGACGCCCTGGGCGCGCTGCCTGGCGAGCCGCGTCCGGAGCGCGTGAGCCTCGCCGGCCAGGGTTCCCAGGCCGGGGCGCCGGCCGAGCAGTTCGTCGATCTCCTGCATGAGGGTCTTGGCCCCGGCCAGGTCACCGAGCGCGAGATGGGCGCTGACCAGGTGGATCCGGGCCTGGACGGCGAACTGCGGCATCGCGTAGGTCAACAGGTGCCGCAGGCGCTGCGCGCCGACCAGTTCCTGGCGCGCCGCCGTGATGTCGTTGCGGCGCAGAGCCGCGTGGGCTTGCACGGCGCAGACCAGAGGTGTTGCGTAGCTCTCCTCGATCCGGGCCCGGTGCAGGACAGCGCGCGCCTCTCCGGCCAGGAATCCGGCGCGGCTCCAGTCGGCGCGCGCCGTGGCCACGAGCGATCGTTCGCATAGCGTGACGGCGAGAGTTTCATGCGCGCCCGCCTGTTCCCCGGCGCTTACCGCATCTGCGAAGGATTCGTCGGCGCCATCGAGGTCACCGAGAAGAACCAGGCCGAGTCCCCGGTAGAGCGCCGGCGCCGGTGTCACGATGTTTTCCCGGGCACACCTGTGTATCGCGTCGGCGGCGTCGGCCAGCACCTGGTCCACCCCGCTGCGGCACATGAGCGCGCGGAGAATGGCGGCGTGCGCTTCGGCGTGCCGGGCATCCGGCTGCGCCGCGTCCCGGTACTGCCAGCGATCGACGGCATCAGCCCATCGCTCAGCTTCGACCGGTCGTCCCATCATCGCGAAGAACAGCGCGGCCAGCACGGCGACCATCGGGTGCCCGCCCATTCCGCCTTGGTCGTCCAGCCACCCGAACCACCGCTGGAGCGTGGTGAACCGGCCCTGCCGGTGGGTCGGCACTCCGAGCCGTTCTACCAGGCGAGCTGCCGCGTCGACGTCCCCGGCGGCGATGGAGTACTCCAGCGCTTCCTCAGGCAGGCCGTTGTGCAGGCACCAGCTGGCCGCCCGGCGCCGCAAGACGGGGACCAGGTCCGGCTCGTGGCGTTGCAGCTGGGCCTGCAGCATGTCACGGAACAAGTGGTGATAGCGGTACCACTGGCCCCGCTGGTCCAGCGGCACCAGCAACAGGTTCGACTGAGCCAGGTTCGTCAGCGCCGCGGCGGCCCCCGGCAGGTCCAGCACCGCCTCGCACAAAGGCCCGGACAAGCGTTCCAGCACCGCGGCACGGATCAGGAACACCCGCTGCTTCTGCGAGATCCGCTCCAGGAACTCCGACTCCACGTACTCGCTTACCAGCCGGTCGTCCCCGCCGAAAGACAGCGCTGCCTGGGCCAGCGAACCGCCCTCCCGCAGGTACAGCGCCGCCAGATACAGCCCGACGGGCCATCCCTCGGTCCGTTGGTGCAACTCGGCCACGTCATCCTCGCCGAGCGTCACCTCGGCCGCGCGCAGCAGGAACGCCGCCTCGCGGCGCGTCAGCGACAGATCACCCAGGCCGATCTCGAAGACCCGGCCTTCCGCGCGCAGCCGGGCGATCTGCACCGGCGGCTCGTCACGCCCGGCGAGCACTAGCCGAGAACCGTCTGGCACATGATCGGCTAGCACCGACAGCGCCGCCCGGCACTCGGAATTGCGTACCAGATGCACGTCATCCAGGACCAGCACCACCGGTGTGGTCATAGCCGCGAAGGCCGCCCCCAGGCGCGGCACGACCGACCCGGGTACCGAACTGGCCGGCGAACTCAGCGCGTCGAACACCCGCTGGTCTACCGGCTGCACCGCGTCGAGCGCCTGGGCGACGTAGGTGAGGAGCACCTTCGGATCGTTGTCCTGCTCATCCACCGATACCCACGCGAACGCCTTGCCGTCCCGCTCCCCCCACTGCGCCAGGAGCGTCGTCTTTCCGTAGCCCGCCGGGGCAACCACCGACACGATCGGAGGAACATCGTCTCGCACCAGCCGCCCGAGAAGCGACGCCCGGCGAACCGTCCCAGCCCGCATCGGGGGACCCCGGAGCTTGGACTCGAGAAGATCGAACGCCGGGCCGCCCTCAGGCCATGACGCCCTGGGCTGCTCACGCACGTCGCTGCCATCCATGGCCCCTACAGGCCTCCTGCCCTCCAGCCGGTCTACCGTATCCCGATCTTCAGCCGCTTCCACCCGGTCAAGCCGCGAGGAACAAGCGGTATTCCGCCCGCAGACGAGCCGCCATCCAGGTGTCGCGGGCAGGGGTGCGGCAGAAAATCAATGGATGAGCCGAACGGGACGTGGTGTCTGCCGCTGTCCTGTCCCTTTGCGGCCCCTGGGATCAGTGTGTAAACGTGTACTTCGCGGCCATCGCGGCCGGGTCCCACGTGGCGGGCGTAGGGTCCGTCCCCGCGCTCGGGAGCGTCACCGGCCTGGCCTGGACGACGCAAACCGGCTCGCCCCCGTGGCGGTACTTGCCCAGCACCCACTCCACGTCGACTGGGTAGCCGTAATGCCGTTCGACCGCCAGCACCGCGTCGACCACGGCCGCGACCTGCTCGTCGTCCAGTACCCGGCGATCGACGAGCCGGGCCGGCATGTCGGTCTCGACGACACGGCCGACGGCGTGGTCGAACGCCGAAATAACTTTTTTGGTCGCCACCCGGTAACAAAGGGTGCGCCCATCGGCCTTGCCGACCTCGACATGGTCCGGCGTGACCAGCCCCATCACCACCGCCTCGCCCCAGCCCCAGTTGGTCTCGATGACCACGCGGTCGGTCTTCCCCGTAACTGGGCTAGCAGAGAACGCCACCCCAGAGGCCTGGGCGTGGATCAGCTCGAGGACGCCGACGGCCATCGGCATGTCCCGGTGGTGCAGGCCGGCCCGCAGCCGGTAGGCGACCGCGCGAGCGCTGAACAGGCTAGCCCAGCAACGGCGTACCGCCTCGAGCACCTGATCACCACCGCACACCCCGAGGTAGGTATCGAAGATCCCGGCGAAACTGGCCGTCGCCGAGTCCTCGCCGATCGCCGAACTGCGCACCGCCACCGGGACGTTGACGCCAAGACACCGGAAGCTCAGTTCCTCGTACGCGCCCGCGATCGCTCCGGCCAGGTCCGCGCCCATCTCCCGGCTGGTCAGCTCGGCCTGCGCTGCCTGTGCGGCGGTCTCGATCCCGGCGGCCCCGGCGTCGGGATCGAGCCCGCCCAGTGCTGCGCCGATGACCTCGTCCAGACCCGTCTTCGCGCAATGCCGCCGGTAAGCGTCGGCCGTAACGGCGAATCCCTGCGGCACTCTCACGCCGAGCGGCGGCAGCTCGGCCAGCCTGCCCATCTTGGCCCCGCAGGCCCGGATCGCCTGCTGCGGGTCAATCGCGTCCAGCCAGGCAATGGCGTCGGGCACCAGCTAGCCGCCCTCCTGCCAGGCCGGGGCGGGCGGCACGCCGCCCGGCAGCGCGGCAGCGGGCCGCAGCACGGTCACCTCGCCACTGGTGCCGTTTACTTCCACCTCGTCTCCATCGGCGATGAGCAGCGTCGCCAGCCCGACACCGGTCACCGTGGGGACCCGGTACTCGCGCCCGACGATGGCGGCGTGCGACAAGGTGCCGCCGCCGTCACATACGCAGGCGGCGATCTTGGCGACGGCCGGG
>Ga0208696_1001294_pt1 | contig 14968 bp, 15 predicted proteins | sample Sb_taG_9_FD_187711 | JGI IMG/M metagenome (GOLD analysis project Ga0208696, IMG submission 187711) | Peat soil microbial communities from Weissenstadt, Germany - Sb_50d_b_LC metaG (SPAdes) (version 2) | ecosystem: Environmental > Terrestrial > Soil > Wetlands > Peat | place: Germany...
CCCCACCGATTGGCTGCAACTTGTCAACCAGCCGCAAACGGAAGCCGAAGTGGAGGCGTTGCGGTGCTGCGTCAATCGCGGTCGGCCCTTCGGCGATCCCAACTAGGTCACAGACACGGCCGAGCGATTGGGGCTGGAATGGACGATTCGGCCTCGTGGAAGACCGAAGAAACAATCACAAGGATTGCCACGGCTACCTGTATTCGCCAGATTTGGTGGCTGTCACCTTTCCACCTCCCAGATTTGGTGGCTGTCACCTTTCCACCTCCTCGGAACTGCCCGCAGCGCATCAATCCGGAGTTGGCCCCTTGTCCGTGCGATTGCCCTTCAGCGAATCCCCATCTCTCGGTATGATGCTGCCGCCGCCGGGGAAGGCGGCTGATCGCACGGAGGATCGCCATGCCGGTTGTCGAATTGTCCCGAGCCGCCCGAGATGTCCTCCACCGCCGTGCCGCAGGCGAAGGTGTGGACGTCACCCCGCAAAGCCTGGGGGCTTACCGCGAGCTAGTACGGGCCGGGATGATGTACCCGGTCTCCGGCTTCCTGAGAGGCCCGGAGGCCGCTTTCCGCTTCACCGAGGAGGGATGGGCGCGGAGGGACGAGCCTCAGCTAACGCCTCGGCGTCTGACGCCCTCGGCGATCCTGCGTAGAATACGCCGCGCATTCTCGCTGATCGGCAAGTTGGTGTCCGCTGCCCGCTCAACCACCTCGTCGTGAGGGATGCCCTGAGCCTCCAGGTGCTCATGCACGATCACGGCCTCGATGCGGTCGCGCAGGCGGGCTTTCGCCCAGACCTTGGACGCCTCCGAGCCGATGACCTCGGCGTTCAGCTTCGGGTTGAGCACGCCGCTGTCCACGAACAACCGTCTCCCGGTGCCGAAGCTGCCCCCGATGGCTTCGTCGGCCAGGAAAACCCGCCGGACACTACCCCTCTGATAATCCGGCGCGCCGATTTGGTGATCGGGGATGCCGAGCTGGCGCATCCGCTCCTGGATGTAGGATTCCGCCACGTCTTCCCATTCGCGAGCCACCTCCTTCGCGTGCAATGCCGGATCCGCCGGCCTGCCCGTCAAACCGCGCGCCGGGGACGGCAGGCCGACCATGTTGGTGGGGATGGTGTCAGACTTTGTTCTCGGCTCTTACGTGCTGTCTTCGAAACCAAAAACAAAGTCTGACCCCCGATGCGCACGATGCGCAAAAACTGGTCGAGCAACTCTGGGACCACCTTCCGGCCGACGCCTTGCTGCCGGAAGATCGCGGCTTTTTCAGCTACGCACATTGGAAAAAACTGGACGCGCGGGGCACCAGACTCCTGATTCGTCTCAAAGGCAACCTGATCCTGCGGCCGATCCGACGGTTGCCGGATGGCTCGTTTCTGGCCGAGGTTTATCCCTCGCCGCACGATCGAGACCAGGACCGCGACGGCATCGTCGTGCGGGTGATCGAGTACACGCTGAATGACCCAGAGCGGACCGGCCATGGCGAAACCCATCGTTTGGCGACCAACTTGTTCGATCACACGCTGTTCCCGGCTTTGGAACTGGCGTGCGGCTAGCCCCATGAGGCCAACCTTTTGATCATCTGTGCCTTGCTTTGGTCTGTGTCTCAACGCCAACGCGATCTGACTCAGGCGGTCGGTCTGTCGTTCACAAGTGAGCCGCCGGACATTCTCTGTGGTGTGACCTATGAATGATGTAGTCTGACGGCACATCATTGAGGGGAGGCGGGCGTCCTCTTGCGGGCTGAAGTGAGACATTTCGCCACCCTGAGGGGCGGCCGTCCCGGCCGCCTCTGTGCGGGTGAGACGCCCGCGCTCCCAGGAACGGAAAACGACGCTTTGTCCCCGCGAAGAGTATAGATCTCACCATTTTACTAATATCTATATACCAATTCATGTTGTTCACCATATCTAAATATCCACGAATATGAATAATTAGTTGCGCATTAATTGATTGTAGGTCATGGACCAGCCACCCGCCGGACGAAGAAGATCCGGCAGGTGGGGGACAACTCGACGGGTGGCTCCAGCCTTTCCCGAAGTAGGGATACTACCTGTGGAGCAAACAGGGGCTCCGCCCAGCTAAGTGCATCTCCGGATGGCTCTCCCCACACGATCACCGCCCCTGCTCGCTCGAGGTTCCGGATTAACTCCGGAGTGTCATAGGGCCGGACGTAATGGGGGATGTACCAGAGGTGCCGCGAGAAGCGCGGCACCTGGTAGTAGTAGTGGTAACCGGCCCCCACGGGGACGATCAAGACGGGATGCGAAGGTCCGGGATACGGCTTTCCCCAACGTTGCTGAAACAAGAGTTCGAGCCGAGGAAGCAGGGGAGGATCGTCCAGCCCGGAAGGAAACAGGACGTCCCCGTTCGGCATCTGGTATCGGGGGCGATCCGCCCCCGTGGGCGGTTGGTGAAGGTCGCAGCCCAAACTGAGCCAACCCGGCAGCAGACTGATCAGGATGAATCTCTGGGCGCGTCGCCCGGCTAGGTCGAACAGCAGAATGGTCGGGACGATGAGCATCCAGGCGTACTGCAGAAACAAGTGTACGTGACCGAAATACTTAAGGGACGCGACCAGATAGAACAAGGCGAATGTGAGCACCCCCATCTTGGGGATGGCCTCCACTCCACGGCGGGCGGCCAGCACCATGCCGATGACCGCGTAGGCAACAGCCAGCATCGGCACTAGCTGCCGCACCGCAATATGCCTCCAAGACATCTGCCATGGGTACAGGTTGGTGGTGAGGGTCGCGTAGAGTTGGGCCGTGTAAGCCGGCCAGATCACGTCCCACGCGATGGTAGCCGGCAGCAAGGCCGCGGCAATCAGGCACCGGAATCCCTCGACCACAGCGAACGCGGCCAAGGTCGTCAGACCCGACCGTAGCCAACGCCCGAACTGGTCCTTCCGGAATCCGCCGAAGGCGAGTACCAGCAGATCGAGCAGGAAGACGGCAGTGCCGGCGAAGAAGCCACCGCCGAACTTGATAAACTGATACACCCCTATGTAAGCGCCCAGCGCCGCGGCCCGGCCGTTCGAGCGGATCCCCGGCGGCTGCCACAGCAGCGGCAAAAACGTCAAAAAGCAGCGCTCGATTGGGATGTATGCGTTGGTCATATACCCACCCAGGACCGCACCGGGAACAATCGTGAACGGCGCCACTCCGAAAAGGGTTACCGCCGCTGCCGACCAACGAGGGAAGCGGGATCGAAGCACCAGGAAGACCAAGGTCAGGTGTAGCAGACACAAGGACCGATGGAACTCTACGTAGGTGGTAGCCGAGTTGCCGAAGAGCTGCGCGACGGCCGTATATAGGTAGATCGGGACCGGCCCGTAGGGATAGCTCACGTCGCGATACAAGACCTTACCGGCGGTCAGTTCCTCGGCCAGCAACAGGTTGACCCCCTGGTCGTGAAAAAGGAAATCGTCCGTGAACTCCTGCTCGGGATGGCAAGCTGTCTGGACGAAGGTGGCCGTGGCCGATACCCCGAGGAGCAAGACCAGGATCGCACAATCCTTAAGCATATTCGGACCCGTAGAAGACTAAAAGGTTTACTAGAAAGATACGACGCGTTTGCTTGTCTTTACTTACGGGCGAAAAAAAGGAGACAGCCACCAGTAACCGTGGCCAGCCTACGATTGTTTCTTCGTTTTTCCACGGGCCCGAATCGTCGATTCCAGCCCCAATCGCTTGGCCGTGTCCGTGACCCAGTAAGGATCGCCGAAGGGCCGACCGCGATTGACGCAGCCACGCAACGCCGCCACTTCGGCTTCCGTTTGCGGTTGGTTGACAAGTTGCAGCCAATCGGTGGGGGGAGCGGAAGGGGCCACCCACTCTGTGGTACCTGGGAAACGTGAATGGCCCCCAATGTCATGCCAACCGAGTAGTCCCAGCAACCGGCCTCGTTGATGACGCCATTACCCCGCACGAAAGAAACGCATTGTAGGTCAGGCTGGAAAGCCTGACCTACTTCCTTGCGCGATTACCTCAGCCGTCATCCCGGACCGGCCGACACGGCACTTGCCAGAAACCGCTCATTCGGTTCGCGGAGAGTCCTTGAGGTTCTTGACCCTGGCCAGGTCCTCGTAGAGCCTGGCAAACTGGTCGATCATCGTCTGAACAGGGAACGTTGCTTCGACATGTTCTCGCCCGGCTGTGCCCAGACGGCGGGCAAGGTCGGGATCGCGGACGATGTCGCGAATTGCCCGGGCCAGAAGCTGAGGGTTGGCCACGGGGACGAGAACTCCAGTCTGGCCGTCGACCACGACCTCGGTGGTTCCGGGTGCCGACGTGGCAACCACGGGCTTGCGGAATCGCATGGCCTCGAGCACGAGGTTGGGCAGGCCCTCGTAGGCGCTGGGCAAGACCACGAGGTCAGCGGCGGCCATCAGCCGGGGAACGTCGTCGCGCTGGCCCAGGAACCGGACCCGACCCTCGAGGTGGTAGAGCCGGGCGTTCTCCTCGAGTATCGGTCGCAATGGCCCATCGCCGGCGATCAGCGTGCGGAGATCAGGCTGCACGTGCTGAAGCAGGTCAAGCGCCCGGAGCAGGTCGTCAACCCGCTTCTGCTCGGCCAGCCGGCCTGCGAACAAGGCCAGAGGCGCAAGGGCTGCGAAGCCAAACTCAGCGCGAACCGCGGCGGGATCGACCGATGGCGGCTCTTCCTCGGCGATTCCGGAGTAGATCATCGTCAGCCGGTCCTCGGGCACGCCCAGCGACCGATAGTACTCGACCACGGCGTGTGAGTTGCCGACCAGCCGGTCGCACCATCGGGCCAGCCGGCGATCGATCGAGCGCTCGATCCTTCCCTTCCAGAGGTCCACGGCCATCTCGGTCGTGATCACGATGGGAACCCTGGCCAGGCGGGCGGCAACCCGACCGTAGGTGTTAGCCGCGAAGATCCAGGTCTGCACCACGTCGAACTTCCTGGTCTTGAGGAATTGCACCAGCCGCGCCAGGGCCAGCGGATCGAGCTTGAACCGCTTGCCCAGCGCCGTGACCGGGATCCCCGCTTCCTCGAGCTCGACCTGGAACGGGCCCAGCCGGGTCAGTGTGGCCACGTCGACCCGGAACCGAGCTCGCGGCAGGCCCCTGGCCAGCAGGACCATCTGCTTCTCGGCGCCCGAGCGATCGAGTGTCGGGATCAACTGCAACACTTTGAGCACGGCATCATACCCCTCGTTGTTCCAGGATCTTCTCGAACAGCGCCAGGTGTTTGCGCGCGACGGCGGTGATCGAGAACTCTTGCATGACCCGGCTGCGAGCCGCGCGGCTCATGTGGAAGGCGCGGTCGAAGTTTTCCCATTGCTCGATGATCACTCGCGCCAGTGCCCGAGGATCCTCCGGCGGTGCCAGCCGGCCGTGCTTGAAGTCGCTGACCAGGCGGCGGTTGCCCGGGATCGACGAGGCGACCAGCGGGATCCCCAGAGCCATCGCCTCCAACAAGGCGATGCTCATTCCCTCTTCCTTCGAGGGTAAGACAAACAGGTCGGCGTCCCGTAAGGCCGCGGTCGCATCGGCCACTGCGCCGGGAATCTCGACCGCTTGATCGGGGCCCAGGGTCAAGCCCAGTGATCGGGCCTGGACTTCCAGCGCCGGCCGCTCGGGGCCCTCGCCAATCAAGATCAGGCGGGCACCAGGAAGGGCGATGCGAACCGCGGGCCAGGCGTCGATCAGCGTCCTCAACCCTTTCTCAGGCGCTAGCCGCCCCACGAAAACGGCGTGGGGCGCCGTCCGCCAGCCTGGCCTGCGCTGCCAGGCACTCTCCGGCACCGGCACACCGTTGGGCAGCGCATGAATCCTGGCCGGCTCGTAGCCCCCTTCGCTCAGCTCGCGCGCGATCTCGCGCGAGATGGCAACGAATGCATCGGCCTGCTTGCAGCGGTTACTGATCTTCCGTCCGAAATTGCCCCAGGTCTGCCAGCCCAGGTCGCCGGTCGCCCCGGCGCCTTCCGGCCGGAGCACGACCGGAAAACCCAGAGACCGGCCGGCCTCCACCGCGACATAGGCGTCGTGCTTGAGCATCGACACATAGGCCAGGTCGATCGGATGTGCGGCGAACCACCGCGCCAGGTTCCGCATGTAAAGCCATGTACCCACGAACCGTAGTCGGGACGTCGCCAGTCGGACGACCGTCAACCGGCCGCAACCGCGAGCTCGAGCGCCGGGGATGGGCTCTTGCTCGTGCGGGTGCAGATCCTTCATGCCGGGAGCCCTGGAAGTGAGCACCGTCACCTCGGCTCCCTCGCGAGCGAGGGCCTCGGCCAGGTAGCTGAGAACTTTTTCGGCCCCACCGATCAGCGGGGGATATCTCCGGGTCACCAAGGCCAGTTTCAATGGGCACATCAAGGATCTTGTAGTTGTGAGTGACGAACCACTTCTTGCTCCTTCAGCACCCCGACATAAGGCAGATGCCGGTAATCATCATTGAAATCCAATCCGTAGCCGACGACGAACACGTCGGGGATCGTGAAACCGCAGTAATCGGGCTCGATCGGGATCTCCTGCCGGCCAATCTTGCGAAGGAGCACAGCGGTCCGGACGCTCCGCGCGCCTCGATCCGTCAGGTGGCGGATCAGGGCTGTGAGCGTCTGGCCGGTATCGAGGATGTCATCCAGCAGAAGTACGTCCCGATTCGCGACGTCCGGGGCGAACGACTCGTTAATCACCAGGGTGGTCGCAACCGTGGTCGCCCCCTTGTAGCTGCTGGCCTGGATCAAGGCGATGCGATGCGGGATACTGATCCGGCGAACCAGGTCGGCAAGCATGATCAGGCTGCCGGTCAGGACGGCGAGGATCGTCAAGGGCTTGTCGCGATAGTCCGCTTCAATTTGGCGTCCCAGCGAACGCACGCGATCCTGGATCTCCGATTCGCTGATCAGGGTTTCGACTTTATGGTCCACGGCGGACGCGTCTCACTTTCGAGTTTTCAAGCGGCCCGCGTCACCAAGCCTTCGAGGCGCACCGCGCCAGGATCTCTGTGCGACGCAAGATCGATCGGCTCTTGCCTTCATCGGCATCCATGACTTCCAGTCTAACGGGATCCAATCTCGTCATGAAGGGAAGGAATTGCACGTGCAAGCAATTCCGTCCATCATGATCGGCGGACGTCGCCACGATACACTGGTGAATCGAGGTGCGTCCAGTGTGAGAGAACGAGAGATCGACATGACGACGCGGCAATGGTTCTTCGTGATCGCTCTCGTGGCCGGTGCGATCGTTTTCGTGGGGTTCACCCTAACGAGGCGTGCACGCCCCGGATCGTCGCGGTTGCCCGGCAACTGAAGTTTCGAGCCGTCGTCCTGGCGGTCTGGGAGCCCAGGTCGGCCGCCGAGCTGGATGGAGTGGCCGAGCTGGCTTGCCTGTATGACAAGGAGCCGGCGCTGGGCGTGCTGGTCGGCAACGAGGGAATCACCTTCAGCCGGTATGAGCTCGAGGATCTGACGATCGCGGCGGACCGGTTGCGGTGGAAATCGTGGGGGCTCCTCGCGCCGGCCCGCCGACCCTATCCCGGCTTTCAGGTCTGGCGGAGCACTCCGGCCCGATGACGGTCCGACCGGGCCAGCGAATCCTTGCGCGCCTTGCCTTCGCCTCGCCGGCCGGTTTCACTGGAGGCGGATTCCCATGCCTTCCAGAAGCGAGGACATCGACCGCTTCGTGGTCTGCATGTCAGCGAGCTTCGCTCGCAGGTCGGCAATCTCCTCCCGCGCTGCCTTGAGATCGGCATCATGTGCGGATCGCGACTGGGCGATTGTCAGGATCTCGGCCTTCAGCCGCTCGACGAGCTGAGCGTCCGCTTCGGTCCGGGCATGAAGCTCCGCGATCTGCTCGACGTGCCGGGACCGTTCGGCCTCGAGCTCGGCCTGGAATTCGGCCCCGAGCCCGGACCGCTGGGCCTCGATGGCCTCGAGATGATCGGCCTTGAGTTGATCGTGCAGATCCAGCAGCTCGGCCTGCAGACTCTGCACCTGGTCGCGCAACGCTTGATTTTCGTCGCCCAGCGACTGGCGCTCATCGCGGAGGACCACGATCTCCTCGGGGGATAAACCTCCCAGGGCGTCACGGATCAAGGCGAGCTCGTCCCGCAGTCGCTGGAGTTCCTGGCGATCCTGTTCGTGTTCCGATCGGAGGCGATCATGGTCGCCGCGGAACTGCTCGAGCTGGACCAGGAGGGAGTCCCTCTCCGACTGGATTCCAGCGTGATCCTGCTGGAGGGTTTCCAGCCTGGCGCCCAGCCTCTCGTTTTCCTCGCGCATCGCCGCAAGCTCGCCGGCGGACTCAGGCCGCTGGTCCGCCGTGCGAGGCCCGGCATCAGCGGACTGGGGCCCTTCAGGCTGACCGTAAGGCCGGTCGAAGAGATTGGATTCCGAATCCGCGTGCCCGATCTGTGCGGGCATTCCCTCGATCTTCTTGACGAGGAACTTGTGCTCACACTGCTTGCACCGGACGTGCTGACCGGCTAAATCGCTTCGCACGCTCAGAGAGGCCGAGCAATTGGGGCAGAGCACATCGATACGCTCGGCCTCGGAACCAGGAGTGTTCAAGGGACCGGCCTGGTATTCCTCAGAGCGCGGCGTCACCGAATGGTCGGGTCCGAGGGTGCGAAACTTGTGATCGCAATGCTTGCAGCGCACATGGCTGCCGCTGTAGGCGAGCCTGACCTTCAAGGAGACCAGACAGTTCGGACAAACCGCCACAAAGTGCGAGGGCTTCTCGCTCATGGTCATTTTCCGCGGGCAGGCAAGTCGAGGGAGCTGAAACAAAGAATTGGATCACCATCTTGGTGGACAATCTCTGTTCTCGATCTTTTCAGGAAACCCCGCGAATTTCAACCGGCGTTCATTCTGCCGGCGCCAGCATGTCCGAAAAACCGGCAGGATGCGTCGAACCCGCGTCGGCACTGGCATTGTGTGACCAGCGCAAAGGCAACCGCGCCCGGGAGTCGATTGATCCAGGGCGCGGTCGGGGGGTGAGTGCCAATCATCGGGTCACGAATGACCACGGACTTTTCTTGGTAGAAAACAATCCGGACGCATGGTGGCCGGACGATCTCTGGCTCAGTCTGCCATTCTGCGGCTGAGCATGCGATTCCTGGCGACCACGCCGACGAGCACGGCCGACCAGAGGATCACCGAGAGCGGCTCGGGGTTGTTGATGATACCACCGGTTGAGCTGCCGGACGATGAGCCGGCATTACCACTGACCCCGGAGGTCGTCGACGCGGCCGATGGCGAATCCGCCGTGATGGTAATCCCTGACGTGAGCGACTGGAGTACGGGCGGATCGCTGGCCAGGGCACTGTTGATGCTCAGGGCGAAGTGCAGATGCCCGCCGGCCTGAAGGCCCTGTCCGTAAAAGACAAGGCCTAGCTCCTGTTCAGGCTGCCCGGATGAGGATGTCGCATCCCTGAGCGCCACGACCAGTTGGCTGGGGTCGAACCCGGTTGAGCCGGGCAGGACGGTGAGCGGGCTTCCCTGGGTGCCGTTCGAGAGCGTGGGGGGGACGACGCTGTCGGTCGGCGTGATCAGGGCCACGACCTGAGGACCCGAGATGTTCGTGCCGGGGACACCAATGGTGGAACTGGTCGTCAGGACGTAGTCAGCCGTGGTCGTGGAGGCATTCACCGAGGCGGCGTGCGCTGCCATGGGCTGAAAGCCAAGGCCAATCGCCAGCAGCGTCCCCAGCATCGCCACGCGAGATAAACAACGAAGCATCACGGCAAGGATCCTCCTTGAACTCTGCATTGCGTCGTGCTCGATGGACTCGAGTTGACGTTGTCGCTTCCTTGACTTTCCTGCACACTTCGCGTTGTTCCTGGCGCCACGGCAGGCTTTGATTTCTGGAGAATCCTCCTCCAGATTCGCAGGGTCGGAGGCGGTCAGGCTCAAGCCAGGGGAGTCGAGGAATCACGAGGGGAACCTCTCGGCAGGAAGCTCCACGAACTTGAGGGCCGCATTGTGCAGGGAATGGAAAAACCGGTCAACCCCGAAAAGACAGGTCCCTCGCAACCTACCAGCCCGCGGCCGATGTGCTCGGAAAAACCACCGAATTCATGGGAAAAAGAGAGGATCAGGGCCGCGGGGACGTGCTCGAGAGTCGTGCGGATTTTCGCCTCGACGGTGAACATGAAGAATGCGTGAAGATTGGGTTTGATCGGGTCGTTGACGGGGCATGGTTCAACTTCAGCATCTTCGCAGGTGATAAGAGCTGGGTGGCTGGGGTCGAGCTGGCGACAGCCAGCGGCCCCCAGCGCGGAAGCCTCGGATCTGGGGGCGTCGCCCTTCGGGCGTCGACCCCAGCCACCCCGAGGTGTAACCTGCTTTTGAACCATGCCCACACGCGCAGGTTCAGCGCGGGTCTCCTGACCCCGCGCCGAACACGTGGCTATCGTCCGCGTCCCGTATCATCGACAATCAAGGGAGCGGAATCATCGAATCTCCCCGGGGAGGTGCCCATGTTCCTCGGCGACTGGTTGGGGCGGCGAGCCTTGTTGACCCCTGACAAAGTGGCGCTGATCGATGCGACGAACGGCAACCGGCCGATCACTTACCGGCAGTGGAACCAGGCTGCGAATCGGTCGGCCCAGCTTCTGAGGACTCTCGGAGCTGGCAAAGGCGATCGCGTGGCGATTCTGGCCCATAACTGCGTCGAGTTTCTCGACGTGTGGTTTGCCTGTGGCAAGCTGGGCGCGATCTTGCAGACGCTCAACTGGCGGCTCGCGCCACTCGAGCTGGTTGAGCTGATCCGCGATGCAGGGCCGAAGGTGCTGGTTCATGGCCCGGAGTTCGTGGACCAGATCCGCGGCCTCCGCGTAGCCGGCCTGGAAAGTGTGACGCGACTGGCGCTGGATGCGGACGCGCGTGCGTTCCCGGACGATCGCTGCCATGATGAGCGTGACGGCCTTGGCGATGCGGCCCCGCCGCCGGTCGAGCTCAACTGGGACGACCCCTGGGTTCTCTGCTATACGGGGGGGACGACCGGGTTGCCCAAAGGGGCCATCCTGACGCATGGCAATATCACCTGGAACGCGGTCAACACGGTCGTGAGCTGGGGGCTGACGCCGGATGACGTGACCGTCCTGAACGCGCCCTTGTTTCACACGGGCGGTCTGAACGTCTTCACGGCGCCGCTGGTACAGATCGGCGGTACGTCGATCGTCTGCCGGAGGTTCGAGCCGGACCAGGTCTTTGACCTCATCCGCGAAGCCGGGCTGACGATCTTCTTTGGCGTCCCCACCATGTTTCAGGCCTTGCAGCAGCATCCGCGGTGGCATTCGGCCGATTTCTCGAGGCTCAGGCTGGTCATCAGCGGAGGCGCGCCGTGCCCGCCCACCGTTTACGAGCGGTTCTGGGAGCGCGGGATCGCGTTCAAGAGCGGATATGGACTCACCGAGGCCGGGCCCAACACGTTCTGGCTGCCGGATGAGGATGTCCGGCGGAAGGCGGGCTCGGTGGGTTTCCCGCTGTTTCATATCGACGTCAAGATCGTGGATGGTGAGGGACGCGCCTGTGGTCCTGACGAGGTAGGCGAGCTCTTGATTCGCGGGCCGCACGTCTGCGCGGGCTACTGGAAGCGGCCGGAGGAGACAGCACACGCGATCCGGGACGGCTGGCTGCACACGGGCGACCTTGCCCGCCGCGACGCCGAGGGCTATCACTTCATCGTCGGGCGATTGAAGGACGTGATCATCTCCGGCGGCGAGAACATCTACCCGGCCGAGGTCGAGGGTGTGCTCGCAGCGCATCCGGCCGTCGCCGAGGTGGCCCTGATCGGCGTGCCGGACGACAGGTGGGGCGAGACGCCGCTGGCCGTTGTCGTTTCCCGGCCGGACAAAAAGGTCGAGGCCGAAGAACTGATCACGTTCGGCAGCCTGCGGCTGGCGCGGTACAAGCTTCCCAAGAGGATTGTCCTGGTCGATGTCTTGCCCCGGACCGCCGCGGGCAAGATCGACAAGGCAGAACTGAAGAAAGTGCACGGTGGTCCATGACCGGCCATTTTGTCGAGTTGGGCGGAATCAGGATTCATTATCTCGATCATCCCGGCGGCGAGCCGGCCCTGGTGTTGCTGCCGGGGCTCTCGGCCACGGCGCCGATCTTCGAGGATCTGACCGGCGCCGGGCTGACCCCGCGGTTCCGGGCGGTTGCCGTCGATCTGCGCGGACGCGGCCAGAGCGATGGGCCCCCGGCCGGTTTCGACCCGGCATCGCCGGCCGCCGGCTACACCATGGCCGAGCACGCCGCGGACGTGGTCCGTCTGCTCGATGCGCTCGGGCTGCGCCGGGCCGTGCTGGTCGGTCACTCGTTCGGCGGTATGCTGGCGTTCTACCTGGCCGCGCACCACCCCCAGCGAATCCCCCGGATCGTCGTGCTCGACGCCGCGTTCGCCGTGGCCACGCCTGCGACTCGCGATTTGCTGCGACCGATGCTTGCACGCCTGGGGGTCGAGGTTCCGTCGTGGGACGCGTACCTGGAGGCTGTGCGGCAGTTGCCTTATCTCCAGGACCGGTGGGAGCCGGGGCTCGAGCGATATTTCCGCAGTTATGTGCGGATTGGCCCGGATGGCAAAGTCCGTCAGCTCGTGCAGCCCGAAGCCATCCTGGCGGCGATGGAAGGTATCCTGGTCGAGGACTGGGAGAAGATTGTCGCTGCCATCCGCCAGCCGGTCTTGCTCATCAACGCGATGGATCCTTACGGCCCGGCCGGCTCGGAGCCGTTCCTGCCGCAGGAACAGGCCATGGCCACAGTCGAGGCCTTGGAGTACGGTAGTTACCTGGCGGTTGCCGGCAATCACATCACGATGATCTTTGGTGACAACGCCCGCGCGGTTGCCGCCGCGATCGGCGCGTTCGCGTCCACGGCTGCTGCGAGCGAGCGATGAACCTTCGCTTCTTGTGGTAGACCGATGTCAGTAACGAATTCCTGCGACACGTCGAGGCACGCCCCGGCGACCGAAAAAGCGAATAGACCGAGGACTTCCGGCGTCTAAGAGCACAGGTGACCGTATGCTCGACGCTTCCCCCAGCGTGCAAACGCCTGACGAGATTCTGGTTCGACGCGCGCGGGAGCGGGATCCTATCGCACGCGAAGAGCTGTTTCAACGCTACCGGGAAGATGCCTACCGGGTGGCCTACCGGCTGCTGGGGCACGAGCAGGACGCGCTGGACGTGGTTCAGGAAGCACTCATCAAGGCCTTCTTGGGACTGGGAGATTTTGACGGTCGCAGCGGGTTTCGGTACTGGTTCTTGCGGATCGTTGGCAACACGGCCCTGGATTGGGGACGCCGCCGTAAACGGCGTAGCATCCTCAGCATCGGGAATGGCCGAAGCGAACTGCCCGAACCGGCCTGCCATGACGACCCGGCCCGGCGCTTGCACCAGCAAGATCTGCGCCGGACGCTGGACAAGGCCCTCGACCACCTCAGCCCCAAGATCCGGACAACCTTCGTTCTGTTCGCCGAGCTGGGATTGAGTTACAAGGAGATCGCTGAAACGGAAGCCATCCCGATCGGCACGGTCATGAGCCGCATCAACGCCGCGCGTGAGAAGTTGCAGCAAAACCTGGATTTGAATCGAGACGAAGGCATTCGGTGAGCGTCACGGCTCTCAAGCGCTCGGGGCATCAGGTGCAAGGCCCGGCCGAACCGGAGAGGAAGCCCGACAATGCGATGTGATGAGGTCATGCGTGAACTGAATCTGCCGAGCGACGATCGAGACGATCGGGCGCTGGCGCACCACCTCGCCGAGTGCAAGGCATGTGCGCACTGGGCTGCAGATGCAGCCAGATTCAACCGCCTGTGGGACGCAACCCGGCCTGTGGATCCCTCGACCGAATCGTGGGATCAGCTCTGGTCGTCGGTCACTGCCCGTCTCGACCACTCTGGGCCGGTCACGACGCCTCATTCCCGGCCCGATAATCCCTTCGCAACCGTTGGCGATGCCGCACCCCAGCACTCGTCGCCGTTCACTCGTTCCTGGCGCGGCCTTGCCGCCATCGGATTGGTCGGGCTGGCCCAGGCGGCTGCACTGTTCCTCGCCGTCAATCTGTTCTGGAACATGACTGTCAGGAACGTCCAGCTTCCCAGGTTTTTCGAGGGCGCTGACGTGGTGCAGCGAACTGCCCCCAGTCTGGATTCCGAGGTAGATGTTGAATGGGGCCAGGTGCTCCTGATTCGCTCGGATGGGCCCAAGGTTGATATCAGAGACCTTGCCTTGCTCGAGTCGTCCAATGGCGAGGACCCCTGGTACGACCTCTTCAACAGCGCCGAGTCGGCCAGCACGTTCCTTGCAATGACGGAGTGACGTGCCGTGTCTGCTGCCTGGGGTCGACGAAACGGGTTGAGAATGGGGATCGGGCTGATGGTGCCAGGCCTTGGCGTCGTCCTGGCCATGGTCCCGGGCAATGGCGTCGGTCTTGGTCAGACTGTCGATGGCCCACGCGCGGCTCAAGACCAGGCGCAACCCAAGCTGAAGAGCTCTGCCGATGAGACCGCCCGCCAGGTGACCGTCTTTGCGATCCTGGCCACTGCCGATCCGGCGGCGATCGACCCACGGCTGGCCTCCGTCAACTCACAGTTGCGAAAGGTCCTACCGGGTCACGGTTTCAAATTGCTCGATGTGAAAAGCAAGCGGATCGAGGCCACTCAATCAGTGACCTGCGACCTGGGTAATGGCTACAAGGCCGAGACGATCCTGGTTCGGCCGCTTGATGAGAACGGCAAGGTGCAGCTCCGCTGTAACCTGTCCCAGCTAGGAACCAAGGAGTTCTCAACCCTGGTCAAGACCCCGATCAACCAGCTTTTCTTTTACGAGCGATCGCTCAAGGACGGAAGCCGCGTGCTCATTGGCGTCGGTGCGCGTGACGCGCTGAAGGTGGAAGGCGCCCGGACTCGATAATGAGCATTCCTGAGCCGAACGGCAAGAAGAATGCAGGGCTTTCCCTGGCCCTATGGCCCCCCAGCCGCCAATCCGTC
>Ga0208696_1001302_pt1 | contig 14911 bp, 9 predicted proteins | sample Sb_taG_9_FD_187711 | JGI IMG/M metagenome (GOLD analysis project Ga0208696, IMG submission 187711) | Peat soil microbial communities from Weissenstadt, Germany - Sb_50d_b_LC metaG (SPAdes) (version 2) | ecosystem: Environmental > Terrestrial > Soil > Wetlands > Peat | place: Germany: Weissenstadt...
GGAGCTTATCGTCCGCGCGCCGTTTCTCCCGCGTCTTCGTCCTGAATGACTCATGGCCGCTTTCCCGTGGACCGACGCCTTCCGCCCGACGTGGTTCCCGCCTCAACCTTGATCCAGGAACCCTCGGTGCGGTCGCATCGTGCTCGCCAAAGAACCCTAAGCCGGGAATCGGACCTTGTCAAAAGGTCAGGGCTTCGATCAGCGCCGGGCCACGGGAATTGACGGCTGACGGTGAAAGGGGAGTGGCGATCTGCCTGGTGGCTCGGGGAGGGCGGATCAGAAAGGGCAGATGGCAGATGGCAAAGGGCAGATGGCAGATGGGAGATGGCAAAGGGCAGATGGCAGATGGGAGATGGCAAAGGGCAGATGGGAGATGGCAAAGGGCAGATGGCAGATGGGAGATGGCAAAGGGCAGATGGCAGATGGCAAAGGGCAGATGGGAGATGGCAAAGGGCAGATGGCAAAGGGCAAACGGCAGATGGCAGAGGGCAGAGGGCAGATGGCAGAGATCGAGTTGAGCTGACATTCTCACAGGGTCCGTCCCGAGTGATGATTGTTTTCCACGCAGGCATCAGCAGGTCAGACCCGCGACATCACCAGGGAGGCATTCTGGCCACCGAAGCCGAAGCTATTGGAGATCGCCTTGTGCAGGGGGATCTCCCTGGCGGTGTTGGGGACGTAGTCGAGATCGCATGCCGGATCGGGCGTTGCCAGATTGATGGTCGGAGGGACCACTCCACGCTCGAGCGACAGCGCGGTCGCGGCGGCCTCCACGGCTCCCGAGGCACCGATCAGGTGGCCGATCATCGACTTCTGGGAACTGATCGGAATCGACCTGGCGCGGTGCCCGAAGACGCGCTTGACCGCGACGGTTTCCATCAGGTCGTTGAGCCTTGTGCTGGTGCCGTGAGCGTTGATGTAATCGATCTCGGAGGCGTCGATGCGGGCCTCGCGCAAGGCCGCCGTCATGGACAGCGCAGCGCCCTTGCCTTCGGGCTCGGGACGGGTGATGCCGAAGGCATCAAAAGACGAGCCATAGCCGGTGATCTCGGCGTAGATCCGAGCTCCCCGCCGCTTGGCCCGGCGGTAGCTTTCCAGGACCAGGACTGCGGCGCCCTCGCCGAGAACGAAGCCGTCACGATCGGCATCGAACGGGCGTGACACTTCCGACGGCGGGCGAACCGAAGAGCTGACGGCCTTCATGGCCGAGTAGGCCACCAGGAGCTGAGGATCGAGCCTGCTGTCGCACCCGCCGGCCAGCATGACATCCGCATCACCACGAGCGATCAGCCGGAACGCGTCGCCCACGGCCTGGGTCCCCGCGGCGCAGGCGGTGACGATCGTGTTATTTGGCCCCATCGCGTGATGGAGGATCGAGATGTGGGCCGCAGCCATGTTGGGCAAATGCTGTAGCAGCCAGAGCGGGAAGATCGACTCCGAGCGAGCCTGAGCGAACCGGGCTGGATCAAAACTGCCACTGGCGTCCACGCTGCGAAGGATCGGAGTCACCAGCTCACCAACATCCATCGGGGTGATTCCCGTCCCCATGCACACGCCGAACCGCCCCGGGTCGAGCTGCTCCGTACGGAGGCCGGAATCCTCGACCGCCATGGCAGCGGCACCCACGGCGAACCTCACCGCGCGGCTCATCAGCTTCGCGTTCTTGCGATACTCTCCCAGGTAGGGAAAGACATCGAAGTCCCGAATCTCGCCGGCGATCTTGATCGCCAGCCCCGTGGTGTCGAAGCTCTCGATGTAACCGACACCAGAACGCCCCTCCAGGATCGCCTCGCAGAACTCGTGGCGGCCAATCCCGTTGGGAGCGACCACACCTATTCCGGTCACGACGACGCGGCACATGTTGCTCTCCCAGCCTCGTTCGTTGCGTTATCTGGAGTGCAGCGTGGGATTCCCGATCCTTGATTCTGTCTTTCCCTTTTTTCTGGCGTTACACTGGCCTCGATCCTTCCACTTGCGTGACAATGCCGGCCCCGAGATCGCCAGGCTCGAATCGAAAGATTCCCGAACCTGAATGACTCCCCGGGGTCTTTCCTCGTTGACCGCCCGTCTCGTGGACGCGAACCATGCGGCTCCTTGATCCCCGGGCCCTGGCAGACAGCAAGTGTCACGGCTTGCCCTGATAGCATAATTTAGCATGCCCTGGAGGGAGGTGCAAATCGTTTGCGGAATCTGGGAGGAATAAGTGATATCGGCAAACTAAGAACGGCCACTGTAACTCAACGAGAGCACCTGGTGCGCGTTTGCCGGCTGATCTCCATACGCTGAACTCCACAGGTTGAGCGATTTATGTGCCATGAAACCGTCGGCAAAGATCCTGGATTGATTCTTGGGGTAAGCTTGGATGGGAAAAGCCGGCAATAGGGCGAAGATGGGCCCATGTGTACATCGGCCAGCAGGGTGCGGTCGCTTCGTATCTCATCGGCAACGATGGGAGCTTCCTAAGGAAATAAGAGCCACTGAGAGGATCAGACATGCCACTTGAGCTTGCAGCGCGGTCTGGATTGATTGAGCCGTCGGCAACGCAGGCCATGGGAGCGGAAGCCAAGCGATTGAAGTCACAAGGTTTAGAGATCCTGGACTTCGCGCTGGGCGAGCCCGATTTTGACACCCCCGCGAACGTCCAGGAAGCGGCAATCAAGGCGATGAGATCGGGGAAGACCCATTACACGCCCCCCGCCGGCATTGCTGAATTACGGCAGGCCGTGGCCGACCATTACACGCGGCATCACGGAGTGACGACGGAGATGTCGCAGGTCGTGATCTCCAATGGGGCGAAGCATTCCATTCACAATGCGCTGATGGCGGTGTGCGGGCCGGGTGACGAGGTGATCATCCCGGCTCCTTACTGGGTCAGCTATGCCGATCTGGTGAAGCTCACCGGCGCGACCCCGGTGGTGGTCACGACCACGGAGGCCTCGGGCTTCAAGCTGTCTCCCAAGCAGTTTCTGGGGGCAGTCACGGCGCGGACCCGGCTGCTGATGATCAACAGCCCCTCCAATCCCACGGGGGTCGTGTACGACCGTTCCGAACTGGAAGCCCTGGCCGACGCCGTGCTGCAAACAGACGTCGGCGTTCTCTCCGACGAGATCTATGAGCAACTGACTTATGACGATGCCCGGCCGACCTGCTTTGCGACCTTGCGGCCTGGCTTGCAGGACCGCACGATCACGGTTTCGGGCGTCAGCAAGAGCTACGCCATGACCGGATGGAGAATTGGCTGGACGGTGGCGCCGGCCTCGGTATCCAAGTTCATGGGGGACTTGCAAAGCCAGGAGACGAGCAACCCGTGTTCGATCAGCCAGTGGGCCGCCCTCGAGGCCATCACCGGTCCGCAGGATTCGGTCCTTGCGATGAAGGCCCAGTTCGCCCGCCGCCGTGACCATGTCCTGGAGCGGATCACGAAACTGCCCGGCGTGACATGCACACCACCGGGCGGGGCCTTCTATGCCTTCATGAATGTCTCGGACCACTTCGGGCGGACGCTGGGCGACCGATACGTGGTCGATTCCACCTCGTTCTGCATGGCGGCTCTGAGCTCGGCCAAGGTCGCGCTGGTGATGGGCTCGGCGTTCGGGGCTGAGGGTTATGCACGGATGTCGTTCGCGACCGATCTCGCCACCATCGACAAGGGTTTCGACGCCCTCGAGCGGTTGCTCGCAAGTTGAGCCCGGAAACTGCCGATAGGAAGAACTGAAGCATTCCGCCGTGAGATCGCGCTTGTCCTTTCCGGCAAGATGGGCTAAGGTGAGCGTCCCTTCGTGAAATCATCTCCGTTTTCGTTCCGCGAACCGGCTTTGTTCTCACGACCTGCGCAAGGCCAGTGATACCTGCCGTGCCGCCGAAGGGAGCTTTTTCCGTGCGTCGGTTTTCCGGCCTCAAGGGGTCTCGGCCATGAAGGTTGCGCCACGTCTGCTGCTTGCGATGCTGGCAACCCTGGCTACCTTGAGCGCAGCCGGATGTCGAACGGCCAGCATGGGATCGATCGCCCACAACCGTCCTCCGGAGGTCCGATCTCAGGCCACATTCGACCTTGAGGGGTTTGTCGCGGAGCACAACCAGAACGCCGAGCGAATTCAGAGTCTCGAGGCCAAGCCGGCAATTACGGTGACGATGGGCCCGCAGGGTGATGCCAAGAGCGGGGCTGTGGTCGGCCGTCTGGCCGTGGAGCAGCCGCGCAATTTCAAGCTCGAGCTGTCCCACTCCATGTCAACAATCGCCGACATCGGTTCGAACGACGAACGGTTCTGGTTCTGGTTCCAGAACAGGAAGGACAAGTCGGTCTATTACTGTGACTACACGGAGCTGAGCTCGACCTCGCTGGCCGTCACCTATCAACCCGACTGGATCGTGGAGGCGATGGGGCTGAAAGGGATCACGCCCGACGAGGCAGCCCAGATCAAGACGCGCCCCGGAACACAGCCCGGAACGACCGTCCTGACATTCGCACCCACCAACGCGGGTGGCCAGACCTATTCCCGGGTCATGGTTGTCTCGGACAGCACCCGCAAGGTCAACGAGTTCCGGGTCATCTCGAGCGACGGCAAGGCCACGATCGCCCATGCGACGATCAAGAAATACCGTGATCTTCCCGTGGACCGTACGGCATCGGAAGACGGCTCAACGGCGGAACCATCAACCTGCACGCTGCCAGAGAACATCGTGCTCGAGTGGAAACGGGAGTTGCTCTCGCTCGACGTCGTTCTGAAGGACGCGAAGGTCAACCAGTTCGACACCAGCAAGCGGACGGCCCTGTTCGTGCAACCGGCCGTTTCCGGCTACACCCCGGTGAACCTGGCCGAAGTGGCCAGGCAGAAGGACGCAGCAAGCTCGACGGCTGTCCGCCAGACAATTCCCGTGCCCGAGACGCCGAACCGCGTTCGCCTCAATCCCCCCTTGCAGATCCGCGGCGAGGACGCGGCCGCGAACACGCCGCGACGACAGGACCAGGTCCGTCCCAAGAGCCCCATGCTCCTGCCCGTCCTTGATCTCGACGTGGTTGACGCCCCCGTGCCAACGGCGCCAGGTACGCCGGCCGACCGTAGCAGCACGGCTCTGGTGAGCAACCCGGGCGGCTCGCTGGAGCGATGACCGCGAAGAGCTGTGCACGCTTCGGATCGCAAGCATCACGCTCACTCAATCCATGTCATTGAAATGCGTCGTCATGGATTGCCGCAGCGGCGCAAGCGGACTCACATCGTGGTCCGGTGTGCGGCGGTATTCCGCAGCCGTTTCCTGGCCTTGGAGAGAATCGGACCGACCGAGGCTTCGGGAATTCCCAGCCGCTTGCCGATTTCACGGTAGTTCATGAACTGGAGGTGATAAAGCCGAACGACCTCGGCCTCACGCTCGGGAAGCTCCTCGAGTATCCGATCGACCTCATCCGCGGTGGCGATGGCCTCGACCTCGCCCGAGGCGTCACTGACGTTCTCGCGATGGGCGCTGGCGTGGCTGAGCTCGGCCTCACGCTGCCGCTTCACCATCTCCTTGACGCAGGTTCGTCGGGCAATCACCGTCAAGTAGGTCGGTAATGAGCTGACGCCCTTGTACCGCCGCAGGATCTCGTAGTCGTCGTCGACGATCCTCAGCAGGATCTCGGCCGCGATGTCTTCCATGTCGGCCTGCGAGACGACCCGGCTGCGGGCCTGTGCAACGTGCTGGATCACGTGGTAGATTAATCCCACGTAACGGTCCACGAAGTCGTTCCAGGCACCAGGCTCGCGCCCCAGACACCGGTCGATCAGTTTGCGATCAATCTCGCTCAGAGGCACGGCGATGCCTCCTGTACTGGAGGGTCTCAGGGCAGGTCGGATCACATCGTACACATGGAAGGCCACAGAATCGCTATAATTGTAGCATGAGCAACCCGGCAGGCAATCTGCGGCAACGATCCTTTCCCCGGCCTGGGAGGAACTTTCCGAAGGGATGGAAAGATCGGCAAGATCGCGATGTTCGTAACGGCAGCACTCAGAGGCAATTCCGATTCCTGCCTGATCGGGTTCGGGGTACAATCGAGCGGGGTTGTGAACCGATAGCTTGTTTGTACGTTCGTCGAAAACGGCGATCAGCGGTCGACAGGGCATCCGCTCGATCCTGGGCGTGATCACCTCCGGACCGGGTTTTTCAATCCCGGCCATGCGATCGATGCCGGGTGGCACCCGGTCCCACCGCTGCCGATTCCCATGACCTCTCTTGTCGAGGATTATTCCCTGCCTTTGGGAATCTCGGAAGCGGGTTGGTTCCTCGAGGAGGGTTGACCTTGAACGAGTCCAGAGCGATCCCGAAAATCGTCATCGCTGACGATAACACGCAGAACGTGGAGCTGCTCGAAGCGTATCTCAACGATTTCGACTGCGTGCTCCGCACGGCGAATGACGGTGAGCAGACGCTCCGCGTGGTCGAGGAGTTTCAGCCCGATCTCCTCCTCCTGGACATCATGATGCCACGGCTTTCGGGCTTCGAGGTATGCCGCAAGATCCGGTCCAACCCGGCCACCAAGGACCTCCTGATCCTGATGGTCACCGCGCTCAACGAAGCCGCGGATTTCGAGCGTGGCGTGCAGGCCGGGACCGACGACTTCTTGACCAAGCCCGTCAACAAGATCGAGCTCTTGTGCCGGATCCGCAGCCTCCTGCGGGTCCGCCACCTCAAGAACCAGCTTGAGCGCACGCTGGCCTATCTGGCGGAGTTCGAGGCCGCCAGCCGGGCATCCGCCTCGACCGGAAGTCCGTGAGTCTCCCACCGAGCATCGAGAGGGATCGGCCGGACGTCGGTGAGTTTGGCCATGGGGTGATTTCAGTCCTGTGCGCGCGACCAGGCCGCGAGAATCGATGTCGCCTGCCCGATCCGGCACGGCCGCCGAAACGTTGGGCCCCGACCTGAGAGGACGAAGCTCGATGCAGCGAAGGTCCAAAAGCGCGTTCTTGGGCGCAGCGGCCGGGCGGACTTCGAGCCGGTTCGTCGTCCCCGATAGGTCCAGGTCGCCGATCTTGTTCCATGAGAAGTGGTCCCAGGTCCCGGTGCCCTCGACCTGGTGCTGAATCCGCTGAGTGCCCAGGTGGATCTCGAGCAGGTTTCCGGCCGCGTCGTTGGCGCAGGCCCAGTCGAGCCATACGGCGTACTTGCCCGGCCTGGCCACCTCGAACCTCCAGACGGCTCGATCGTTGGCGGCCATCCAGTAGCCCAGATCGTTGTGAGCCGTCTCGAAGATCAGGCGGTCGCCGTAGATCTCGGCATCGGCGGCGCTCAGGGTAATCGTGCCGTCCGGGCCGGGCTTGACCAGACGGGGACGATTGCCCTTGAACGTCTTGGGGGGCGGGTCGATGCCTTCAATAAAGGCGATCAGGTCGGCCATGTCGCGCAGAGTCAAGTACTTCTCCAGGCCCTCGGGCTGGAACGACTGGCCGGACGCCGTCATCTCCTCGATGTCCCTGCGCAGCACGACGTCCTCCTTGCCTTCCTCGCGGCGTAGGGTCACCGAGCTGGCCGTCTCGCTGGCGATCAGGCCGGTGAACAGGCGGCCATCGTTCGTCGCCACGGTGAAGCTTGCGTAGCGAGGCTCGAAGGCCCGGTTGGGGTCGAGGATGGAGATCAACAGCGTCTCCGGGTTCTTTTCCGTCAGTGCTCCGAGAATGGGACCGACCTCGACGCCCAGGTCGCCCAACCGATGGCAAGTGGCGCAGACCCTCGTGAAAACGGCTTTCCCGGCGGCAGGATCTCCCTTCAGACAGAGCGCAGGCTGGTAGTCATCGATCACCTTCTGCCGCGACTGCTCCAGGTGAGAGAAGGCGGTCTGAGCCCGCCGCCGCGTTTCCGGGTCACGATGCGCCAGCAGCATGCTGCGCTGGGCCGAACTGATCCCACCGGGTGCGACTCGCGCGGCCTCGATCGCCGCGAGCAGCGACAAGGTCCAGGCCCTCCGGCTGAGCAGGATGTCGACGATCGAGCATCGGAGGTCAGGCGAGTAGGTCTTCCAGCCCGCGAGCAGCCGTTCGGGCACCTGCGGAATGGCCAGGCGCCCAAGTGCCGCGATGGCCGCACGCGAAATGGCGATGGGAACGCGGGGCGAGAGTAGATCGAACAGCAGTGCGCAATCTTCGTCCAGGGTGGCCGCGGAGAAGCGGACCAGGTCGACGGCAAGAATACGATCCGCTTGCGAGGCCGAGTCGTCGCGAGCCAGCCGGCGCGCGGCGTCCAGTATCCCATTCAGTTGGTGCTCGCGCGCCAGGTCGATCGGCTGCCTGGACCGGGCTGAACCCGCGAGCAAACCCCGCAGCGCGGCGTATTGCCAGGAGGCGTAAGAACCCCCCTTCCCTGTCGGCTTGCCGATCGCCCCGATCAGAGAATCGATCGCCGGCCGGTCGCAACTCGAACCCGCCAGTACGACCAGCGGCTCGACAACGGCCAGAGGCGGTGGCTCGACTCCGGCGCGAAACAACTCGACGAGCAGAGTCGTCACGTGGGGCAAGGCCGAGCTGAGCACCGCCGCGCGTATCCATGGGTCATACGGGTCGCGGCGAAGGATCCGCGCCAGGGCCGACCCCGCCTGGGCATCGCCCCAGTTACCCAGCGAAAGAGCGAGCTGAAGCCTGACCCGGGCATCGGGATCGTCGACCGCCCGGAGCATGGCCGCGGCGAGCCGGGGAGCAGCCTTGAGCAGGCTTTCGCCGGCCTTGATCACGCCGCGGCGAACCAGGGGATGAGGATCGGCCAGCGCGGCCAGCGCGGTCGCCTCGTCAAGGCCGCCCAGAACCGCCAGCGTCGAGATGGCCTGGACCCGGGTCTGGGGCCGCTTCGTGGTTCGGGCGAGTTCGCGCAAGGGCTCGATGGCCGAGCGGTCGTTCCTGTGCTGGAGCAGCCGCTGGGCCGTGTCGCGCTGCCAGCCGCTGGGGGAGTCGAGGGCCGCGACCAGGCCGGACGCATCGAGGCGATCCAGCCGGGGGATCGGCCGCGGGCGGCGATCCACCGGATAAATCCGATAGATCCGTCCCTCCTGGCTACCGGCGCGGAGATCGATTCGCTGCTGCACGGCTGCCGGGATCCGCTCGGGGTGCTCGATGACCGCGCGGTACATGTCGGCCACCCAGAGTGCTCCGTCGGGCCCGGTCTTCAACTGCGTGGGCCGAAACCAGTTGTCGCTCGAGGCCAGGAACTCGCGGTCGGCCTCGCCTGGGGCCCGAACACCGCGATAAGTTGCCCCGTTCGGCTTCAGAATCATCCGGTGCACCAGGTTATGCACCGGCTCGCCGACGAACAGGCTGGTGGCAAACTCGGGACCGAAGAGGTCGTCACGATAAGGTGTCGGGCTGTTGGCCGAGGTCACGTGGCCAGCCGCGGCCGGGTCGATGAAGCGGGTTAAAATGCGGCTGATGGGATAAAGCCTGGTGTCGGGCTCCAGCGGTTGTTTAGGATCGGGCGCGGCGTAGTACGGGTTGCGCTTCAGGTCCGACTCACTGAGGACGTAGTGCCAACCCCAGATCGTGTTGTTGTTGCCGAACCAGTTGCCCCAGTCGTCGCGATGCCGACCGTATTGCGTCTGGCCACTCTCGGCCTCGAACTCGCCCGTGTCGGGCCGGAACCGGAAGTCGCGGCCCTGGATGTTGACGATCTTGCCCGTCTTGACCGAGCGAATCGTGCCCCCACTGTCGCCGTTTGCCCCGTAGACCCAACCGTCGAGCCCGAGGTCGAAGCCGTTGAGGCGGTGCTGCTGGTTCCCCTGGCCAAACCCGGTGAAGAGGATCTCGCGATGGTCGGCCTTGCCGTCGCCGTCGCGGTCCTCGGCGTAGAAGATGTCAGGGGCCGCGGCGACCAGCACTCCGCTTCGCCAGGCCAGCACGCCGGTGGGAAACGGCAGGCCGTCCAGGAACGTGGTCGCTTTGTCGTAGACTCCATCACCGTTAGTGTCTTCCAGGAACCGCACGATGCCCCCGGGCTTGCCCTTGCCATCGACTCCGAGCGGATAATCCCCCATCTCCACTACCCAGAGCTTGCCGTCGGCCCCCCAGTCCAGCGCGATCGGGTCCTGCACCAGCGGTTCGCACGCGGTGATCTCGACCTTGAAGCCCGGCGGCACGCGCAAAGTGCTCAGCGACTCTTGCGGGGTCATCCCTCGCGGCAAATCGTTCTTCGCCTGGGAGACCACGCTCTTGCCGTCCGGCGGAGCCGCCCACGCCACGGCGGGCAACACCAGCAAAAGCCCGAAACTAGCGAGCATGAATTGATGCCGCCACATGGTGCGCGTCCTGGAGATGTGCGTCGATTCACCCTGCTATTTCAAGGTGTTCGGTTTCCGACTTGTTGGCAAGAGGCCAGTGGCGTAGGATCGAAGAACGTTTGAGCGAGTATCATGAGAACCTCGGTGTGCATCGGTCTTGATCGTCCATGAAGCCGACGTTGATCCTGGCCAGCGCCTCGCCCCGACGTCGGCAATTGCTCGCGGAGGCGGGCTATGCGTTCGAGGTGGATCCCGCGGACGTGGTCGAACCCGAACCGGCGGCCGGGACGTCGCCGTGGCAGTACGCGGCAGACCTGGCCTGGCGCAAGGCAATGGCCGTGGCCCGACGCCGGCAGGCCGGGTTGATCCTGGCCGCGGATACGGTCTGTGCCGTCGAGTCACAGATCCTCAACAAGCCGCTCGATCAAGCCGACGCCCTGCGGATGATCCGGCTCCAGGAAGGGCACGATACGGACGTGATCACCGGCCTCTGCTTGTATCGGGCCGGACGTGATGAGTGGATCGGGACCGTCGAGCGCAGCGTCGTCCGGTTCCGGCCCCTGAGCGATGCCGAGCGAACGGACTACCTCCGATCGAACCGGTGGACGGGGAAGTCGGGCGGCTACGGCGTGCAAGACAACGACCCTTTCGTCTCGGTCGTCCGGGGAAGCTTCTCCAACGTGGTCGGCCTGCCGATGGAGCGGCTGGCACTTTTGCTGAGGACCTATCCAGAGTTCACCGTGTAAGGTTCGGAACCCGGGAACCGAGCATGGCTGGCGAAAACCGGGCATCTCGAAGGAGCGGATCGCATGGAGAGTGACAGCATCGCTTCAAGCTGGGGACGGAAGCGACTCGTGGGTGTTCTTTTGATCGCCTTGAGCGTGCTCGCCATCCCGGTCGCCATGTTCGTTCCCTTGTCCTCCTGGCTCGGCTCGCTGGAGGCGAATTCGGCCATGGCCGTCACTCCGGCTCCGATCGACGGCAAGCGCGCCTTTCGTTACCTCGAGCAGATCTGCGAGCTCGGCCCGAGGATCGCGGGCTCGGAGGCCAATGCCCGGCAGCGGAAAATGGTCGCCGGCCACTTCAAGGCGATGGGGGCAACTCTGCGCGAGCAGCCCTTCTCGACCCAGCACCCGCTCACCGGTGAACGGGTCAACATGGTCAACCTGATCGGCTCATGGCACCCCGAGCACACTCAGCGCGTGGTCGTCGCGGCCCATTACGACACCCGTCCGCACCCGGACCAGGAAACCGATCCGGAACGGCTCAAGCTGCCGTTTCTGGGCGCCAACGACTGCGCCTCGGGCGTCGCTCTACTGATGGAAATCGCTCATCACCTGAACGATCTGAATACGCCCTGGGGCGTTGACCTGGTGATCTTCGACGGCGAAGAGCTGGTCTACGGCCACCACCCCGATACCCAGGGCGAGTATTTCCTGGGCTCCAAGGAGTTCGCCAGGGTCTACGTCGAGGACGTCGAGGCGCGGCAGAGCCGCAACCGGTACGCGGCTGGCCTGGTCCTCGACATGGTCGGCGGCAGCAAGCTCCAGATCAACCAGGAGCCCAACAGTCTGAACCTTGCCGCCAACTTGGTCCGCGACGTCTGGGCCGTCGCCCGGCAGCTCGACGCCAAGGGTTTCAAGTTCCGCGTGGGCCGGGAAGTACTCGACGATCACCTCGCGCTCAATAACGCCGGCATCCCCGCCATCGACCTGATCGACTTCGATTATCCCTACTGGCACAAGGCCGACGATCTGCCCAAGAATTGTTCGGCAGACAGCCTGGCCGAAGTCGGCCACGTGGTCACGGCCTGGCTGGCCCAACCCAAACGCCGCACCCGACGTTGATCGGGCCCCGCGCGGAAATCATTCCAGCATCGCTTTCAGAGCCTCCCTCTCGCGCCGGGTAGCCTCGAGGTCGAACTCGAGCATTGCCAGGTCAAGCCGGAATCGCTCCAGGGCGTCCCGGGCTAAACCCATCGCCCGTCCTCGGAACCGCGCGTGCTCCATTGCATCTTCTACCAAAGGCTCAAGCTCGGCGCGGATGTCGGCCGATTGAGCGGCAATCCGCTCCTTCAACTCGACCAGCTCGAGAGGTACCTGGTCGCCGACCAAACCCCTCTCTTGGGTTACCCCGGTGCTCATGGATGCAGCTCTCCCAACAGTTGCTGCTCTAAATCTAACATGCAAAACTGGGTAAGGTCGTCTGGTAGAGACAATTTCTCCGTCTAGCTAAACTGTACCGTTTACGAAAAGTCGACAGCCCACGTCGACGGTGGAGAGTGGCGCGTGAAATCGGAATGGTCAGTGGTGAGTGGTCAGTGGCCGGTGAATCCGGAGGGAGTGGCGAAGGTCTCCTGACCCCGCCGTTCGGCTGACCGCGGGTCTCCAGATGACACGCCGCCGGTCGGGGACCGTGAGGCCTGCGGGCGCAGAGGCCGGGCGGGTCAGGAGACCACTGCCCGAACCAGCTTGTACAAGACCAACCTTTCACCGGCACTGGACGGACGTGCGGTATCAATAAGTAGACTTTGAGCTCTTTTCGCGCCACGACGCCTTCGGTCGCAGAGGCCGGGCGGGTCAGGAGACCACTGCCCGAACCAGCTTGCAAAAGACCAACTTTTCACCGGACCTGGACGGGCGTGCGGTATCAAAGTAGACTTTGAGCGCTTTTCTCGCCACGACGCCCTCGTTCGGCAAGGGTCTCCAGACCCCGCCGTTGGGTGACCAGAGGTCTGCAGGTGACACGCCGAGCGGAAATCCGAGCGATCCGGCTGGACTGAAACGCGCGGTCAACCGGCGCCGGCTGTCCTGGTGGGGAACTCCACTTGGTCAGTGGTTCTCTGGCCTGTTAGACTGGTTGCGTCCGTGCCTCAGACGAGCTGCAAGGGTTCGTGTCGATTCTCGTTCCGAGTGCGACCGGCGAGCGGCCGCTCGCTTTTTGAACTTTGTAATGGTCCTGAACGTATCAGTCTGGGTTCAGGACCGAGCTGTTTCATTCCACGACTGCCGCTCCTACGAATGTTCCCGCCTGAGTGCATGCCGACGCTGGGAGGATGAGCCTTTGTTCGCTGGACCGATCATTGCCCGGGAGCTGGTGACCACGCCCCGCCCCTGGCGCTATTACTTGTGGCGCGCATCGTTTTCTTGTGCTCTTTTCATTCTGCTCTGGACCGCCTGGCAGTCGATCATCGGCTGGCAAGACGTGCGCGAGCTGGGCGTGCTGGCGCGGTTTGGCGGCGTGCTTTACGTCATGTTCGCGTTGCTCCAGCTCACACTCATGCTTTTTTTTGCCCCACTTTCCACCGCAGCCGCGGTTGCTTACGAAAAGGATCGCCGCACGTTCAACCTCTTGCTCATGACCAGCCTGAGCGACACGGAGATCGTCGTGGGCAAGCTGGTTGCCGGCCTGCTGAACATCCTGATCATCCTGGGTGCCAGCGTTGGTCTGCTCTCGCTCTGCGCCCTGCTGGGCGGCATCTCGTTCGGGCAGGTTGCCAGCCTGTTCGCGGTGACGGCGGCCTCGGGCGTGGCGGGCGGCGCGATGGGATTACTGATCGCCCTCTGGCGGGACCGAACCTTCCAGTCGATCTCGCTGACCATCCTGATGGTCGTCTTTTCGGTTGCCGGCGTCGAGCTCTTCTCGGTGGCCTTTCCCACCTTGGAGTTCATGGGCGTTCCCCTGAAAGAAGTGCTCAATCCCTACCGCGCGATGATCGCGCTATTGTACCCCCGGGCAGACCAGATCACGGGAGTCGTGCGGGCCTCGAGCCTCGTCTACATCGGCGTCCGCTTGACCTTCGCCGCACTCATCGTGGCATTCGGCACCTGGAAGCTGCGGACCTGGAACCCAGGGCGAAGCGAGCCGCGCGAGCAGGGCGACGAGCTCGAGGTCGAGGTGGTCGAGACCCAGGTCGAGGCCAGGAAATCCCAGGAATACGCCGAGTTCCCGGTCGCCGTTGGCGCGGCGACGGCGACGGCGACCATGGACCCGGTTACTCGCGGCGGCCAGCCGATGTCCCGTTCCGCTCATGGCCATGACGGCTCGTTGCGAGAAACCGGAGACGGCGGCGCTCCGTTCGACGAATCGTCCGGCTCGACCACGGGTTTGCATGTCCCGCGCCGAACCCACAGGCGCGTGGCCGCTGCGCCTGGGCCCCACCGCCGGCCCTGGGCCAACCCGATCCTCTGGCGTGAGCTCATGACCCGGGCCTACGGAACCAAGCCGCTCATCATCAAAGGATGTTACCTTCTGCTCTTTGCCCTCGGCACCGGGTTCTTCCTCAGCCTGGCCCGGGGTATGGAAAACCCCTTGCGCAGCATGTTGTGCCTGATCCCCGTCGGCCTGGCCATCCTCAGCTTGGTCTTGATCAATGCCCAGGGCGTGACGGCACTGACGAGCGAGCGTGACACCGGTGCGCTCGACCTGCTGCTGGTCACCGAACTTTCCCCGGGCGACTTCATCTACGGCAAGCTCTTTGGAATCCTCTACAACAGCAAGGAGATGGTCGCACTGCCACTCCTTGGCGCGATTTTTCTCTGGTGGTCGGACTGGCTCACGGGCGAGAACCCGATCTTCTTCCTGGTCGACTACCTGCTGCTCTGCCACTTTTCGGCCATGCTCGGCCTCCACTCCGCGATCAGCTTCACCAGCAGCCGCACGGCCATCGCCAACAGCCTG
>Ga0208696_1001307_pt1 | contig 14888 bp, 11 predicted proteins | sample Sb_taG_9_FD_187711 | JGI IMG/M metagenome (GOLD analysis project Ga0208696, IMG submission 187711) | Peat soil microbial communities from Weissenstadt, Germany - Sb_50d_b_LC metaG (SPAdes) (version 2) | ecosystem: Environmental > Terrestrial > Soil > Wetlands > Peat | place: Germany...
CAATTACCCTCGAAAGAAACAAGAAACGCCCGCGGGTGCCCCAAAGATTCACCTCGCCACCAAGTCTCAAATCAAACGGGCGAAAGAGCTTTCCATGGAACAGCGATCAAAAGGGTTAAGGGCGTAGCGTTCCACCGGTCGCTCAATCATTTGCCTGAGGGAGCCAGGTGTCTGGCGCTGGGCAACATCGCGGTTGCCGTTCCCGGAGCACCAGCCGCGGACAACCAAGACATTATCGAGGCGAGGCGCGCCTGGGCGACGACCTGTCTGCCCCCAGTTGCGGCACCTCGGTGCTTCGAGGGCCGAAGCTCTGTCTCGGGCCGTCCCATTCGCCTGGGCTACGTCTCTGCCTTCTTCGATAAGCGGAACTGGATGAAACCGGTCTGGGGACTGATCAATCACCATGACCGTGATCGGTTCCAGGTCCACCTGTTCTCCGACGGCCCGGAGTCGGCCATCGGCAATCAGTACCACAAGAACCCGCGTGACCGGTTCCACGACGTGAAAGGGTTGTCGAATTCGGCCCTGGCCCAGCTCATCGAAGAGCTCGAGATCGACCTGCTGATCGACCTGAACGGCTACAGCCGGCCCTCGCGATTGCCCGTCTTCGTGCTGCGGCCCGCACCCGTGCAGGTTGCCTGGTTCAACATGTTCGCCACGTCAGGAATGGACGGATTCGATTACCTGATCGGCGACAAGCATGTGATCCCTAGCGAGGAGGAACGGTTCTACACCGAGCGGGTAGTGCGGGTTCCGGGTAGCTATCTCACGTTCGAGGTGAATTATCCGGTTCCCGACGTGGTACCTCCCCCTTGCCTGAAGGGCGGGGCCCTGACCTTCGGTTGCCTGGCACCCCAGTACAAGATCACGACCGAGGTCGTGGAGGCTTGGTCGCGGATCTTAAAGGAGAGTCCCGGCAGCCGGCTCATCCTCAAGAATGTGGTTCTGGGCAATCCGGCGGCTCGCGACCTCGTGCGAGACCTCTTCGCTCGGTTCGGGGTTCCGGCCGACCGGGTAGATCTGGATGGCCCGGCGGAGCATTTCACCTTCCTGGAACGCTATCACGACGTCGACATCGCCCTCGACACGTTTCCCTACAATGGCGGGACGACGACCATGGAGTCGCTCTGGCAGGGAGTGCCGGTGGTCGCCTTCGCGGGTGACCGCTGGGCGGCCCGGATCAGCGCATCACTGCTCCGCGAAGCGGGGCTCGCGCAGTTCGTCGCGGCCGATCTCGACGGGTTTGTCGCCCAGGCGGTTGCCCTGGCTCGCGATCCCGACATTCCCGCCCGGCTCGACGCGCTGCGACGGACGATGCGCGACCGCCACCGCGCGGCCCCGGTGTGTGATGTTCGCTCGTTCGCTCGGGACATGGAGGGAGCGTATTTCGAGATGTGGCGGCGGCGCGGCGAACGGTCGTGACCGGGGAGAACAGTCGGTCGGGCCCAAACCCAGGGGAAATCGAGTCGGTTGCAAGATCACCGGGATGTCCAGTCTGTTTGGGACCACTGTGCCGGCGGCGCGACCCAGCCGGGGGAGCCTCCGGCCCGCCCACTCCGCGGGAGCCTGGACCGGGCTCATGGGCAAGATTCCCCTGAAGCTCTGGCAGCAATGGGCGATCCGGCCCTTTGAGGCGGCGCACTGATGCGTCAGTGTTCAGGCCCCAGATGAGATAATCGCCCTGTGTGCGTGCGAACTGCAGCAGAAAGGCGTGGCGTTGGTGGAGGAGGTCGAAACAGCCGTTGGTAGGAAAGACCTTATCGCAACGCGACCTTCTCTTCCAGCGCGGCGGCGATGCGGTCGAAGACGATGTCCCAGCGGCCACGCTCGGTCTGGCGGAACAGGCGGGCCGTGGGATACCAGGGACTATCCTCCCGGCCGGTCAGCCAGCGCCAGTCGGGCGCCAGCGGTAGCGCGATCCAGACTGGTGTTCCCAAGGCCCCGGCAAGGTGAGCCAGCGACGTATCCGGCGTGATGACTAGGTCCAAGCCCATCATCAATGCCGGAGTATCCCACATTGTCGTCAAGCCCGGGTCCACTTCCTCGCCCAAGTCGATCACCGAAAGACGATCTCCCAGCTCGCGGAGCTGCTCGGCCCCAAAGCCTTTCTGCAAGTTGATGAGCCGGATGCCCTCGATCCCGGCCAGCCTCTCGAACTGGGCCAGCCGGATCGATCGATCGGGATCCCTGGTGTGCCGGGGATTTCCCTGCCAGGCGATGCCGATCCTGAACCCCTGCCAGGCGCCGAGCCGCTCTCTCCAGCGCTCGACGCGCGCGGCCTCGGCTGTGAGGTAGGGGATCGAGGCCGGGATGGTTTCCAGAGTCGTCGTGAAGAGGCCCATCAGTCTCAAGAGCGGCGTGTGGACGTCGAACTCCGGCAGCGCTTCACTGCGCGCGACGACCAGGTCGATCCCCGGGCACGTCTCCAAGAGCCGGACCAGGGGCTTCTGGCACTCCACGACCACACGCCCGCCACGATCTTTCACCAGCGACGCGTAGCGGATGAACTGGATGGTATCCCCTAGACCCTGTTCCACGTGGAGGAGGATCGTTCGACCCTGGAGTGGCTCTCCTTGCCAGAGCGGCCGGGGATGGGAGGGCATGGTCAGGTCCGAGCATCTCCACCGCCATTCGAACTCTTGCCACCCCCTCTCGAGCTCGCCCAGAGTGAGCAAGGCCAAGGCCCGGTTCCTCCGCGCCTCGGGGTAGTCCGACTCCAGGCGGACCGCCTCGTCGAAGCTGGCGATCGCCTCGTCGTATCGAGCCAGCTTTCCCAAGACGACCCCGCGGTTGTGATGCGCCTCGGCGTGTCCCGGCGCCAGGCGGATGGCCCGATCGTAACTGGCGACCGCCTCGTCACACCGCCGCAACTCGTCCAGCACGAAACCGCGGTTGTGGTGTGCCTCGGCATCATCCGGCCGCAGCCGCAGCAGCGTTTCATAGACGCCGAGCGACTCGTCAAACCGGCCCAGGGCGCTGAGGGCTTTGGCCAGGATCGCGGACGCCCCAGGCTCCTCGGGCTCGATCTCGATGGCTCTCCTGAGGCTGCGGATCGCCTCGTCAAAGCGCTTGAGGCGGACCAAAACGAGCCCGAGGCCCGTGAGTGCCCCCGGAGAGGCCGGCGCCAGGCTGAGCGCGACCTCGAAACAGGTCCGCGCCTCGTCCAGCTCTTTCAGGTTCAGAAGCACTTCGCCCAATCGGAGGTGGGCCACCAGGTGATCGGGGCGAAGCCGCACGATGGCGCGGAAAACCTCGGCCATCTCGCCATATTTCCCCCGCGCTGCCAGGAAGTGCCCCAGGTTCGAGGCAGCCATGGGGTGGCCGGGGTCGCATTCGACCGCGTGTCGAAGGCTCTCGATCCCCTCGTCCAGACGCCCGAGCTGGCAAAGGGTCATGCCGAGATTGTTGTGGGCGTCGGCCGAGCTCGGCGCCAGCGCCAGGGCTTTTTTATGGGACGCGACCGCCTCTTCCAGCCGACCCTGAATCGCCAGCACGACCCCCAGGTCGGAATGCGCATCGGCGAATTCGGGCCGGACGGCGAGGAGCTTTCGGTAGCTCGATTCCGCCTCGGCGAGCCGATTGAGGCGGATGTTGTTCAGGCCCAAGAGGTACCAGGCCTCGGCGTTTTCCGGGTCGGCCTCGAGAACCTCGCGACACACCCGATCCGCCTCCGGATACCGGCCCGCATGATAATGATTCCAGCCAATCGCCAGCGCGTTCATCAACCTATTCCGTGATGCGGCGATCGATCCGGCCGATCCTTTTGCGTTTACTTCGAAACGTGGCGACGGCGTGGCGATCGGTCGTGAGTGGCCAGAAAGGTCGGTCGGGCCCAATCCCAGGAGAAATCCCCAGCCGGAGCGGAAGGCCCCCTCGTTGTGCAGCGGATCTGCAACGAGCCAGGAAGAATCAATGGTCACTTGATCAAGGGAACTCGGGTTCGAGCTGACGTCGTCTCTTGGTGCGAGCCCAAGTTGAGCGGCTGGGCCCGGCATGAGGCCGGGCCGAGCCTTCAATGATCGAGTCCCCGATCAGCAGACCTTGCCCTGACCGACGTCGTAGGTGACCGAGTCAGGAGAGCCTGCAGCTCCGCCCGCTCCCATGGTGGTGTGCTTGAACTCCACCTTGGTGAAGTTGAAGGACAACGACTCGTTGGGCCGATCTCCTCCGCTGGAGAGGGAGTAACCGCTGATCATGGTGTTATTCGTAATGAGGGTCAGGTAGACTTCCATCTGCCCCTTGTCGGTCTTGCAGAAGTCGATCGTGACATCCTGACCTTCACCCTGAAGGCCCTCGTTGAGCAGCTTGGGGGAGGCGATGTCCGTGGGCTTGGTGACCACGATCTCGCTGACCGATGGGGCCGGACGACTCACGGTCGGCCGACCCACCGGTGGGGCTGGAGATGCCGCGGCCAATGCCCCACTGGCAACTGTTCAGTTCGATCCACCCTGTGTGGGTGGACTCCGTGACATCGCCTGGGTTCTTGTTGTAGTTCAGGTAAATCGGCATGGTACACACCTCTCTCTGGGAATCGATGGGAAACAGAGACCACTCCGCAGACCGAGTTTTCGGGCCTTAGAAGCCCGATTCGGTTCCTCCGACCTCAAACCAGCCAGAGCGATCGACTTGGTTGACGCCTTCATCGATCGCACGGGCGAAGATACGATTCTCACCGTGCCGAAACGGGTCCTCTCGGCTTGAAGTTCGCTTCCTAGCACTGGCCAGGCACCCATCGCAAGGCGAAGTGTTACCCAACCAATCGCAGGTGACCAGGCGCGAGACGCGACGTCCACGGACCCTCCGTTCGGAACGCCAGACGCAAGTCTGCCTGGCGATCCGAAGGGGCATCGTGGCAGAACACATCGGCAAAGCCAGTGACCGAACGGAATCATCAGGAAGGGGTCCTCGACACCGAAATATGATCGTATTCCGGCACGAGAAACCATGGCCTCGACGGGTTGTTCAAGGGGGCCGGACGTGAGTGTAAGTCCTTTCCCAGGCCCGATCTTCCTTGTGTCTCTCTTCTTCGCCTTCTCATACGGACGATTTCCAGAAAGCGGCCTCGGGTCCCGAAAAAAAATCGGGCTGCAAGCCTGGCAGGTCCCTGGCAGGTGTCCGGCAGGGAGTCGACGGCAAGACCAAGAAGGAGCCACCGGCGATCTAGCCTGGCGAAAGTGAAACAGGGTGTTGCGCGAGTTGACGTGCGCCGCGTTCATCCCTTCATGCTCCCCGAGATATCGCCCCGGCGGCACACTCGATAGAGGCCAGGGCCGCCATCGCCGAGGTTGAGTACGGCTCTCCGGTCCCTTGCGAGAATCCCACCGCGTATGGCCCCAGCCATTCGAGACATGAAGTCGGCCCGATTTGCGGGTGCAAACCTCCGAGTCAGTGCCGAACTGATCAGCAACACTCACCGCCGCCGCGTTCGACTGAGGTCATTCTGACATCTACCTGTACGTGATCATAACACAACACACAGTGTCGTGCAGCAAAGAACGGGGACTCCTCACCGACGACAATCCACCGCAGGAAGCCTGCCGCATCCCCGACGATCTCCTGACAACTCGCCTCCCTCTTTTCGGGAATGATCCGCTCGAGATGGCGGAGAGTTTCGAGCAGATCCGCCTCATCCAGTCGCCGGAGCACATCGGCAAACCATCTCCTGATCTCGGTCTGCCTCTCCTGGGCCAAGAACTCGACGAGCTCCCCGAGGTAGCGGGCCTCGATCTCGGTGATTGGTACCAACTGGCGGCAGCAGGCCCCGCACCCCGCGCGGCAGGAGATCCGCTTTCCCTGGGTTTCAAGCTCGCTGGCGCCGTTGGCCCCGACGGACTCGGACAGGGTTTGAAGCACCGGCAGGATCGCTCCTGGCGGCACGGGGGCCATGGGGACCGTGAGCGTGAGGTGGACCCTGGTCCCGGCAAGCTTCATGTCGACCTGGGGGGTCACGGATTCCTGCGCGGTTGAAGGTGTTACGTCGTGCATTCCAACCTATTACCTCTCGTCCTCATGGCGATCAAGAGAGTCACGCCGAACGAACGGTCCCCGTCATTTATCAGTGCACACCCGATGACCTTGCGGCACCTGCGATCCCGGATCATGCTAAAGCAAGGAGTTCAGGGAGAACCGCAAAGCGTGGAGGAGGCAGAAGCGGAATTGTCCCGAAGATTGATTCGGTCCTTTTGCAGATCTTGGCGCGCCGCACCGGCCCGGGGAAAACCGAAAAAAGCGAGCTGACATCGAAGTCGACCCGCGAGTGGGAGCGTGAAGCATGAATATTCGACCGTCCCGACCTTGTTTTCGGTGGATGCGGGGCGAAGCTCACGGTCGAGCAGGTCCCTGGATTGCGGCTCTTGTGCTTATGTTCTTGGGAATCGGAACCGAGGGACCGATCGTCGAGCCCGCGTTGGCTCAGGACGAGGTGAGGAACTACAGGAAGCCCATCCTCACGGTCGAGACCGGAGGACATCATGGCCGGGTGCGGAGCCTTCTCTGGCAAGATAACTCAACGCTCCTGAGTGGGGGCGAAGACAAGGTCGTCAAGGTCTGGGATTTCCAGACCGGCGGACGGCTTGCCCGGTCGATCCGGCCCCCAATCTGGCGGGGACCCGCGGGGACCATCTACGCCATGGCCCTGAGCAGACCCGACGCGCAGGGACAATCGTTCCTGGCGGTGGGGGGGTACGGGGTCGAGAACAGAAGGGGGGATATTACGATCTTCCGATTTCCCGGGCTGCAGCGGACGCCCACGGGGGAAGTCGTCGCCCGCCTCCTGCCTCCCGACAACCTCGATCCTCGTGAGATCGGGCACCGCAACTCGGTACTTTGCCTGGCCTTCGACCCGAGCGGGCGAATCCTCGCCTCGGGCGGCCGCGATGGACAAACCCTCCATCAGACGGTCATCCTCTGGGTGCGCGACGGGGCAACCTTCCGGCCGCGGATGGCACTGGGAGAACGAGAGCGCATTGGCGAGGTTCGCGCCCTGGCCTTCAACCCGGCCGGCCGGCTCTTGGCCACGGGGAGCGCTGACGGCGCACTCCGACTTTGGGACGTCGAGCAGGGCACTCAGGTGGGTGTAGGCCCTCTCCAGGACAGGAGCCCGATCAATGCCCTCGCCTTCAGCCCTGAGGGCCGGTCCATCGTGGTTGGTCACGAAGGCGGAGGGCTCTTCCGCCTGGAGTTGGCGAATCTGGGGCAGGCTGCTCCCATGAAACTCGGTACCCGCCCGGGACAAGGACCGGTCGAATCGGTGGCCTACAGCCCGGACGGCCGGATTCTGGCCGTCGCCATCAAGAGCGATCAGGCCGACACGATCGATCCAATGAGGCTCACCTGCGACCTGGAGATCCGGGCCATGCCAGCGGGGAACATCCTCCACCAGCGCCAGATTTCCGGACTGATCTATGAATGTGCATTCAGCCCCCGGGGCGACCGGCTCGCCTACTCGGCCGGGCCGGCGCAGGCGATTTACCTTCAAGATACGATCGATCTGCAAAAGCCGGCGGATCAGCTCAAAGGACAGGGGAGCACCCCCTTCGATCTGGGTTTTTCGCGGGACAGCCAGGTCGTCGGGTTTACCCGTGCGCCGTACGACCCGATCCGCCCGCCACCGGTCTACGAGGGCTTCGATCTGGGCCAGCGGAAATCCCGAAATGTACGCCGTGACGACCTTGGCTTCGCGTTCAGGACTTATAACGGTTGGTCGCTGGAAGGAAGCATCAGCCGTTACGTTCTGGAGCTGGTCAACCCCAACGGCGGGCGCACACGATTGGACCTGAACAATCCCACGGAGCGAAACTGGTGGTCGTCAACCTTCCTGCCACCAGCGCCCGACCATCCCCGACCGACGGTGGCGATCGGGTGCGAGTCGGGAGTGGTGATCTACGACCTCGCGACAGGCCAGCGGACCCGCGTATTCGCCGGGCATTCCAGCCCTCTTGTATCGCTGGTTCCGTCTCCGGACGGGCGCTGGTTGGCCAGCAGTTCGCTCGATCAGACGATCATGCTCTATCGGCTGGCGGGGTGCGACACCCGCCCGGGCTTGGGGGCCGTCTTTCGTCAACGTCCGGATCGTTCCTGGGTGGTTGCCAGTGTCGAACCCGGGAGTTTTGCAGCGGGGATGGGCTTGGTGGCCGGCGACTCGATCATTCGTGCGGGCGTCGAACGGAGAGAGGCCCCTGCCACCCATTACACGACGAATGAGAGGGTTACCGAGTTCGTTGCCCGGGTTGACCAACTGGCACCCCACCTGGATGTGATCGCCGTCTGGGTCAGACGAGCGATCCTGCTTCCGCCTCCACTCGGCATCTTGGAAGTGCCCATGCCCCTGATGGGGTCGACGAAAAGGAACAACCCGGCCCTCACGCTCATTTTAGGCGCGGACAAGGAGTGGGTCGTCTGGACGCCCCAGGGGTTCTACGACACGTCGATCGAGGGCGACTCGCGGTTTCTGGGCTGGCACGTCAACGCCGATTACCGGTCGACACGACCATCCGACTTCGTTCCTATCGGCACCTACGCCGGGACGATGCTTCAGCCGAGGGTGCTGGAGCGGCTCTGGGTGACGGGTGAGGTCGGGCCCGCACTGGCCCCGGCGGATCTGAGGGCCGGGACGCCTGCACCTGAACGTCAGGCTTACGATCAGCGGCCTCCCCGGATCACGTTCGCTTCGGTCGAGGGGGGGATTCGCCTTCCCGCCCCCGGTGTTGTTTGGTTGGTCAAGGTGCCCAATCCCCGGCTTGCGCTGAGCATCGAGGCCGAGGGCACATCGAAGATCAGTGATCGCCGGGTCATCTTCGATGAACGAGCCCTGGAACTACCGAAACTGCCAGAGCTGAAAGATCGGATCTCGGAGAACCTCCAGGTCGACCTCGTTCCCAATCGAAGGATCCGACTGGCCGTCGAAGCTGCCGATCAGTACGGCGGCAAGCGGACCGAAACCATCGACATGGTCTACATTCCACCCGTGCCGACACCAGTTCCTGAAACCAGGCCGCATCTGGTCGTGCTCAGCGTTGGGGTCGATCAGGCGCGGAACCCCGCCCTTCTACCCCCCGTCTTGTTCGCCGACAAGGACGCCCTCGGCCTGGCTGGCTTTCTGACCGACCACCTGATTTCACCCGATGGAACCAGAACTGTTCAGGAGTCGAAGGAAGAGCGGATCGTCCTGACCGCGGAGCAGGCTTCCGAGCGCTCGATCAGCCAGGGGCTGAAACGACTGGGTGAATGGTTACGGGCCAAGCGTCTGCGAAAAGGAGACATTGTGGCCGTGGTGATCGCGGCGCACGTACTGGAGTTCGAGAAGTCTTCGGTGATTGCCGCGTCCGACACCGATCCAGGCAAGAAGCCGGTGCCTGGCCCGGCGATCCTGGCTCGCGATATCTCGGAGCGGCTGGGTGAGCTGACCGACTACGGCCGCCGCGTTGTGCTCTTTCTCGACGGCGTACAGGAGCTTCCAAGCAACGGATTCCGGAGCACAATCAAGCCCTGGGTGCGGGATCTGCAGCGGGAGCGGCGAGTGATCACGTTCGTGGCCTCGAGGGAAGGGTCAAGTGGTGTGAATGTTCCCTCGCAGCATGGTGTTTTCGCCCTCGGAGTCACGCGTGCGTTTCAGCAGGCGGTCGCGGCCGGCAAGGCAGAAAACCAGCCGTACACGCTCGAGGAGTTCAGAACGGCAGTCCGACAAATGGTCCTGGACCTCAGCGGCCGCCAGCAGGACGCGTTTGGCTACTTCCCGCGCGGCGTCGCACCAGACAGCCTGTTCGCCCAGCCCTGACCGATGACCGCAGACGGCGGCGTTGTCCCGGTAATCGTCATGGTCCGGCCGCCGCCCCGCGGCTGAGCCTGATCAAGGGGAACGAGGTGCGAGCGGTCTGGAGGCGAAGTGACTGGTCGAGCCGGTCGGCCTGCGCGGGCTGCGGTGCTGCCGGAGCATTGAGTGCTCTTTGTTTCACCATCAGTTGAGGGAACAGGTTCGCGATCGGTGGCAACGACTCCTTGACGTAGGCGTCCAGCTCGGCCGTGGTGATCAAGCCGTCACCGTTGTAGTCGGCGTCGGCGCGCAGTTTCAAGCCGGCGATCTCCGCCGGTTCTTCCCGGGGGTCAATCTCACGCATTCCGCGGAGCAAAGTGAATGTGAACAGACCGTGCCTCAGTGGCTCAACCTCGAGAGCAGGCTCACCCCGGCGCGCGGCCATGAGGTAGGAGGTTCGGGCTCTGCGCGATCCGATCTCCATCCATTTTCGGATCGCTTCCACCTGGGGATCGGAAAGGATCGCCTCGGCCTGGCAAGCATCAACGATCACCAGCCGGTTGAGGGCATCCAGCCGCATCAGGTTGACCGCCAGCATGGTGTAGGGGAGGAGAGGTCGTCTGGACTGATCTTGGCCCCCGGCGCGATAGGAGGATTAGCGTTGCGGGCGGCGACCATGATCGGCGCTTCCTTGGGGAAAGGGTATTTCGGCAGTAGCAGGCAGAACCGCTCGTTGTCGAATACGCCCGTATGCCCTGCGAGGAAGAGAACCACAGTATCCTGCGGACGCCCCTTGACCTCGCGACCGACCGCCGTGAACGCCTTGGCGACGCTGCGGGCATTGATTAGATCGTCAGTCAGTAAGACGCTCTTGCCCCGCTCCTTCCCCGCGGCCAACCCGCGGAGGTGGAGCACCTCGCTGAGCCGCTCGGCGTCGCTCTTGGCGAAATTCAGCTTTTCGCGCTCGTAGTTGCCTACTCCCAGGGCGATCACGTGCAACCTTCCCGGTTCGACGGTTCCTTCGTAGGGAATCTCCACCTCCTGTGATCGGCTGTCGAAAGCACCCTCGCGGCTCGCCATGGCATAGAATCGGTTCAGTCCGGGGAGGAGCCGGACCGGAACTTCGAACCGGTCCGGGAGGGGAAGTGGAGAATCTTCGCGGCCGCTCGGGATCGGAACGCCGTTGTGATAGAGACGGACATCCTTGAAATCGGCTGCCCCGAGCAAGACGGTCAACTTTGTCTCGGACTGGGTGGGATCATCTCTGAGCGGGGGATCGATCGCCACCGGCGGCGGTGGGTCGAGCCGCGCGGGCTCGACAGGCATCCCGGCACTGAGATGGTCGGTAAGCTCGAAGGAGTAAAGCTTGGTGCCGTCGAACTGCTCCAGAGCGTGCCCGTGGTCTCCGTGGCGGAAGCGCACCAATTCCCGTCCTGCCGCTGAGGCGTCGAAGTGTCCATCCGGGGTGTAGAGCACCCAGTCCAGCTCCCGGACTGCACCTGTCCCGGCTGGCTCGCCAGACTCGGCCGCTGTCGAGGCCGCGCAGAACGTTCCCAGGAGTGCATGCTTGTCGAGGTCCCAGAACCGGATCGTGGTGTCGTCGCTGCCGCTGATGAGCATGGTAGGGCGCGGCGACTCGGCGATCACCGGCAAGCCCGGCGTCAAGACCCCGAACAGGGCCCGGCGGAGCGGTCCCAGGGAACCCGGCCAGACGGCCAGGGCGTTGATCTGCTCGAAGTGGTGTGGCGGCGTTCCCAGATCGCGGATCTGCCGCACCCGGGGCTCCAGCTCCGCCAGCCAGATCATGGTCCCGTCCCTCACCGCCGCGAGATAACGGCCCTCGGGAGTGAAGGTGACCGCGTGGACCGCTCCGTTGAAGTACCGCTCGGCGAGGATCTGGCTCGGTGCCTGCTGGCGTGTCTTGCCATCCCCCCAGGACCAGAGCAGAAGACGCCCGTCGCTGTGCCCGCTGACCTCTGCCGATGCTGGCCGGGGCGGATCTGGACATGAGTGATGTCCCTCGATGTCGCGTCCTGGAAGGTCACGGCGGGCGCCTCGATCGCTCCGCGGTGCCTGCTTAGATCCCAGAGTTCCGCCTGGGTGGAGTCTCCCGCAGCCACGAGTTCCCTGCCATCGCTGGAGAAGCTGAGGGAGAAGGCGGGATGGTCCAGGACCGCGTCGGTGATCCAATGGGTCAGCAAACCGGTGGCCGTCTCCCAGACGCAAACGAGAGGAATCTGAGACCCGCCGGCAGACGCAGCGATTTTGGTTCCATCAGGGGACAGGGTCACCACGTCAAACCTGGTGTCTGATGGGACCTTGAACTCGCCGCTTGACCGCGCAAAGAAGGCCCCGTCGAGCGCCATCGTGCGCCGATCGATCCGCACCAGACGCCCGGGCTGGTGTGCCCCGGGCCGGTCGGCCAGCACCAGGACATCGTCGCTCTGGAAGGCGCCGGAAGACCACGTACCGGCCAGCCTGCGGCACGATCGCTGGGCGAGGTCCCAGAGATAAGCCTGGTGCAACTCATCGACGACAAGCAGAAAACGGCGGCCCGGGGAAGTTGAGACGTGCTGGACCTTGCCACGGTTCGCCGGAATCGTCCAGGGGGGGCCGCGCCGCGATCTTCCAGGGGCCAGGTCTTGACCGAGCCCAGCTTGGTTCCGGTAATGAGGTTACGGCCGTCACTGGAGAAGGCCAAGGACACGACTCCCGCCGGCGGTTCCTTCACGATCGATTGTTGCTGGGCAACACTATCGATCCTCCAGACATGAAGCGTGCCGCCATCGCGGGTACAGGCGGCCAGCAGACGACCATCGGGGGAAAAGGTCAGTTTCTCTGCTCCACCCTCCCTGAGCAGATCTGAGGCTCTCCCCAGCGTGGGGCCAGCCTTCACCTTGATGAGCCGCACACCCTTCTCATCGCCGACAGCCAGCAGATCCTGGTGGGAAAACGCCAGATGGTCGATGGAACCCTCGCCGAGTTTCTGGTCGATCTGCCGGCCGGCGATGATGTCTCGCACGACGACCAGGCCGTTGTCACAGCCCAGACCCAGCAGGCGGCCGTCCCAAGAAACCGTGATCGCGGAGGGATGGCCGCCGGGTACCGGGATTGCCACGCCGCCGGCTCCCGAAGAATCAAACAGCCGAACAGTCCCATCACCGCAGAGCGCGGCCACGATCCCCTTCCCGCCACTGCCTCCGCTGGCCACTTTGCGACAGGCGGAGTCCTGGATCCAGCGCTCCAGGGTCAGGGAGGGTTTACGGAGGTCCCACAGGAAGCCGAAGCCTTTGCTGTCAATCGTGACGAAATGGGTCCCGTCGGGCAGCATGGCGATTTGCCAACTCGTGATCGCTCGTCGTACGGCTGACGGGCGACGGACCTGCGGGTAAAGTTCTGGGTCAGGTCGTGGATGAGTATCTCACCCCTGCCGCCTCCGCTGACCAGCCACTGCCCGTTGCTGCTGAGCCCCAGCGCCGTGACCCCCACCGCATGACCGTTCAAGACGCGTAGGAGTGCCTTCTGGCCGGGAGACCAGACTCGGACCGTCGAGTCCTGGCTGGCGGTCATGAGCATCCGGCTGTCGGAGGTCGACACGATGTCGTGGATCCGATCGGCATGCCCGACCTGAACTACCATTTCCGGTTTGGATTGTTTGACAGGCACGCCGAGCTGGTCGGCCCACAAGGTCAAACCGGGTGGAACGCCCCCGACGGATTGAAAACCCCCGAGCTTGAGCTTCGAGTCGCGATGCAGGGTCTGTAGACAAGCGGCGAGGTTCTGTTCGCGGTCCTTATTCCCAAGACCCTGGAGGAGGGCTTTGCTAAAGGGAATTGCGGGATCGGCGGCTGGAGTGGGAGGCGGGCGGTCCGATGCCAGCCAGACTGTCACTCCGGGCCACCTTGCCAGCCGGAGGAGCCAGTCGCGGCTGAGCCGGGCCAGATCAGCAGGCCCCGCGATCCCGCCGATTGCCGCCTGGTGGACTTGCAGCGTCGTTCCCAGCCAGCAGACAATCTGAAATTTCCCCTGCTTGGCGTATCTGTCCAAGGCTTTGTCAAGGGACCAACCCCGAACTGACAGATTGTCGGCCAGCACGTCAGTGGGAACCAGGAAGTATTCGGGGAAAACCGGCGCTCCGGCAGGAACGACCGCGCGTGCCTGGCCCGCGAAGTAGAAGAAGAAGATGATGTCGCCCAACTGAGCCCGGGGGGCAAGCCACTCTCGGAACGCCCAGTCAAGGTTCTGCTTGCTCGGAGTGATGTTCGGTGCCGGGGACTGGGGTAAGCCCGGGTTGGCATTACCGCCGAAGTCGGTGAGCAGAAGCAGATTGCGCCGGTCCCAGCCGGCCACACGCGTGAACCACCTCAGTACGTCGGAAGCCTGCTGCACTGTCTCGCGGCTGCTCTGGGCACGAATCTTGGGGTCGAGAGGGTTGCCAACCCCGACGATGATCGCCCAGATCTGAGGTCGGCGCACAGGGGAAGAGGTCCGCGGTGTCTGGGCCGTCGCTGGCACTTGCAGAAGAACTGCCCCGACCAGCCAACCGATGATCAGCGATCCTCGTTTCATGGCGACGTCTCCCCCCAACCGCGATCTCGGCCCGATGATGCTCCACTGGGTTGGCAGCGATCCAGTTCCGCAACTGTCCCCCGTCAGGAGACCGGAACGCAAACCCTTGTCTCACTCTGTGCCCTCTCACGGTTCGGGGGGGCACTCGATCACGACGCGAAATCCCAGATCGTTGAGCTCTTGGTCAGCCGGCACGCCGCCGCGCTGGAATACCATGGCGTCCTCGGGTTGAAGCATGAATGAACCTCCACGAACGACGTAAACGAGTTTCGGATTGTCGGTTTCGGGTTCACTACCGACACGAGGATCGTGCAAGGGCTGATCGGGACCCTTGTTCTCTGCAATAATGGCCGGATACGGTTTGTAGACGTCGAGACACCATTCGCGGACGTTTCCGGTCATGTCGCAGACCATCTGGTCGGTCTCGTCGTCCCCCGCGAACTTCTTGACTCGTTCGGGATAGAGGCCCGCATCGGGATTGTTAGCCAGGAAGGCCTTCGGGCTGCCCTTCTTGGAAACGATGCCCTTCCACGCCCAGAGCAAGCTCTGGCCGCGGGATCGGGCGGCG
>Ga0208696_1001328_pt1 | contig 14800 bp, 12 predicted proteins | sample Sb_taG_9_FD_187711 | JGI IMG/M metagenome (GOLD analysis project Ga0208696, IMG submission 187711) | Peat soil microbial communities from Weissenstadt, Germany - Sb_50d_b_LC metaG (SPAdes) (version 2) | ecosystem: Environmental > Terrestrial > Soil > Wetlands > Peat | place: Germany...
AGGCGGCGAACCAGGGGTACTCCACTTGTCCGGCATCGACATGATGTCGAAGGCGTCGAAGCTGCGCCACCGAGAGTTGCGCCCGGTCAGCCGCTCCGGCGGCGGGGCCGGCTGGGCCGGGTCGCCGTCCAGCCAGCGGGTCACGTCATAGTAGAACAGCTGCTTGCTCCACAGCAGCCCGGCGAACCCCTGGCGCATGACCATCGCTTCGTCAGCCGTTGCCGCGCGGGGCGTCAGCTCGGCGTAGAACTCATCGGCCTCCGCCCGCCGGGCCGATATCACCCGGTCGAACGGGGCACCGAGGGCGGCCGCCCCCGGCCCGCTGGCCCCGCCTGCACCCGGACCGCTGGCTCCGCCCGCCCCGGCCAGCCGCAGCCGCAGTTCGGCGGAGGCGCCGCCGGCGAGCGTGACCTGGTACCAGAAGGCGCACTTGGTGCCGGTACGGTCCGGGTTGACCGTGGGCGCCCCGCTGATCACGTGGTCGTTGATGCCGTCTTTCGGGTACGGCGTGACCGGTTCGGCGCCGAACAGCCGCGCCGCGTTCGTCTCGTTCTCGCAGAACAGCGTGGTCGGCAGCGTGCCGTCCGGCCCGGGACCCGCGATCAGCTCGAGCTCGCCGCAGAACGGATGGCCGATGCTGACGGCCGCGGCGCCGGACAGCCCGGTTCCGGCCGCGCCGAGGACCGGCTTGGCCGAGCCGTCCCAGGACCAGGTGTTGCGGAACCAGGCAGTCGGCAGCACGTGCAGGGTTTCGGCGTCCGGGCCAGCGTTGGTCACCGAGATCGTCATCAGCAGGTCATCGGGATCCGCCTTGGCGTAGTGCACCTCGACGATCCAGTACCGGTTGCTGTCGAACACCCCGGTGTCAAGCAGTTCGTACTCGGGCTGCCGCCGGTTCCGCGCGGCGTTGGTGTCGATCAGGTCCTGATAAGGGAACGGGCCTTGCGGGTAGTGGTAGCGCCACCGGTTCCAGGCGTGGCTGGGGATCGCGTCCAGGTACCACCAGTACTCCTTGACGTCCTCGCCGTGATTGCCCTGGGCCCCGGTCAGCCCGAAAGCCCGCTCCTTCAGGATCGGGTCGCGCCCGTTCCACAGCGCCAGGCCCAGGCACAGCCGCTGCTCGATGTCGCAGAACCCGGCCAGGCCGTCCTCGCCCCACCGGTACGCCCGGGACCTGGCGTGGTCGTGCGGCAGGTACTCCCACGCCGCGCCGTCGGGGCTGTAGTCCTCCCGGACCGTCCCCCACTGCCGCTCGCTGACATACGGCCCCCACCGGTACCAGTCACCAGCCTGGCGAAGCCCGTCCTCGAGCTTGCCGAATCCCGCCACCCGCTCACGCTCGGCGCCCACCGCAGCCCCTCTCTCCTTGATGCCCTGGTTAGCATGCCACCTCGCGGTGAGGCCGGGCCGAGGAGGCCGGGTTCGTCAGTCCAGGCCGCCGAGGACGTTCTGGTCCCAGTCGATCACCGAGCCGGTGACCACGCCGGAGCGGTCGGAGAGCAGGAACACCACGAAGTCGGCGATCTCCTCGACCTGCCCCAGCTTGCCCCACCCGGCGCGGAGGCTCTGCGAATCCTTCGGCTTCGTGCCTGCGTAGTATCTCCCGAACGGTCCAGACGGCGGCTCGCGCCAGCGGTTCCGGCTCCGCCGCCACTGACGCCGACTGCCTGGGCGCCTGGCAGCTGTCGGGACGCGCGCAGCATCGGGACCGGGAACGGGACCTAGGTCCCGGGCAGAAGGGCCGACCTGCTCTGGCCTGGTGAAGCAGGTCCGACAACTTTGCCTGCAGGGTGAACCAAAGCTCACGCCATGCTAGAGCGAGGGGGGCGAAGTGACGCTTGAGGCTGGATCAACGCGGGATGCCGCCAGCGGCAGTGATCCCGGCAGGCCCGCCGCCTAGGGCAGACGACGGAATCTGCGCCGTAGGCCGCCAGTGGACAAGCCGTAGGCTAATGGCGTCCGCTGGCCAGGATGAGGAATCGCCGGGGGTTACCGCGAACGGCAGGCGCGGCCAGCGTGTCCGGCATGGGATCGAGGTCGCCCAAGGGAAGTATGCCGGTTCACCGGCTGAGCATCTGTGGCGCCGGCTGGACGCGATGGATTTCATCAACCGGGGCATGCTCTTCGCGGCCACGCTGCTGTTGTGCCTGTTCCCGTTCCTGATCATCGCCAATGCCCTGGCCGGCCGGTCGGCGGCCAGCGGGCTGGCCCGGCACCTGGGCCTGGACAAGCAGGCCGCCGCTGAAGTCGGTGCCCTGTTCACCTCATCGGCTGCCACCTCCAGCGCCATCACCGGGACTGCCTGGGTGTTCTTCATCCTGGGGGGCATCGCTGCGGCCACGGCGATTCAGGGTCTGTACGAGTCGGCCTTCGAGCTGGAGGGCCGGGGGGCCAGGGACATGCCCCGCAGGCTGGTCTGGCTGGCCGTGCTGGTGGGCTGCTCCGTCCTGGCCGGCTGGGCCGGCCCCGGGCTGCGCGGCGCGGGAGGCCCGGTCTTGCTCGCGGTCATTGGCGTGGTGGTGCTCACCGGCTTTTGGTGGTTCACGATCTGGTTCCTGCTGACGGGCAGGATCTCCTGGCGGGACGTGTTCCCGGCCGCCGTCGCCACGGCCGTATTGTGGGTGGGCATGGAGGCAGTCTTTTCGATCATCTTCTCCGGCATGGTGACCTCGGACGACAAGAAGTACGGGCCAATCGGTGTGGTCTTTGCCCTGATGTCCTGGCTGATCGCCATCGGGGTCGTGATCATCTTGGGCGCGGTCGCCGGCATCGTGTGGCAGGAGCGGAACCTGTCGTTCCGGGCTGCTCTCAAGAAATTGCGGTGGGACGGCAGCGCGCCGCGAACCAGGAGACCCTGACAGATCGCCGAGCGATCCGCGCACGCCTTGCGCACCCGATGATCATGGGGCGAGATGGTAACTCTTACCCGGATCCACAGTGGCCGGCTTGGCCGGTCGGCCGCGCACCCGCCGGTGGCAGGTGCCTGCTCGGACCCTAGCCGGAACGGCTGCCGGCAGCCGTTTCGCGGTGACGGCGCGGCTCCGTAGTGACCTGGGGCAGCGTGCAGGCCCGGGCGCTCTGTGCGCCAGCACGGCGCGGTCCGGTCGCTGAAATAGCCGTCAAGATCTTGGCCTTGTCGCGCTCGAACTCCTCAGGGGATATGACTTCCCGGTCGCGGGGGTCTGCTAGCTTGGCCAGCTGGTCCGCCGTACTGGCCGGTGAGCTCGCTGCGGCTTGCTGGATCTAGCTGCGGAACTCGGCGTCCTACCGCTGAGCCCGCCCCGCCGCCCGGTCGCCCATCGTGCCGCCGCGGGCGATCAGGTAGACCAGCACGCCGATGAGCGGGATGAACAGCACGAACACGAACCACAGGGCCTTGGCCCCGCCGGACAGGTCATGACTGCGGAAGATGTCGATGAACACCATGATCAGGATCCAGATCCAGTGACATTTCTCCTCCTTCGCGCGGGTCCGGCGCTCAGCGCTAGCTGACAGCGGTCGTAGCCCCGGCTGGGATTTGGGTGCGATCGTGGACGAGGTAGGCGGCGATGATCGCGGCCGGGAAGAAGAACAGGCTGAAGATGAAGTACCCGATGAAGCTGTGGCCCTTTCGGCCAGCGACACGGGCGGGCCAGAACGCGATTGCGATCCAGATGATCGCAAACAAGATCCACCAGAGGACGGGCATGGCCGTCTCCTCTCCGCGTTCGTACGAACGCTCTTGCCTGCTGCCGGACGGCAGCGTCGGCACCAGCGACGTTGCCGCACCGGGCCGTTCTGCGCACCACCCGGGCATCACACCGGGAGGGGTGATCCGCGGTGATTGCGATAACAGCTCGATGAGCCGCGGCGTTCGCGTAGCTGGCCCACGCGTGCCTGCCAGCACGTTGATTCGCACCGTGGACGCGGCGCCGGGGGATCATCTTGCCCGGCGTCGTTCAGCTTGGTCGTCAGGCTCTCTTTCCATGGCAGGTCCGGCCGGCGATGGTACTCGGGTCTTCTCCCGCATGGACGGTCAGCCAATGCCGGGCAGCTCAGGGCTTAGCACACCCCATGCGGTCCCTCCCGTCGTTGCCGGCTGCCCGGTCAGAACAGCCCATGGGCCTGACCCTCGCGGACTGCGTCCGCCCTGGAGTTCACATCCAGCTTGCGGTAGATGCTTTTCATGTGTGACTTGAGGGTGTTGGCAGATATGAACAGCGCGCCGGCGATCTCGGTGGTGGTGAGCCGGCTGGCCAGCAACCGCAGTACCGTCAGTTCGCGGTCGCTCAGGACCCCGCCGGGTGGCTGTCTGGCCGGGCCGTTGGATGAGGCAGCGACCGCTTCTGCGCGTACCGACAGCTCATCCACGTAGGGTTTGAGATCGGGGCCGGCCGGCAGGGAATGGAGCAAGGCGGTGATGCCGGGTCCTTGCCCGATGATGGTGGCCAGGTACCGGTGGGGGCTGGCCAGCGCCAGGGCCGTCCGCAGGTAGCCGTGCGCCCGAGTCAGGTCGGGTGCCTGGGCCGCCAGGCTCCGGAGGACCCCCCATTCCACCCGCTCGCGGATAGTGCCAGGCTCCACTTCCTCCAAGATCTGCTCGGCCTTCGCCCACTCCCGCCGCAGGACGTGCAGCCGGGCCTGGAGCAGCCGGGACGCGGTGTTGTCCGGCAGCTGCGGGATCAGCGCGCTCGCTTCGGCTGGCTCCAGGGCGAGCGCGATGCGGAATTCCTCGAGCGCGAACTGTGCCCGGACCCTGTCGTCGGGCGCGGCGAGGGCCAGGCGCGCCTGGGCCAAAGACGCCAGCGCGCCCGCCCGGTCTCCCTGAGCGGTGGCCAGCCGGGCGATCCAGGTGTCGACCATGGCCTGGAGGGCCGGGCGGCCGTTGATCCGTGCCGCCGCCCGCGCTGCGGTCAGCATGGCCACGGCGGTCTGGTGTTCGCGCCGCTCCAGGTGGATGCCCGCTCCGGCCAGGTTGGCGATGATCTGTCCCACCCCGTGCGCCACGGCGCCGTGTTCGGCGGCGGCCCCGGCAGCGCGGTCCAGCGCCGCTTCGGCGGAGACCAGGTCGCCGTGCAGGAATGCTACCCAGGCCTCAGTGACGGGTGACCGGAACTCATCCACGATGGGAGCCGACAATGGTGGGGTGCCGTGCTGGAGGGCGGCGGCCGCAGCTGGGAGGTCGCCGGCCAGCAGGTGCGCTCCGGCTTCCTGTATGGGCAGCTCCGTGAGCATCGGGAACAGCGGGCCTTGCCCGGCCGCGACGCTGACCGCCTGGCGGGCCAGCCTGTTGTGCTCCAGCGCAAGACCGACGCTGCCCCGGTTGAAGTGGTAGGCCGCCCAGACGGCGTGCGCCAGGGCGTCCAGGCCCGGGGCGGGGTTGGGGTGGGCCCGGTTCACCTTGGTGAGCCAGCCTTCGGCCTCCTGGTGCCCGGCTGCCGCCAGCAGGAGCACGAACTGGAGCAGTTGCTCAGGGCTGGCTTCCGCCGCGGCGTCGCCGAACCTGGCCAGCCACGCCCGGGCGACCGTCTTGGCTTCTTGCGCGTGGGTGACGTCCAGGATGGTGAGCATGGAGTCGACCAGGAGATCCGCGGCCAGCTGCATATCGGCCACCGCCATCGCGTGATGCAATGAGCCTAGCCGGTCCCCGCGCTCCTGCAACGCTGCCGCAGCCCGCAGGTGCGCTTCCCGGAACTGCGTGCCGCCGAGGGACTTCAGCCGCGCCCGCAGGAAGGCCGCGAACATCTGGTGGAGCCGGAACCGTTCTCCCGCGCGGTCGACCTGGTAGATGAACAGGTCATCAGCGACCACGCGGTCCAGGAGTCGGCCAGCGTCATCCCGGCCGCTGAGCGCCTGGCAGAGCTGGGCGTCGAACTCGTCCAGGACGCAGATCTTCATCAAGAAGCCGGTCAGGTCGGGGGGCAGCCGGTTCATGACCTCGTTGGCCAGGTAGTCGCTCGTCTCCTGCGTCGTCGAGGCGAAGGCGTCGATCACCTCGCGCGGGTCGCCTGCGCTGCGCATCGCCATGACAGCCATCTGGAGGCCGGCGGGCCAGCCCTCGGTGAGGGAGCGGAGCCGCCGGCTATCGATGGGTTCGCGTCCCAGGCCCGCCAGCTCGAGCAGCTGCTCGACCTCGACCTGGGTGAACGCGAGATCGTCGGCGCGCAGCTCGGTGATCACGCCTGCCAGCCGGAGCCGGGACGTGGAGAACACGGGGTTGTGCTGGCTGGCCACCAGCAGACGGACATGGGCTGGCAGGCGCTGGGCAACACTTGCCAGCGTGCGCTGTGGCGCCTCCGCGAACTGGGCGTCGTCGATGACGAGCGCGGCGGCAGGCAGTTCCGCCAGGTCGCGGGCGAGCGCGTCCACCAGCTCTGGGTCATCCCACGAAGGCCGCTCCACGATCAGCGCCGCATCACTACCCATGGCGGGCCACCGCGCGGCGAGGCTGGAAGTGAGCCGGAACCAGAACCGCGCTGGCTCCCCGTCGGATTTATCGCAGGACAGCCAGGCAACCTGCACGTCCGTCGTCATGGCCCACTCCGCGAGCAGGCTCGTCTTGCCAAAGCCGGAGGGGGCTACCAGGAGCATCAGCGGCTCGGCAGCGGTCTCGAGCCTTCGGAGCAGGGCAGCGCGCTGCAGCCTGGGCCCGGTGGCCCGCGGCACAGCGATCTGCTGGCTCTGGACGGACATGCTGTTTTCGGTCTGGATGGTATCGCCCCCCTGGGCGACCTGGGTCGCGGCACCCTGCCCGGCCAGGCGCCGCCGGGTTCACCCCGCCGTGGGTGATCCCTGGGTGATGCCCGGGCGCCACCCGGCGGACGAGAGTGGGCGTGAGCGCCACGCACGGGAGGGCAGGTGACGTGACGATACGTCCCCGTGCATCCGAGGTCAATAAGGATCCGTGGCATCGCGGGCCGTACGCCGCCGTGGCCCGGAGGGAGGAGTGGTCATGACGGTGAAGACTGATGGTGTCGCGGCTAGGAGGACTGGTGCGCGGGCATCTCGCCCAGGTCCGGCGCGGGCCGAAGCAGGGGAGCAGCTGAGTCGGGCGGACCGGGTGGCCCGGGGGAAGGACGCCCGGGCGGTGGCCCCGCTGGAGTCGCATGTCGAGTTCCGGCCGGCCGGGTCGCGGGATCCGGTCGGACTGCTGCTGGGGCAGGCCGAGTCGCGGGTGCCGGAGCTAGTGCCGGTCCGGCACGGGCGGATGCTGGTGTCGGCGTTCACGTTCTACCGGGGGGCCGCGCTGCCGATGGCGGCGGACCTGGCGAGCACGCCCGCCTCCGGGCTGCGGGTGCAGTTGTGCGGGGATGCGCACCTGTCCAATTTCGGCGCGTTCGCCTCGCCGGAGCGGCGGCTGGTCTTCGACGTCAACGACTTCGACGAGACCCTGCCCGGACCATTCGAGTGGGATGTCAAGCGGCTCGCCGCGAGCCTGGCGGTGGCCGGACGGGACAACGGGTTTACCGCCAAGGCCCGCCGCAAGATCCGCCGTGGAAGAGGGCAAGGTTGAAGCCGCCACCGCGATCTAAGACGGCACCCAGCGCCGCGCGCCCGTTCGGGGAAGCGGCTGGGCCTGAAGTGACGCGCGCCCCAGGGTCAGGCGCCGCCGGGCCCGGACACCGGCGCAACGCCGGCGGCCGGGAACGCGGGTACCGCCGGTGAGTGCGGCGGCTGCGCCTCCGGCCGATCCGGGCGCGCTGATCCGGAGCAGGAACTACCGCGTCCTGCTCGTTATGGCCGCGCTGATCGGGGTGCTGGTCTCGTTCACCTCCTGGTGCTTCCTGGAACTGGTCCACTGGATCCAGCAAGAGGTGTACAAGACCCTGCCCAGCGGGCTGGGATTGCATCCCGTCCCCTGGTGGTGGCCGCTGCCCGTGCTGGCCATCGCCGGCGTGCTGACGGCCGTCGCGATCATGCGCCTGCCCGGCCGCGGCGGCCACATCCCCTACGAGGGAATCAAGGCCGGGACCGCCAAGCCGGCCGAACTGCCCGGCATCTTGCTGGCCGCGCTGGCCACCCTCGGCCTGGGCCTGGTACTGGGACCGGAGGCCCCGCTCATCGCCCTCGGCGGCGGCCTGGCGATCCTGGCCGTGAAGCTGGTGAAAAAAGACACCCCCGACCAGGTCATGGCCGTACTCGCCGCCAGCGCGGCGTTCGCCGCGATCGCCACGATCTTCGGCTCGCCGGTCATCGGCGCGATCATCTTGATCGAGGCCGCCGGGCTGGGCGGGCCGATGCTGCCCCTGATCCTGCTGCCCGGCCTGATGTCCGCCGGGATCGGCTCGGTCATCTTCATCGGCATGGGCCACTGGACCGGGCTCAGCTCCAGCGCCTACGCGCTGAGCCCCTTCACCCTGCCCGCATTCTCCACCCTCACCGCCGCCGACTTCGGCTGGGCCATCGCGCTCGCGTTCGCCGCCGCCGCGATCACCTTCGCCATCGTCGATGGCGCGCGCAGGTCGGCCCATGTCGTCGGCAGGAAGCCGAGGCTGCTGCTGCCGGTCGCCGCCCTGGCCGTCGGCGGCCTGGCGATCGCATTCGCCCAGATCACCCACCAGCCGGCCGACCTGGTGCTGTTCTCCGGCCAGGACGCCTTCGGCTCCCTGATCAAGCAGGGCCCCACCCTGGCCCTGTCCACCCTGGCGTTCCTGCTGCTGTTCAAGGGCCTGGCCTGGAGCATCTCACTCGGCAGCTTCCGCGGCGGCCCGACCTTCCCGGCCTTGTTCATGGGCGCGGCCGGGGGCCTGCTCGCCGCGCACCTGCCCGGGTTCTCCGAGACCCCCGCGGTAGCCGTGCTGATGGCCGCCACGGCCGTGTCGATCCTCAGGCTCCCGCTGTCAGCAACGGTCATCGTCCTCCTGCTGACCTCCAAAGCCGGAATCGCCACCGCCCCGCTGATCATCGTCGCGGTCGTGGTCGCCTACCTCACCATCCAGACACTGTCCCCAGCCCCGGGCCCCGCCACGCCCACCGCGCCGGCCGCTGAGCCCCAGCCCGCCGCACCCCCGCACACCACAATGTGACCGACCAGGCGAGGACCGAACTGGCCGCCCGCCGCGAGCAGAGAGTCGCATGGTTGCAGGGGGCCAGAGGCCACAGCCGTCGCCAGCAGCCCGCGTCCGCACGGCCCGGCACGGGTCGTCTTCCCCGCTGCCGCCAGCTGGCCTGCCAGGATGCACGACGCGCAGGTCAGCGACGCGGGATGGCTGACCGGCTGGTTCTGGTCCGTGATCTCGAACATGCCAGGACTCCCTCCACCTACCGCACCCGCCTGCTGACCCTCCGCGACCCGGCCGGGTGGCTACGAGGGGGCTGGGTGGTCTGATTCGCCGGGGTCGACCTCGTCTACCTTGAGCAGGACCAGCCCGAGCGCCTCGATGCGCTTGATCAGCCCGTACAGCGCCGCGGTGTCGGTCCCACCGGTTCGCAACCAGGTAGCCCCCGGGGCCTCCCACAGCGCCACGTCGTCGAACTCGGCCCGCACGAGGTCGCTGGCCACTCCACGGATCTTGAGCTCGTATACGCGGGGACGTATCGTCACGTGACCTGCCCTTTCGTGTGTGGCGTTCACACCACTATCGGCCGGAGGTGGCGCCCGGACATCACCCACCGATCACCCGCGGCAGGGTGAACCTCGCGGCGCCTGCTCCCGGGGAGCGCGGCGTCCCAGCTCGCCCGGCGGCACAATCTCATAGGAACCGAAAACAGTATGTCCGTCCCAGCGCCGGCCGGTCGCTGTGCCCAGCCCACCGGGCCCGGGGTGCAGCGCGCCGTCCTGCTCCGAAGGCTTGAGTCGTTGGCGAGCCGCTGGTGCTGGTGGTGACTCCCTCCAGCTTTCGGCAAGACCAGCCTGCTCGAGCAATGGGCCACGATGAAGGACGCGCAGGTTGCCTGACGGCGCGGTAGCGGCGCAGGATGCTTCCCCGGGAGACCTCGGTGCGCGATGCTGCTGGTCAGAGGTGTGGCGGACCGACGCGTGTGCGCACTTGCGGCTGACCACGGGGTCCTGCCCGGCATCGGCTGACCCCTCCGTGCGGGAGAAAGACCCGGGCTCCATCGTCGGTCGGACCTGTCATGGAAGTAGAGCCTGACGACCAAGCTGATGACGCCGGGCGCGATGATCCCCGGGCGCCGCGTCCAGGGTGCGGATCAACGTGCTTGCAGGCAGGCGAGGGCCAGCCTCGCGAAGGTTGCGGCCTATCGAGCTGTTATCACGATCACCGCTGATCACCCCTTCCAGGGTGATGCCTGGGTGGTGCGCAGAACGACCCGGTGCGGCAACGTCGATGACGGAGAACCGCATCCCCTGCGGCGGCAGCGCCAACGGGGGTGCAGCGAAGGGGCAACCCTTCGCGGCACGTGTCGGCGCGGCCCGGTACCGCGCTCCCGGCCCAGGTAATCCTGGCCGCGGTCGACGCGGATCGCGCCGCCAGTGCGGAAGGGGTCTGAGATGCCTGTGTTCAGAGATCGGATTGGCTGGCCGGGCCTGACCGGCGGAGGTCGCGACCGGCGCGACGACCGGCAAGACCGCCGTCGCCGCGGGCCCAGGCTGTTCAGGTGACCGTGAGCTAGACGATCAGGCCGGTCACAGGTGCCAGTAGCGATCCGGTGCTGGCTTCCCTCAGCAGGAGGAATACGGAGATGTCACAGTTGGACTGGAAGGCCGAGTACGCCTACACCGCCGGGATGCAGGCGTTCATCTACGGGTTTCCGTATATCTACAACGCCAAGCTCCGCCACGACTGGGTGACCAGCAAGCGCGACCCAGACGTCGTGCCGTACGCCGCGGTCAGCTGCTTCTGGCATGCCGCACGCGTGCTGGATGCGACTTACCGGGATGGCGGCTGCCCGAACAACGACACGCTGTACTCGCTGGCGTGGCTGGATCTGGGCGGCGAACCGGTCATCTTGTCCCACCCGGACATGGCCGGCCGTTACTTCACATTCGAGCTGATGGGGTTCACCTCCGACAACTTCGACTATGTCGGGCAGCGCACCACCGGCAGCAAGGCGGGGCATTTCGCCATCTGCGGGCCGGGCTGGCACGGGGACCTGCCGCCCGGGGTCCAGGCGACGCGGCCCGCGCCTACCCCCTGGGTGCTGCTGCTGGGCCGCACCCTTGTCGACGGCGATGCGGACCTGGCGAACGTGCACGCGCTGCAGGCGCAGTACCGGCTCACCCCGCTGAGCCTGTGGGGCAAGCCCGGCGCCCAGGTGCCCGAACGCCGCGACGTGTACGCCCCGGCCGAGGCGGCACAGGATCCGCTGGGGCCGTGGAAGACGCTGAACGCCATGCTGGCCGAGAACCCTCCGCCGCCGCATCACGCCGTGGTGCTGGGCCAGTTCGCCCGCCTCGGTATCGGGCCCGGCCTGGACGTGGACGCCCAGCCCGACGCGGTCAAACAGGGCCTGACCCGCGCCGCCATGACCGGGATGGCGCTGCTGCAGCAGCAGTTCCTCAGCGGGGACTGGGCCACCGTGGTCAACGGCTGGCGCTACCCGCCGGCCGGGGAAGGACGTTTCGGGGATGACTTCCTGCAGCGCGCCGCCGACCAGTCGCTGGCCGGCATCACCGCCAACGACCCGGCCGAAGCGGTCTACCTGGTGAACTTCAACGATGCCCGCGGCGCCAAGCTGTCCCCCCAGGGCCGCTATGCATTGCGTTTCAGCGCCGGCGACCTTCCCCCGGTGGACTCGTTCTGGTCACTTGCCGCCTACACCGAACAAGACATGAACCTGATCCCTAACCCCGCCCGGCGATACTCGGTCGGCGACCGGACCCCCGGGCTGGCCCGCGACCCAGACGGCGGGCTGACCATCTACCTGCAGCCCGGCTCGCCCGGCGAAAAGCGCGAACCGAACTGGCTGCCCACCTCCGCCCAGCACCCATGGTTCGTGATCTTGCGGATGTACCGGCCCCATCCCGCGGTCATCCAGGCCAAATGGGAATGCCCGGGCATCACCCCGGTCACCTGATCACCAGGCTGGCACCTGCACGCTCCCGCCGATGACGAACATCGGTGAGTCGATAGAAGAGGAGTACGGGTCATGAAGCTATCTGCCAAGCTGCCCCAAGACGACGAAGGCGCCAAGCTCATGCGCTTCGAGAACATCCGCGGCCAGCGGTACACCGAGATCTTCCTGATCGGCGGCCACGCGATCACCCACCACCTGGTCGCCGGGGTCTACAACACAATCGGGATGAACGACCCCGCCGGGACCGGAGATACCTGCCCGCAGGCCGTGCTGGACCAGGTCGATGTCGATGACCTGACGAAGGAGTACGACCTCCTCGGCGCGTTCAAGAACGGCCCCAGGCTGTGGTGCCTGGACTGGGTTGAGGCCATGGTGGGCGCCGAACGGGACTTCAGCGGCCTGACGGCACGGTGGGTGATGTGGCTGGACGTGCCCAAGGAAATGCGCAAGCACGAGAGCGTCGCCTACAAGCCGATCACCGGCAAGCGCGACACCCAGCTCGGCATCAGCAAGGGCTCGCCCGCCTTCCTCCTGGACGACCCTGACGGCGATTCGTGGTGCATGAAGTCGGCCAGCCTCATCGTCGACCCCGGCCAGACCTACGAGAGCCTCAAGGACCTCGGCGGCCGCCTGACGCCCCCGCCGGGCTGGAAATTCCGGGCCGTGATCCTCGGCCAGGACCTGGTCCTCACCCCCGACCACGGAGCCGCCAAGATCACCCAGGACGAGCTGGGAAATACCTACGACCGGGTCGGAGGCGCGTACAGCAACTACAAGCCGTGAGGCGCGTCATTCCGGGGCATGCAGGAGGCGGAGGCGATGAGCGAGGCGCAGCGGCAGCAGCACCACGGGTGTCGCGCCCGGCGCCATCGCATAGGCGATCACGACCAGCGGGCACGACAAGCGCGGCGACAGCAGGAGCTGAAACAGCCGGCCGGGATGACGGCAGAGCACGCCGGAGACGGCTCATGACCAGCAACCGTATGCCTGGCCGTTCACGTGCCCACCCCGTATCGCGCGGAGCGCACCATGCCCCGTGACCCGTGGCTGCGCCTTGACACCGACGCTGGCGCTACGCTCCCTCTTGCTGGCCAGCCCGGCCACGGCAGGACCGCGTACCTGCGGCGGCAGCCGGCCCGCATCGTGGACGGCCGGATGGAAGGCGGCTACACCGGCGCGTTCGAGCTCATCTGCGGCCAGTGCGGCGATCATCCCTACCTGGATTACTCCCAGATCCCCCCGCGGCTGCAGCAGATCCGCGGGCCGTACACGCTAGAGGCAGGCCTTGCCGCGTATGAGAATCACATCGGGCCTGAAACCAGCGGCTTACGGACGCCGGACACGCGGCGCAAGCCCTGCCCGCCCAGGGCAGGAGCCGGCAAGGCCAGGGGGCTGGCGGCTGGCGGCTGGCCTGCCAGCCTTGAACCCTCACCACGCTTCGGGGGGGCGGACATGACCGATCAGCCGAACCAGGAATTGCCGTCGGCCAAGCGAAGGCGGCTCATCATCGCGGCGCTGCTGCGCGGCCTGGTGATCACGACGGTGCTGGTGGTTCTTTACTACCTGCTGCCGCTGGACCGGCCGTTGGACACCGGCACGGCGGTGCGCCTGCTGATCGGCCTGCTGGTCTTCGTCGGCGTCACGGTGTGGCAGGTCAGGGCGGTCGCCGGCTCGCGCTACCCGGGTCTGCGGGCAGCTGAGGCGCTGGGATTGATCATTCCCTTGTACCTGCTGCTGTTCGCCTCGACGTACTTCCTGATGGAACGAGCCTCCGCGGCGAACTTCACCCAGCCGCTGACTCGCACCGACGCCCTGTACTTCAGCGTGACCGTCTTCACCACGGTGGGTTTCGGCGATATCACCGCCAAGTCCGAGACCGCCCGGATCGTGCTCATCGTCCAGATGCTCGCCGACCTGGCACTGCTGGGCGCCGGCGCGCGGGTGCTGCTGGGGGCGGTGCACCGCGGCCGGCAACGAAGATCCGGCACAAGCGACGGCGACGGCCCGGCCACCAAGTGAACGCCCGCCTGCGCCCTTGGACCTGCCGGCTGGAGCCGTCTCCGTTGAATCACCGGCCGAGGGTGCAGGCAACCCGGCAAGGGCTTCAACAGCGCGCTCCGGCCCTTGCGCGGACGGGGCAATCCCTACGGTGCTGCAACGCCGCCGCCCCATCCCCGGGCGAGCAGCCCGCCGTCTGCCCAATCCACCCTGGGCCGGAACAGCGATGGAAGATTTCCTGGCGGGCGTCCTGGCAAGGGCTACCTACCTACTGGCTGGAGCACTGATGGTGTGCCTGATCAGCGCTTTCCTGGCCACGCCCTGTCCGGGCATAGGGCCCGCGCAGCACCCGGCCGGCCTGACGGAGGTGCAGGCATGCGGCGGCAGTGCCCGGAGCCGGCCGTCGGCCAGTGTCAGGAGCATGTGACGATGACCGCTGAACCGCCTCAGAGCCGGCCGCGGCCAGGTCGGCGGCCAGCGCCTCGCCCGGCTCGCGCCGCCGGCCGGTCACCGCGACCAGCGCGCCCTCGCGGGCTGCCGCCCGCGCGATGGCGGCGCCGAGGCCCTGCGTGCCGCCGCTGATGAGCACCACCCGGTCCCGGAGAAGGGTCACGACGGCTCCTCGGAGTGAAAGTAGCTACCTGCTTGTGCGGAGTAACTAGCGCCTGGCGAGGAGGGCGCGGACTGGATGATCGGCGAGCAGGTAGCGGATGATCCGGCCATCACGTTCGGTGTTGACGATCTGGGCGGCGCGCAGGTGGCGGAGAGCCTGGGAGACCGTAGTGTCGTGCAGGCCGGTCGCTGCGGCCAGGTCCGAGACGCTGATCGGCCCGGCGGCGCCGAT
>Ga0208696_1001343_pt1 | contig 14711 bp, 5 predicted proteins | sample Sb_taG_9_FD_187711 | JGI IMG/M metagenome (GOLD analysis project Ga0208696, IMG submission 187711) | Peat soil microbial communities from Weissenstadt, Germany - Sb_50d_b_LC metaG (SPAdes) (version 2) | ecosystem: Environmental > Terrestrial > Soil > Wetlands > Peat | place: Germany: Weissenstadt...
GATGACGACGCGGCCGCGGCGGCGAAAACCGAGGAACTGCTCAAGGCGATGACCTTGGACGAGAAGGCCGGCCAGATGACCCAGGTCGATCTCAAGGCCATCAAGGACAAGGCCGACATCGCCCGGTACGCCCTGGGCTCGATACTCAGCGGCGGCGATTCCGACCCCGACGATATCACGGCCCAGGGCTGGGCCAGGACCCACGACGAGCTCCAGTCGTGGGCACTCAAGAGCCGGCTGAAGATCCCCCTCATCTACGGAATCGACGCGGTGCACGGGCACAACAACGTGGACGGGGCGGTCGTCTTCCCCCACAACATCGGCCTGGGTGCGATGCGCGATCCCGGACTGGTCGAGAAGGCCGCGCGGATCACGGCCCTGGAACTGGCCGGCACCGGAATCCGCTGGGCATTCGCCCCCTGCCTGGCCGTCGCCCGCGACGAGCGGTGGGGCCGCACATACGAGAGCTTCGGCGAGAAGCCCGAGCTCGCCGAGGCTATGGGTGCCGCGGCGGTCCGCGGGCTCCAGGGCCCCACGCTGGGAGAGACCACGTCGGTGCTCGCCTGCGCCAAGCACTTCGTGGGCGACGGCGGCACCACGCGGGGCGTGGACCAGGGAAACACCGAGTGCGATCTAGCCACCCTGAGGAAGATTCATCTGCCCGGATATCTGGGGGCCATCAAGGCGGGCGCTTCATCCGTCATGGCCTCGTACAGCAGTTGGAACGGCAAGAAGATGCACGGTAATCATGATCTTCTGACCGACTTACTCAAGACGGAGCTCGGGTTTCACGGTTTCGTCGTTTCCGACTGGGCCGCCATCGACCAGCTCTCGCACGATTACAAGACGGCCATCGAGACCTCGATCAACGCCGGCATCGACATGGTCATGATCCCCAACGGTCCGGGACAGAAGAACAACTACGTCGAGTACATCACCCTGCTCAAGGACTTGGTGAACGAGGGCAAGGTTCCCCAAACCCGGATCGACGACGCAGTCAGGCGCATCGTGCACGTCAAGTCGCGCATGCACCTGTTCGACCATCCCTGCTCCGAGGCAACGCTGACCTCGGCGGTCGGATCGGCCGAGCACCGCCAGGTCGCGCGCGAGTGCGTGCAGAAGTCGCTCGTGCTGCTGAAGAACGAGAAGAGCACGCTGCCGCTCTCGAAACATGCCAAGCGGCTGGTTCTGGCGGGTCAGGCGGCCGATGACCTGGGAATTCAGTGCGGCGGCTGGACGATCGCCTGGCAAGGCAAGACGGGCAACGTGATGCGCGGCGGCACAACGATCCTGGCCGCCGTCCGCCAGACCGTCGGGCCAAACACCGAGGTGACGCACTCCGCCCTTGGCTCGGGCATCGCGGGGGCTGACGCGGTGATCGTCGTGATCGGCGAGCGTCCCTACGCCGAGATGCGGGGCGACCGCAGGGCCCTGAGCCTTCCGCAAGCAGACCTGACCGTCTTGAAGAAGGCGAAGGAGGCTGGCGTGCCGGTCGTGACCGTCGTCTTTTCGGGCCGGCCGGTCCTGCTCGGCCCGGTTCTCGAGTCCAGCGACGCGGTGCTCGCCGCCTGGCTTCCCGGTACCGAGGGTCAAGGCATCGCCGATGTCCTCCTTGGCGACGTCAAGCCGACCGGCAGGCTGCCCCACACCTGGCCTCGGTCAATGGACCAGATTCCCTGCAACGTCGACGATGGCACCGCCAAGGACCCACTGTTTCCGTATGGTTTTGGGCTGACATATTGAGATATTGAGATATTGAGATCAGGGTCCGGAAGACCGTACGGAGGTCGAACCGCAACAAGATCGCCAGGCCTCAGCGCGGAACACCATTCCGGAATGCGCAACTTGCCCATGTCGAGGCTGCCGGCTCACTCGTCCTGCGATGGCGAAGAGCGCCGGCGGGGGTTGGCCTTGCGGCCTGCCTTGCCCGCTCCTCGCGCCAGCAGCTTGTCCGCCCAGTCGCGGACCATCCGGGCGTTGTCGCGGCGGGCCGGGCGGGCGAAATCGAGCCCGAACCGCTCCGCGCCGACGCGGTATGCGGCCTGGCGCACGACCGCCGATCCGCGCTTGATGGCCTTGCGCAGCAGGGACCGCACCTCGTCCGGACCCAGCTCCTCGGCGTGGCGCCGGACCAGGTCCAGGGCGCCCTCCGTCACGGCGTCGGCGCCCTGGGGGTCCCAGTCGGGCCTGAGGTAGAACTCCGCAAGGACCTCGCCGAGCGGCTCGCCGACGTCCTCCGCCAGGGCGCGCACGGCGTGCCGTTTCAGCACCGGGACCCGCTGCCCCAGGCCTATGTGGATCAAATCCTGCCAGATCATCGGGTACTGGAGGAAGCGCTCGGGATCGGCGTCGATTGAGGCGTGGAGGGCAAGGGTGCGCTCCTTGAGCCTCAAGGCCTCGGGGGAACACCCCAGCAGCCCCCGGCAGAACTCGCGCTTCACGTCCCTGGGAATCCAGTCCGCCGCCATCAGGTCGTTGAACAGGCGGAAGGGGGTGCGCGCCGAGATTCATCGACCTTGGTGGGTTCGATATCCAAACTTGGTGGAAGAGCAACTCGCAATCCCTTTGCCTGACGTCTTTCGCAGTCGAAGGTACGGAATTGCAAGGTTCGTTCAATTCGCTATGATGACTCTCTGCCTGGGGTTACGAACACAAGAGCGAGCACACGAGTCGCGTCTTTATCGACCCGGGAAATTGGGGCAGGTCTTTTCTGAGCAGGGAGGCGTCTTGGAATTGAGCTTCCTTCGATCCGCGAAGCGTGCCAAAAGAAGATGACGAAGCCAGCGGGGCGCGTCTTTCTCACGTAAAAACTTGCTAACTACTTGCTTGATCAGAGACGGACGATCGGACGGCGATTTTCTCGAAAACCGCGGCCTCCATCTCGGGGCCCAGGAGACGGTGAGCTCTTGACCGAACAAAGTGCGAATTCGGTGACGCATGCGAATAGCAGTAATCTTTGGTACGCGGCCTGAAGCGATCAAGATGGCCCCCGTCGTCCGTGAACTGCGCACCAATTCCAGAGCGAAAGCGGCCTTCCAGACGTTGGTGTTCGTCACGGCGCAGCATCGCGAGATGCTCGACCAGGTGCTCACTCACTTCGAGATCGAGCCCGACGCCGATCTGGATGTCATGCAGCCGCGCCAGGACCTGGCAGGCCTGACGGCGCGCCTGATCGAGGGTCTGGACCGGCTGTTATCCGAGACGGCCCCTGATCTGGTACTCGTTCACGGCGACACGACGACGGCCCTCGCCGCGAGCCTGGCAGCCTACTACCGGAAGATTCCGGTGGGTCATGTCGAAGCCGGCCTGCGCACCCGGAACCGTTACAGCCCGTTTCCGGAGGAGATGAACCGGCACCTGGTCGATACACTTGCCGTACACCACTTTGCACCGACCGCCTGGGCGGCCGACAACCTGAAGCACGAAGGGGTCGCCGCTGAAAGGATTGTCGTGACCGGTAACACGGCAATCGACGCGCTGCGGCTGACACTCGAGCGGTCGCGCCAGCAAGGCGCTGACGCCTTTCACCAACGTGCTGCGGAACTGGCCCGGATCGTGGAGCGTCACAGCCCGATCGTGCTTGTGACCAGCCACCGGCGGGAGAGCTTCGGCATCGGCCTGGAAGGCATCTGTGAGGCACTTATCGACCTCACGAGGCGGTTTCGAAATCTGGCGATCATCTACCCGGTGCATCCCAACCCGGACGTGCGGGCCACTGTCGCCACGGTGCTGGCCGGACATGAGAGGATTTACCTCACCGATCCTCTGGACTACGACGTGTTCTGCCACCTGATGGCCTCGAGCCGGTTGATCCTGACGGACTCAGGAGGCATTCAGGAAGAGGCCCCAAGCCTCGACAAGCCCGTGCTCGTACTGCGCGATACCAGCGAGCGCCCGGAGGCCGTCGAGGCCGGCGCCGCGCGGGTCGTCGGCACCCAGCGGAAGGCTATCACCGCGGCGGCCGTGGAGCTACTGACCGATCCGGAGGTTTATGCGAAGATGGCCGGCGCAATCAACCCTTACGGCGACGGTTATGCCGCACAGCGGATCGTTGCCCACCTGATGGCGCACGATCAGATCATCGACCCCGCGACCACAACTCGCTCCGGCGACTCCGCGGGCTGATGCAACGCCACGAATAATAGATCACGCAGGCTCGATCACTTCAGCTTTCACGGCTTCGAGGTGTATCGGCCACATCACGACGCCAGGTCGGTGCGGATCGACGTTCACGCACGCGAGGTGGCATTCGAACCGGGTGGGCTGCCCAAGCGCGTCTTGCGGATCGCTGGCCAGGCCGTGCGATCCGGCCAGCGCGCTGACGCTCACGCTCGTGCACACGTACGCTTCTGTCGACCTGTGGCGATGTGCGGGTCTATGCCCATTTTCTCCAACTCCTCGACCGCTTCTTTGCTGAAGTAGCCGGTGTCGGCCGTGTTCGGAATCGGCGTGGGCGTCCCGTCCGCCGCTTTCGGTTGCTCGATCCCTGCCGCGTTCATGATCGTTCGCCGTTATGCATGGGATACTTGGACAGGCTCCTGGGTGACGGCCATCCAAACCGAGGGCCAGCGCATGAATCGACTTCGAGTGCCCCTCCAGCGTGCGAAGAAGACGGCCGTTCCCGGTATCCCAGACCCGGATCAGCCGATCGGCGCCGGCCGAGATCAGTCGAGTTCCCTCCGGGTTGAACACAAGCGCGTGAATCGACCCCATGTGGACGGTGAGCGAACGTAGCGGAGAGCCCGTTTTCGCATCCCACAACCGCACCGGCCGGGCCTGCTCCGCACGAGGGGTATCCTTGCCCACCGGTTGTTGAAGCACCTCCGGCGGATCGCCGTCGACCGTCGCCAGGATCGTTCCCTGGGGATTGAAGGTCAGGCTGACCAGCCCGTCCCGATTGTCCTCGAGGACGATCGTGTCGCTCAGTGATCCGGCATCTCTGACATGCACTTTTCGATCCGCGCCTGCCGAGGCAAGCAACCGTCCGTCCGGGCTGTAATGAACCGCCGTCAGCGCACGCGTTATTGATGTCAGTTCTTTTCTCGGCAAAAAAAACCGACACCAATAATCCCGACACCAACAATCCCCCTGACGTGCTCGACCGCCGGCGATCTCTCTCAGTCAGCCAGATCGCCGAGCTCTAGCCCAACGCCTGGACCCATCCATCCCATAAAGAGCCTTGCGTCAGCCCCCATCGATTCCCACGCAATCCGCGTCCTACCTCCTCGCGCGGCCGATCGCCCCACGTCAAGGCGTGGTTGCTCGGACGTTTACGCTTCAAGTGCCTCAAATCTTGCTCCACCCGCCAGCGAACGCCGCAGAGTTCAGCGAGCGCTCCTCCTGCGATGACTGGATTACCCTCCGGCATTTTGGTAAGTTTAGTTTGTTCGAAAGAGTCCGAAATCGCCGGCCGACAAAAGGAGGGTGCCGTCATGCGTCGTTCATCTTCCGGGCTCTCATTCCTCTTCGCGCTGCTTTCCGCGGCGCAGGCCTTCGCCCAGCAAGAGCCCCAGGTAGCGCAGCCTGCGTCCAGGGTAGCGCGGCAAGGGTCCAGCTTCGATCGCGTATCCACCTTGCGGCATGAGATGACAGTAGGCCCGGCGCAAGTCGGCCAGGGAGATCCTTCCCAGCGCCAGACATCGAGCCTGGGTCAGCCCCAGCGTGCCTCCCAGCCGACGTCTGTTCACGTCCAGACGACCCCACACACGTTTTACCCCGGTATGCGAGGCAGCCAGGGCCCCAACAAGAACGTCCCGCAGCTCAAGAGTCGTACCTCGGGACGCGCCGGGTTCCTGCCCCCAGGCATGTTCATGAACTCCGGCGCAGCGAGGACGAGTTCTGCCCGATCTCCCGGGAAGACCTCCCGGTGAGCAGTCGTCGGATGCCGATTCGCGAGACCGGAGAATTTCGCGACACGGGCAGGTGGGGAAGATACCGGTGAAGGAGGGCGTCCCGTTGGCTGGACTCCGCGTTCTTCCCTAAGTACCGCTCACGGCAAATAGGGATCGGAAATCCTACGCGGCTGTAGCCAAAGGCTTGGAATCTTCGCTTTGGCACTTTGCCATGACCTTCGCCACCGACTTCTTGGTCCAGTTGAACGGATGCGCGGTTTCATTCCATTCGGCTATGAAAGCCATCAGCCGCTCGGCCAGTTTCTCCTTGCTGGGGAAATCCACGATCCGCAGTCGCTTCCGCCTGGCGATGCCGAACCACTGCTCCACTTGGTTCATCCACGAACAATGGACCGGCGGATGAGGAAAGACAAACCTCGGGTGCTTGGCCAGCCAGGCTTGCACCTGCTCGCCCTTGTGCATCCTCAGGTTGTCCAGAACGATCCGGATCGTCTTGACCGACGCGGGGATCTCCTTGTCGAGATACTCCAAGAACGCGATGAACTCCGCTTGCCGCTTCCGGCCGGCAGTTTGCCCGTAGACTTTGCCGCTGGGCGTATCGAAAGCCGCGAACAGATTCAATGCTCCGCACCGGCCGTATTCGTGTGCGACCCGGGTGGGTTGATTTTGCTTTGCTGCCAAGGTCGGCGACTTTCGCGGCCGGGGCTGCAAGCTGGTCATCTCGTCGACGCACAGAACCATCTCGTCGGCAGGCAACGGCCGCGTGTACAGGTCGCAGATCTTCTGAACCTCGGCTGCGAAGACAGCGTCACGCGGCACCTTGGCCGACAGCCACATCTTCTGCCGCCACGGCTTCAGACGGTGGTTCAGCAGTATCTGACGCACGGTCTCCGCCGAGATCTTGGTCACCACGCCGTCACGCACCAACTGCCGAGCAGGAACCAGGTGTTCCACGAGGCTGGTATCATGACCAAAAACCCGAATCCAGGGAATTCCAATCCCTATTTGCCGAGAGCGGTAACTTAGGATTACATTGTCGCTACGCTGTGCCGGCAAAACGAGGGGGCGTTCGACAAGAAACCCCGGGAAACAAGCCGAATCCGATCGCGCGGCAACAGCTTGGCGTGCGCACCAACCTCAAACATCGGCTAGTTCCGCAACGCCTCGATCGCATCATCCAGGTGGCCCCGGAATTCTGTCCAGTCTTCGGGGGGGAACAACGCGTCGTGGTCTCGCTGGCCGAGGTGAAATCTCGCCAGGCGCCCATCGATGAGTTCGCGCGCAACTTTGGCCGCGGGGTTGGCTGGGTTCTCGTTCGCGAGACGGGAGAGCGTGAGAAGCCTGCGATAGTCGTCAAGTCCTTCACGCAGACGCTCGAACTCGACCGACGGGATGAGCTGCCCGTCCGGTGACGAATTGCACCACGCGTAGTCGTCCTCCCGGCAGTCGAGCGCGTAATAAGGGTCACCAGCCACGACGTTCCAGTGCCAGGAAATCCGGAACTTCATCCCGAACTGCTTCGCGGCTTTATACATATAGGTGCCATAAGTCCAGCGATTACCGCCGTTGTAGAAGGCCCAGTCTCCTCCGGCCTGATGAATTAGGTTCACCGAAGCTTCGTCGTGGTTACCCCAGGCGGCTGGATTCAGGGCTTTGGAGAGCCTGAAGGCGGGATCGCGCCAGTTACTGCCCGTGAAACTGGTGGCAGCCGTGAAGAAAGGAGGCCCCTTGGGGAACGCCTTCCGGTACGCTTCGGCATTCTCCGCCGAGCGAACGAGGTCATCGCCGCCCGGTTCGTCGCCAAGGTTAAAGTAGACCGGGATCCAGCCGCTCCGGTCGGCATGATTCTGGACCTCGGTGAACAGCGCCTTGATGAAGCGGGCGTAATCCTGGAAACCCGCGGCAGTCATCTGGCTGGTGTCCTTGTGGTAAGCATCGACCCCCACCAAACCGGCTCCATAACTGACTACCGCCTTGAATCCCAGATCCTTGACAAACTTCATTTGAGCGTCGGGCGCTCGGAAATCGAGCACCGGCTTGCCATTCTTGAATCCCTTGTACGGGATCGACGGCAAGCCGCTGCAGGCGGTGAAGCCATAGTCGCGCATCTTTCGGAGACTCTTTTCGGCCAAGAGCGCGTTGAACCTTGAGGCCGTACGATCGTCGCCGGGCCAGGGGACGCTGATCCGGAAGCCGAACGGGCCAGCGGGGATGTCCACCGGGTCCAGGGTCCCGGAGCGGACGCGGAACTCCAGCGGGATCTGGGCCGTGCCGCCGGTTTGGGGACGGATCGTGACCGTCCCCTTGTAGAGACCAGGCCGAGCGTCAACCGGCGTTCGGATTGTCAGCCAGAATCGCCTGGTCAGACCCTCGGGCGCAATCGCGACGCCACCGGGCATGATCAGCCGAGGGCTAATCGTATAGACGCTCCCTTCCATCGTGACCCGGCTGATGCGGTACGATACGGAACCAAGGTCGATCGCGCTGGACGGGATCATCCCTCCCAGACCGGTCAGGTCCGAGGCGCTCACGGTGACTGTACCGAGGTCGCGGAGCGGAACTACGCTGACGGTCACCGGCTCGTGCTCGCCGGCGAACGCTTCGCCATGGAGCAGATCACCTTGCTCTCGCTGGAAGGGTGTGTCGTTGTAAAAAACGTCCTGCATCACGTCGCGCTGAAAAACGACGTACCCCCGGCGGCGGTCGTCGTCGCTCGCCCGGAGAGGATCGCCGGCCGGGGTATGGAGGATGCGCTTGAAGTAGTTGTCGAAGTAGAAACGGCGCTTGGACTGCACGTATTCGAGGAACTGTTCACCGCGGGCCGCCTCGGCCACGGGGAAAACCACGACGGCGGAAACGCAGCAAGCCCAATCCTGGCCTTGGAAGTCGAGGTTCAGCTGGCCGTCCGATACCATCACGTCGAAGCGTTTTTCGTGGAAGTAGGCTTTCTGGTACTTGTCAAACGTATCATCCGTGGGCCGGTCCTCGCTGTTCCAGAATCGGTAATATTTCGCCTTGAACGCATCGAAGTCCATGGTCTCGGTAACGACCGTCCGGCCTTCGGCGAGGATGGCGCGGCGGCGGTAGGACTGAAACTCGCCCCAATAGCCCGACGGACTGTCAATGTTGACGAAGACCCGGTATTTCCCATTGGGCAGGTCGACCGCCAGTCCGCCTGCTTCGATGCAGATAAAGTCTTGGTAGAGAGGGTCGGGCTGGAAAGCGTCGAATGCGCGCCAGACCCGGGCATTCTTCAGCCCATACCCTCGGCCCGGGCTGTACACCGTGGCGGGAGTGATCGAGGTGAATCCGTCCATCACGGGGCTCGTGGCCGTCCCAAAATCAAAGGCGTGCAACCCCGCGAAACGCGCGCGTGTCCCGGATGCGTCACGCTCCAGACGCACATTGTCGATCAGCAGAGGGCCGACCGGCTTGTCGCCGATATTGAAAACCAGCCGGGTGATCTTGTCGAGCATGAGTGCCCGGCCGGGCCTCGACTTTTCGCCCACGAAGAGTTGCTTGATGGGGATGATCAGTGTGCTGCGCCCGGGTGGCACGACCGTCTCGTAATTCACCCGGGTCCAGTAATCTCGCGTGCCGGCGTCACGGATTTCGATGCCGAGCTTCATCGGTTCCTTGGCTTCGGCGGCAAGGTCAACCTTGAGAATATCGTAGCCGAGCCAGTTTTGCGGTTGATCCATGGTGACGTAAGACCTGTCGATCCTCAGTGCCTTGTGGCCCTCCGGAGCCCGAGCCGCGATGACGACGCCCCCCGAGAAGGGGTTCCGGTCCTCGAAACCGGCGATGGTCTTGACTGCCTGGCCGGCGGCATCGAGCGCCTTTGTTTGCAACGACGTGCCGCAGGCATAGCAGGTTCTCCATTCCGGGTCGTTCCTGTAGCCGCACTCCGCGCATCCAATGGCCCCGGCGGGGATATCCCCCGGCGGCGCAATAGGCGCTTCCTCCCCATCGAGCACCGGCTTCGGGGTAAGAGAAATGTCTCCTTGCACTCTCTCGAGGGATACGTCGTCGATCCAGAAGTAGCCGGGAGCCATCAAGCCAAAGGACAGCCCCGCCTCCTTCCTCTCCTTGATGTCGCCGACGTAAGTGAGCTTCGTCCAGCCAAATGTGCCATTCTTGTTCAGCTGCATATACTTGCCGCCGAACATGAACTCGGTCGTCCAACCGTAGTTCCCGGTTCCGATGTCGAGCCCCCGCAGGTAGGCGGTCACGCGGTACCTGCCCGGCGCGAGCATCGGACTTTGGCTGACCCGTATCTTGGGACCCGTTGCGCCAAACAGGAGGCAGGAGTGCGTGCCGCCGTGGGCGACCTGACCGATTCTGAAGTCGCAATCTCCCTCGTACTTCCATCCGCTCCACTTGGCGAAAACGACTCCGAACTGGTCCCTTTCCTTGGTGATTTCAAAGGATGGGTCTTCCAGCAGATCTCGCTGCACGCCCCCGCAGGCAAGGCCGAAAGGATTGAGGACGGCCATAACCAAGAGTGATCGACGGATCGGAACTCGCATGACTCTACCTTCCGAAGCCACTGACCGGCTCCCGAATGCCGGATCCGAATACAGCTCGCTCGTCTTGCCCACTACCACGAGATGCGTACAACCGAGAACTTTTCCCCGCTTGACTGGGCCGGATCCGAAGTCGCGCCGTTTCTGCCAAAGAGTTACGCATGGGCGATAGTTGCCGGTTCCTTGAGTTTTTTCGGCGTGAACCCGTGTCGCCATCCTGAACTGCTCGTTCGTGGTCCGACGACGGTTTCCCTTGATGACGAACGCCGGGCCGAACGGAGCCGTTTTCCCGCACCAGTAATTCTCCCAATACCAGTATGAGACGTCCCGGTGATCGTGACACTATTCGCGATTCGATTTTCGAACGACTTTAACATTTCTCCGTCGTCTCCAGGCGGTATGCCACTAAGCCTTTTTGTCGGACCAACCGGACTGAACAACCACAAATTGATCCAGAGTCGCGACCCCGCTTGGCACCACGCATGTACACAAGCTAAGCTTGATTGATTTACACAAGATCACCTGGATGCGAAACATTTGATACAGGAAGATTTTTTTATTGACAGCCGTCAACACTCACCTGCACACTATCCCGAGTTGTCCACCATAAACGCCTTTGAAGTTGTAGATAAATTAAGCCGACTCTGCTCTCACAAATGCAACGAAGCCTGGCGGTGTGCCGTTAGCTGTGCGTGAGCAGATTCGGCTAGGTTCCTTCCGCGACAACCTTGCGTTGATCATGATCCGAACTCGGGTATCGCCGGCGATTGCGAGGCGGCTGCAAGGCTTCGAGGCTGTCTTCGGGTTACCGGCGTGCAGTCGGGGAGGACGCGGCGGCACAGGTAGTGAAATTTGACACGTAGATGTGTTGATGCGATCTCCAAATTCAGCGAGTTCCTGTACGGTGGTGTGCGCGCACAAAGCCGTCGGGGAGACCATCGAAGCTCGTCGAGGCCGGTGGGAAGTCATGGTACTGCGCGAAAGTCATAGAGATTGCACCGGCGAAGTATCGATGCCATCGCGGGAAACCAGCCGGTCGATCGGAGGCCGACGGTTGCGGCAAGCTGCCCGCGAGCAAGCCCGCAACCCATGTGGTGTTGAGGTCGCGCGTCGAAGCCGGTCTGATTAGCCAGGCGATCCGCGCCCCCTGCCCTGGACTCCATCAAGAGAAGTTGCTTGATTCCAACAGTCGTAGCCCGCGAACGGCTGCGTCCGGAACAGTTCGACGCTCTCTCGGATGCCCGGAGCTTACATCCTCATCGTGAGCAGCGGGTGCGAACTGTCAGCCCTGCGTAGGCGACGCTCGTCTGAACGAACTGACGAATTTGCCAACCACAGATTCAAAACCTAGGCTTCTTTTGATCGGACTCCGCCCGCGAGGGCCGGTCCGGAATTCGACTCGCAGTCCCACCTTCATGCCAGCAACCATCCCAACGCACCTGCATTCTACATCTGTGCATTTGATAGCATTCTGCACCGATTTACACCCGCGAAATGAGAACACCCTACCCCGATTGGAGAATACCGGCAATGCGGCCGCATCATTGCAGTCTTTCCACCCGACTCTTCGATTTCCTTGGGTCAACGAGCAACCGGAACCGCAACCGCCGGTCCGGCTCCACGCGGCGACGACGCCGCGCAGTCTTCTTGCCGTTGCTCCAGGATCAACTCGAGATCAGACAATTGCTCTCGGCTTCCGCCTTCATCGGACCGACGATTCCGCTGGCGACCTTGAACCTGCAATTCCAGAAGGGCTCCGCCGCGACCCTCCAGCAGTTGACGCCCCTGCTCACCGCGGAGGGCGCGACCGTCCAGGCGACGGCTATATCCGGCCTCTACCAGGTTCAGATCCCCACCGCGATTCAAGGCACCCTTGTCCAGCAGCTTTCGACCAAACTCGGCGTGGCCTATGCAGCCCCACAGCAAACGGTCCACACGCTCACGGTGCCCAACGACCCGTACTACACCAACGGCGACGAATGGCAGCTCAACGGCACCTGGGGCATCAACGCCCCCACCGCGTGGAACACCACCACCGGGTCGGATAAGGTGATCGTCGCTGACGTCGACACCGGCATCGCATACAACCAGCCCGATCTGTATGACAACGTCTGGCTCAATCAGGCTGAGATTCCCAGCAGCGTCATGCCCAAGCTGACCGACGTCTATGGCGATGGCGTCATCACGTTCTCCGATCTGAACAATGCCGTCAACCAGGGGGCGGGCAAGATCGTCGACACCAACGGCGACGGCATCATCACCGCGACTGACGTGCTGGCAGCGACGAGCGCTGGCGGCTGGGCCTCGGGCTCGACCCAGGACGGCGACACCTCCCATCCCGACGATCTGGTCGGCTGGAACTTCGTCAATAACAACAACAACCCGCTCGACCAGAACGGCCACGGCACGTTCACCGCCGGAGAGATCGGCGCCGTCGGCAACAATGGAGTCGGCGTCGCGGGCGTTGACTGGAACGTTCAGGTCATGCCCGTGCAGTTTCTCAACTCCTCGGGCAGCGGCAGCGACATCGCGGCCGCAGAGGCGATCGATTACGCCGTCAACCACGGCGCCAAGGTCATCAACGCCAGTTGGGGGGGAACCGGATTGGATCCCACGATCGCCGCCGCCATCCAGTACGCCGACCAGAACGGTGTGATCATCGTCGCCGCCGCCGGCAACAACGGCGCCAACGACACCACCACGGCGTTTTCCCCCGCCTCCTATTCGTCAACTTACCCCAACGTCATCTCGGTCGCCGCCACCGACAGCAACGGCGTGCTGGCCTCATGGTCCGACTACGGCGTCGGCACCGTGCAACTGGCTGCACCCGGGGTGAACGTCTACAGCACCACGACCAGCGGCTACGGCACCATGAGCGGCACCTCGATGGCCGCACCCATGGTGACCGGTACGGTCGCGCTGGTCGAGGCCGCCCACCCCACCTGGTCGATGCAGCAAGTCATCGACGCGGTCCTCGATCACACCACACCCGACCCCAATCTCTCGGGCCTCGTCACCACCGGCGGCATCGTGAACGCGGCCGCCGCCGTCGCCAACACCAGCGGCCCTCGCGTCACCGCCGCGAGTCTCAGCGGCGCAATTGCCGGCGCCTCGAGCCTGAGTACTCTTCAGTTGACGTTCAACGAGGAGATCAACCCCGCGACCTTCACCCCCTCGCAGGTCACCCTCACAGGCCCCCACGGTACCATCAGCGGCATCACCGTCGCCGTCGTTCCCAGCTCGAACAACCACCAGTTCACAATCTCGTTCCCCTCCCAGACCGCCGCCGGAACCTACACCCTCAAGGTTGGCCCGAACGTCCAGGACTGGTACGGCAACGCGATGAACCAGAACGGCAACCTCGTCAACGGCGAGGCCTCCGACGCCTTCACCGACACCATGTACCTCACGGCCACGGGATCGTCGGACCTTCTGAGCGTCACCAGTTTCCCCACCACCACCACCGCGGGCACGGCTCAGACGATCACGATCACGGCGCTTTCCCCCAGCGGCAGCGTCGACACCAGTTATACCGGCACCGTCCACTTCAGCAGCAGTGATCCCAAAGCCATTTTGCCCGCCAATTACACCTTCACCGCCAGCAATAACGGCACCTACACCTTCACCACCGCGGCGACACTCGTCACCCAGGGCGCGCAGTCGATCACCGTCACCAACACCGCGAACCCGGCCATCGCCGGCGCCGAGGAAGACATCTGGGTCACCGGCGCGACGGCCCACTCGCTTCTGATCGGCGGCCTCCCCAGCTCCGAGACAGCCGGAACTCCGTTCAATTTCACCGTCACCGCGCTCGATCAATACGGCAACCTGGCGTCCGGCTATGCGGGCACCGTCGCTTTTACGAGCACCGACTCCCAGGCTGTGCTGCCGTCATCTTACAGCTTCCTGGCCGGCAACCAGGGAACATTCAGCTTTACCGCCACGCTCAAGAAGGCCGGAACCCAGACGATCACCGCCACCGACTCCACCGACGGTCTGTCGGCGACGTCCTCGGCCGTCACGGTCCAGCCCGCCGCAGCCGGTGTGCTGGCAGTTACCGGCTTCCCCAACCCCGACGCGGTGGGCGCGGCAAACAACTTCACGGTGACAGCTTATGACGCTTATGGCAACCTCGCTACCGGCTATGCCGGCACGGTCCGCTTCAACAGCAGTGACCCCAAGGCGACGTTGCCTGCTCCCTATACCTTCAGCTCCAGCGACGCCGGCAAACACACCTTGAACGAAACCGCTTCGCGGTGGGAAAATCACAGTCACTCGGCGAACCTGCGTCCGCCTTGCTTTGCTCTTGCTTCGTGTCAGCAGCCGCTTGCCC
>Ga0208696_1001349_pt1 | contig 14675 bp, 3 predicted proteins | sample Sb_taG_9_FD_187711 | JGI IMG/M metagenome (GOLD analysis project Ga0208696, IMG submission 187711) | Peat soil microbial communities from Weissenstadt, Germany - Sb_50d_b_LC metaG (SPAdes) (version 2) | ecosystem: Environmental > Terrestrial > Soil > Wetlands > Peat | place: Germany: Weissenstadt...
GGACCACCGGGTGCACCCGCGCCACCCATCGCCGTTCCGCCCAGGCCAGCCCCCGGCCCGAGCTCGCCGGGTGCCAAAGCGCCCGGAGCTGCTCCCGTCAGTGCTTGTCCGGGCTGTCCTGGAACCAGGCCGTAGATCCCTGACGGACCAAGGCGAGATATCCAGGGAATGTAGGCTTGCCCGGGCTGTCCTGGAACCAGGCCGTGGATCCCCGCTCCCGGTGCCCCGAATTGCCCTGAGGGACCCGGTATGAAACCGGGAGGGCCCTGGCTGATGACTCCATACGGAGTGGCCAGTGATCCGAGCTGAGGGGAGGGACTTGTTACCATGCCTCCCAGCGGTTGTTTCCCTTGAGGGAAGGCCGCCCCTCCCCGGGGATAGCTGGCTGTGAATTCCGAGACTCTCGGGATCGGCTGCGAGGTGGGCTGGCTGGGGCTTGCATTCGAAGGAACACTCTGTTCGCTCGCCTGGCCGAAAGCCACACTCGTGGACGAAAGGCCGAGGCTGGCTATCCCAGCAACGAGCCACTTTTGCAGTTGAGACCACATCGCTTCGACTCCTCTGCCTGACCGGCACGACCCATCTTGCACGCCAATTCCAGGGTTCTCCCACCTCGGCGACCCGAATTGAAGAGGCCCAATCGCCCCCGCCCATCTGCTTGGGATCTGTCGCTGACCGCCACACCAGATCCATCTCCGGATTGAGACACGCCGCGACTTCTGGGTCGGGTCCTGTGGGAATTACCACTTTTATCGGCCACATCAACCCTTCTATTTTGGTTCTTTTCTATGGACGATAAGGATTGTACTCGTGCTGTTTGCATCCAATCACCTCAGGGTTTCCGGCGTGACCGCCGGGATCAAACCTCCGACAGGTCTGTTTGCGTATTGCCCGCGGTCTGCGAGAATGGCGCAAGCAGATCGCCTTGCAGGTCGCGACCTCGAATTAAGGGGATGTCGACCGACAATGCTCGAGTAGAGACCGGCTTTTTTCCAGACCGGGGCATGATCGCCGGTCGGCCGAGGGCCAAGTTGATGGACTGGTCCAGTTGACCTCGGTGGCTTCGATGGTTCTCAGCGCCATCCCGCTGGGGCCGTCAGGAGGATTTCCGATGGCTTATCCTTCCCTGAAGGCGTGTTTCACGGCGGCGAGTCGTCAGAGCCTCGAGTCGAGGTCACGCATCGTGCGAGGTCGAGGTTGGCTCGTTCCGACCACCTTGCTCATCTGCTCGCTTGCGGCTACTGATCCGGTCCAAGCCCAGTCGGGGAGACAAGACTTCGTCAAGCCGAAACTGGTGATCAACGGCCTGGGACATACTGCGCCTCTGCGGGCGCTGGCTTTCAGCCCGGACGGGAAATACCTGCTCTCGGGGGGAACGGACAAGGTCGTCCACGTCTGGGAATTTCGACAGGGCCATCCCAGGCTCACCTGGTCCATCCGTCCCCCGATCAATCGCAAGGCGGGGTGGGTTTATGCTCTGGCGGTCTCACCTCCACTGGCTCGGGACGGGTCGTACCGAGTGGCCGTGGCTGGTTACGGAGCCTCCATGCCGGCTGGTGACATCCGGATCTACCGACTACCTCCACTGAATAATGTCGACACGGGAGATCTGGTCCTTCATCTCGCCAGCGATGACGCCAGCAAGCCGATCAGGCAGCGTCAAGGTCATTCGGGTGCCGTTCTCGGTTTGGACTTCTCAGCCGATGGGCGGCATCTCGCGTCTTGCGGCGAGGACAAAACGGTCCGGGTCTGGGACCTCGAAGCCGACCCTGATCACCGCACTCTCGCGATTCTCGCTGGTCATGAAGGCGAGGTGACGCGCGTGGCGTTTCTGCCCGGTGACAGGTTGGTGAGCGCCGGCGGTGCCGGGGATGGCAGCGTGCGCATCTGGGACTGGAGGCACCCGACGACCTGGTTGGACTGGACCCGTCCCTCGGCTGAGGATCTCACGCTGCCCGAGGGAGTTCGGATCAACGCCATGGCCCTCAGTCCCGATCGCGGCCAAGTTGTCGTGGGCCGAGAGAACGGCAGGCTCGAGCGGTACGCGACCACCAACCTCCGCGACAGCATGTTGCTCAATCCCAACGACGCGGGCCAGCACCGCGCGGTCGAGGCGCTGGCGTTCAGTTCCGATGGCACATCCCTGGCCACCAGCATCCTCAAGGAGAAACCGAGTTACGAGCCTGGGATCCTCACTCGGACTGACTGCGTGGTGAGCATCCGGCCGATGCCGGCCGGCCAGCCCAAGAGCGAAGTGCTTACTCGAGGGGATCGTGTGAAAGCCCTGGCGTTCAGTCCCCGCGACCCACGCTTGCTGGCAATCGGTGGGGGCGAAGCTCATGCCGTCATCGTCAAGGATCTCGGAGCAGCGGCGGACCAGCCCGTGCTGGAGATGCCCGGGCCGGGAACCGTGATCTGGAATGTCGCGTTTGTGGACAACAAGCCGGCCGTGGCCTTGGCACGGCAGCGTCCGCCGGGAAAGGCTGCCTGGAAGTGGGAGGCATTCGATCTTCCCGCCCGGTCGTTCAAGCCGGTCGAAAATCCTGCCGGCCTGTCCCAGGCGATTACCGGCTATCAAGGATGGTCGATCGCGACAGTCCCGAAGAGCCGGGAGGACTTTCTCTTCACCCTGATCGCCGTTTCCCCACAAGGCCGGCGGATCTCACTCGGGTTGCTCCCGATAGAGGATAGGCGCTGGACCAGTTACACGTTCATTCCGCCCAACCCGGATGCGGGGCACACCAAGTTGACGGTTGCGATCGGTTGCCTGGGGGGAACCGTTGTCATGTATAGTCTGCCCGACGGTCCAAAGACACGTGTCTACCTGGGACACGCCGAAGCCGTCTACGGCCTCGCACCGTCGGCAGATGGGCGCTGGCTGGCCACCGCTTCGGCCGACGAGACGGTCCGGCTCTGGTCGCTTGCGGGATGCGATGCGCGGCCGGCATTGGGGGCGACCGTGGTGCCGGATCCCCAGGGGGGGCTGACCGTCACGGACGTCGGCATGCGGAGCTTCGCACGGGAGATGGGGCTCCAGCGGGGTGATCGAATTATCAAGTGTACCACAGGGCGCCAGCGCACCCCGCTTTCCGTCGGCACTCTCGACGCCCTCCGTCCATCGATGGAATCGGTCGAGCCGGGCGTCCCCGTCTACTTCGACATCGTGCGGAACGGCAGACCCGACCAATTCCAGACCTCGCGTCGCGATTCTCCGGCCCTGAGCCTGTTCCTGGGGAACAATCAAGAATGGATCGTCTGGATGCCCGAGGGTTACTACCATAGCTCGATCGCCGGGGACCGAGAGCTTCTGGGCTGGCACGTGAACAAGGAGCCCAATGTCGCCACGACCACGGCGTTCTATCCCATGTCCCGATACGAGGCACAGCTCCGCAAACGCGAGGTTATCGACAGACTTCTGACCACGGGTGACGTCGTCGCCGCGCTGACGCTGGGCCAGGGACCACCCAGGATCGTCCCTCCGCCCAGCATCCGGATCGTCGAGCCGGCCGGCCAGCCGGGCAGGGAGATCGTTGCTCAGAACCCGAGCCAGCGCATCCGGATCGAGGCGACACCTGGCGCCGAAGACCGCCGCATTCGCTCCCTGGTCGTGCGGAATGGCACCAGGCGATACAGCCCTCACCCGTACGATCCGGGCGTGACCAAGGCCGACCTGCAGGAGGTGATCTCGCTCCAGCCGGAGACCAACTCGTTGAGCGTCGTGGCCACGGATGACCAAGGGGTTACGGCGATCGAGAACCTGGAGATCCGCCTGCAGCGCCCGGTCAAGCCGCTTCGGCTCGCAGTGCCTCGCCTGGTGATTCGATCGATCGGGATCGAGTCATTCATGGGTCGGGGGATCCCCCCGATCCGCTTTGCCACCGAAGACGCTCGTCGATTGGCGGACTTTCTGAAGGCCCCCGCGGACCAGAAGCGCTTCCCCGACGATCGCATCGATGTGCAGACCGTCACCGGCTCGACGGTGACGTCCCGGCAGATCCTCCAGGTGTTCGATGACCTCTCCGCCGATCTCAAGAAAGGCAGGCTTCGCGCGGGCGACACCGTCTTCCTGGTGCTCGAGTCGCATGTCGTGAACCTGAGCTCGGCGAACTCGCTGATCCTTGGCGTTGATACTCAGAACGAGCCGGAACTCCAGCCTTCGGTCCCCTCGCGGACCATCACAGAACGGCTGGAAGAGGTCGCCTCGCAGGGGTGCCTGGTCGTACTTTTGCTTGACGGCTTGCACGACCTGGATCACTTGCCGCCCCAGAGCCCGATCTACCTTCACGATTGGATTCGCGATCTCACGAGGCGTGGCGTGATCGTGCTCCTGGCCTCGAAGCAGGCGCCAAGTGAACCACTTTATGCTCGACAGCTCGGTGCACTTGCCCAGGCGGTTCTCGATTCCGTGACCGTCGCTGGGCAGTTGGATACACAGGCCAGCCCCGGACGCTCACCGACACTCGAGGATTTCCAGGCTGCCGTGTTGCGCCGGGTGCTGGAGCTGACCCAACGCCGGCAATTCGCCGGGTTCTTCACGCCGGAGGTTCTCCCGCGCGCCGACCGGGCACGGATCCGGATCTTCGAACCCCAGTCGCCTCCGGTCGAGGATCTGGCCGGTCGCTGACCAAGGACTCCCGGGCAGGCAAATCGCAGATCGGGGTCGTGAGAATGAGGTCGAAAAGGCCGGCAACGATTGCGATCGTGCCTGCGAAGATCAAGGCGAGGGAGCCTCGATCAGCGGGAACGAGAACGATGCCTCGGAGTCCTGAGAGAGCGCTGCCCGGGGATTCGCGTTGGTTGTTCCTCGGGGCCCGCGGAGAACGAGCTCAGGGAATTTGTCGATGATCGCCGGCACGGTCATCTCCGCGTACTGCCGCAGTTCTCCGGTCGCCACCCAGCCGTCCTTGTCGAGGTCGGCGGTCGGATACTGGATGAAGACGGGCAGTTCGGGTTGGAGCTTGCGCAGGCCCGTTTCGCCCATGCCCCGAAGCAGAACGTAAGTCAGCAAACCATGCTCAAGGAGTTCCGACTCCGCTGCCTGTTCACGCTCGCCGCGCCTGGTGGCCAGGATATACGACGTGCGCGCCGTGTGAGCCTCCCGTTCGGCGAGGTTCCGCAGCGTGCGGCGGACCTTGGCACGCACGCGAGGATCATCGAAGAGAGCCTCGGCCTGGCAGGCGTCGACAATCACCAGCCGATTCAGGGCGTCGAGAAACGACAGGTTGTTGTGAATCATGCCGTAGGGCAGGACGCTGGGATCGTTGATCGGGGGCTTGTCTCGAGGCGCTCGCGCCTGGTTGCCCGCGGGACCGCGGAGGGCCACGATGGGCGGTCCATCCGGCAAAATCGCGGTGGGGAGCAACAAGCAGAAGAGTCCCTGGCGGACGTCGCTATGCCCCGCCAGGAAGACGACCACCGTGTCCTCGGGACGCCCTCGGACGCGTCGTCCCAAGTCCTCGAAGCCCTTGCTGACGCTCTCCCAGGACACGTCCTCGTTGACCAGAACGATGGGTTGATTCGCTGGAGGGGGGTTTCCCGCCAGCTTCCTCTGCTGCAGGAATCCGGCCACCGCCTGAGCATCCTTGTCAGCGAATTGCAGAGCTTGGGTCTGGTACTTGCTGACTCCCAGGGCGAGGATGTGAGTCCGGCCGGGAGTCGGCCCATCGTAGACCAGGTCGAGCTGGTTCGATCGGCCATCGATGCTGCCGGGCCGTCCCGCCAGGGCGTAGATCCGGTTTGGGCCACTCACCAGCACCACGCTCGTTTCCAGGATTTTTCCCTTGCGCCTGAGATCGCCTGCCACGGCCACGCCGTTCTGATACAGCCGGAGGTCGGAGAGCCCTTCCTCACTGACGCGGATTCTGAGATCGACTCGTCTCTGCTTCGGGCTGGGAGGGGAAATCGGCTCAACGATGATCTGCGGAGGACTGGTCTGAGGAACCACTGCCGGCTCCTTGGGTTCCTCGCCGCGACTGAGTGAGTCCACCAGGTCGAAGACGTGTCGCTGCTCTCGGTACTGTTCGAGCCGCGCCGGCAGTGCGTCTCCCACTCCGGCCTGTCGTTCCTGCCGCCAGGTGACGCGAGTTTCACCCTCGGTCGAGGCGTCGAACAACCCCTCGGGAGTGAAGGCAACCCAGTCGGCGCCATCGCCCGCTGCCGACAGGGTCCCGATCAACTTGGGTCGAGCCAGTCGCCACAGGTGGATCGTGCCGTCATCGCTGGCACTGGCCAGCAACCGCCCGCTCGGCCAGAAGACCAGGCTATTGATCATCTCGAAGTGTCTGGGACCTGCGCCCAGGGGGATCGGCTGGCCAGGCTGACTGACAGCGCGAAGCACAAGCTGTCGGGGATCATCTCCACCGGCGGCGAGCAGGTTTCCGTCAGCCGAAAAGGCCGCGGTTCGCACGTGCCCATCCAGCGTCGCGATGACTGTGGGCTGGGTGGCCTCGGGTTTCCAGACCTCGAGATGCCCATCCTGCCGGCCCAGAGCGATCGGTCCCAGAGCCACGGGAGAGACCGCCGCGGCCGTCACCGGCGAGAGGGGGGTGGTCGCGTCCGGGTTCTCCGGACCGAGCACGCGCTGGATTCTTGGCTCTGCGCCGGTGATGTCCCAGAGCTTGGCCAGGCCATCGTCCCCGGCGGTGAGCAAGGATCGGCCATCACCCGAAAAGCTCAGGGCGGTGATCCCGCCCCGATGGTCCCGGATCGGCTTGCTCAGGGTGAGACGGCCGTCGGTGGACGACCAGACGCAGGCGAGCGCGCCCTCCCGGCTTGCCCCGGCGACGCGGCCATCGGAGGCGATCGCGAGACTGTGGAACGGCCAGCCCGATCGCCGTTTGCTGTTCTCGGCCAGGGGGCGCTCGAACACCGTGGGACGCCGGACCAGGGTCGCCCGGTCATGGAGGACAACGTCGCCCTCCCGTTCAATGAGCACCAGATCGCCCGCGGGCAAGAAACCACCGGCCGGCGTGTACAAGCCGGGAATCCGTCGCGTCCCCCGTCCGGCCTCGAACTCCCAGATCAGGGCGATGCCATCTTCCGTTACCTGGAGCAGCCTCTTCTCGTCGGGCGAGACAGCCAAGTGCCGGACCCGCCCTCGACTGGCCGTGATCGCAGGTCGCGCCTGTCCGCCGGGCAGTTCCCAGGATCGAATTCCTCCGTCACCATCGCCCGAAACGAGTCTGTCCCCACCGGGAGAGAAGGCGAGAGAGAGCGTTTTCCCTCGTGTTTTCTGGTCGAGGTCCACAACGCGGGCCGAGGCGCAGTCGCCGTCAAGCTCCCAGGCTCGAAGTGTTCCATCGGACGGGTCGCAGGCCGCGAGCCGCCGCCCATCGGCTGAGACAGCCAGCCGTGCGATCGGTTGGTCCATCCCTAACTCCAGTCCCCGACCGTCTCGATTCAGGGGCAGCACATGGATGATATGCCCGGCCGCGACGACCAGCGCCGAGGGCGCCGCCACCAGGTCCGAGACGGCTCCGTGAAAATCTCGCTGGGGCCGTTGGTTGCCCTTCTCCAGATCGAACTCCGTCAGAATCCCTTTCTCGGTGGCTACCCACAAACGGCTGCCGTCATCGGAAAGGCACGTAGCCGAGATCCGTCCTGGAGGAGGCGGAAATTCCTTGAGTTGCTCGCCACGGAAATCAAAGGTCCGGATCGATTCGTTGCCGGCCCTGTCAGGGACCACCAGGGCGAAGGCGGCGCGGCCGGCGCGTGTCGCCACCGCCGGCAGCCTGCCCCCTCGATTTGAGGGCTGGCTGATGCGCCGGGGGGTGGCCTCACTCGCATCCCAGACCAGTGACTGGCCCTTGTTGTCGACAGTCAAGACGTGGTACACGACCTTCTGATCGGGTGGTTCAGGCAAGGACGGGGTGGGCAAGATCGCCACCTGATCGACGCTTCCGGAGTGGGGGATCTCGCCTGGCAATGCTTTGATGGACTCGTGATGGAGGTCGAAGAACAGGACATTCCCGTTTCCTCCACCGGCGACCAGGAGACCGCCGTCGTTGCTGAGAGTCAGACACTGAACGCCGTTGGTCACCGACGGCAGGACCCTGAGTAACATCCCACTCGCGGTATGCCAGGTTCGGACTGTGGAGTCGATGCTCGCGGTCATCATCCGGCTGCCATCGGCGGTGAAAGCGATGGCCGTGACCCGATCAGCATGGCCACGTTGCAGGATGGGTGGGTCCCTGCGCGGTCTGGATATGGCTCTGGCTGGCCAGAGCGTCAAGTTCGGCTCGAATCCCCCCGCGGTTTGAAATCCCTGTTTCGTCAACGACGGCTCGCGCCGGAGGTGATGAAGGCAGGCCGACAAGTTGCGTGGCTCTCGTATGGTGCCCAGGGCCCCGAGCAACGACTTGGTCAGCAATCCCTCGCCGCTCTCGGTCTGACCGGATGGCTTCTCGGTCGCGGCGATCCAGGAGGTCACTCCTTGCCAGCGGCTGATTCCTTTCAACATACGCTCGCCTGTCGCCACCCGGGGCGGGTCTCCCAAGACAACAGGGTACCGGACCCTACCGGCCGGCGAGGTGTCCAGTAGGCAAACGATCGAGTTGCTCCCTCGCGCCGCCAGTTCCTCGATGGCGTCGCCCAGGCTCCAGCCCGTCGCATCCACATCGGCAGCACGCGCATCGACCGGCAGCAGGTAGTCGCGATGAGGCCGCCCGGGGGGCTCATCCGAGCGGGGCAAGAGCCCCACCGCATGACCGGCGAAGAAGACTACGACCACGTCGCCTGGCTTGGCTCTCTGTGCCAGCCACTGGCGAGCTCCCCAATCCAGATTGGCCTTGGTCGGGCGCCGATACTGGGGCTGGCGGGCCGGAGTCCTGAATCCGAGCGACGCCAGGTCGCGATCGCTCAAGAGCAGGACGTGATCCGGTCCCCAGCCTGCCGTATCGATCAGCCACTGGGCCAGCGCGGCCGCGTCCGTGGCGGCTCCCCGGCAGCGGGCGAAAGCCAGAACCTCCTCGTATTGCTGGATCCCGACCAGCATGGCCCACAACTGAGGTCCAGCTCCTGGGTTCGCCGCCTGTTGACCCACGGACGACGGAGGTGCAAACAACGGCAAGGCCAGCAACAGTGGCCATGCAAGTCGTGGAATCGCCAGTCGCCTTGCTTTCATGGGGAAGACTCCCTTAAATTTACCGTCTCGGATCCCCCCGCCCTGCCCAGACGCTCGGTCACCAGCACCTCGAGCACGACCCGGAAACCCACATCGGGAAACGCATCTTCGTTCTTGCCTTTCCATGCCAGGTCCTGGGCGTCCTTGCGATATGTCACGCGAGCATATTCGCCCGGCGTGTCGTAGGAGCCACCCCGGATGACGTAATCCGGATCGGTCTCGCCATCGTCGGGGCCTCGAACGGGATCGACGAAAGGCCCGGAGTCAGTGTAGGGCTTCCAGACATCCCGGCACCATTCGCGCACGTTCCCGGCGAGGTCGCGGATCCCTTGCTCGGTGCGATCGCCGCTTACCGTTTTGACCTCGCAGGTGTTGACCTGGCCATCGGCGTTGTTATCGAGGTTGGCCTTACGGTTCCGCGGATTTGCTCCCGGTTCGTTGCCCCAGACATAAAGGCACTGCAGTCTCCCGCCGGAACGCGCCGCGAATTCCCATTGCGCCTCGGATGGGAGCTCGCCTCCCACGCTCTGGGCGTACAGGACGGCCAGCTTGCGCGAGACCCCGGAGGCCGGGTGGTTGGGGCACTCGCGCTCGTTGGTTTTCTGGAGAACAGAATTCCGCGCCTCGTTGTAGATCTTCAGCTCGGGATCGTTCGGCCTGCGGTCGGTCTCCTTGCAGAATCGATCAAACTCCGCGATCGTGGTCTCTGTCTCCTGCATGTAGAACGTGGAGAGAGTGACGTGGTGGCTCGGCTTCTCGGTGTCCGTGAACGTATCGCTGTTGTCGAAGGCCCCCATCATGAACGAGTTCCCCGGGACCTGGATGAACCGGACGCCGTTCTGACTCTTCACGACGCGAGGCAGACCGTCGTCGCTTCCCTCGGATTCCGGCTCATAGCCTTGGGGAAGGTAGAGCCTTCCGTGGAGAGTCAGGGTGCGGTGGTCGTCTCCCGTGCGAATGATGGTCATCGGCCACCTGTCCTGGGCGATCCTGGTCTCCTTGGCGGGCTCGAACCCGCGCTTGGCAAGGAACTTCTTGATCTCGGGAGGGATCGGCTCGGGCCAATTCCTACGATCCATCAGATACCAGGCGATCGAGCCCAGGGCCAGAAGCAGGGCGATGGCGAGAACGGCTGCCCTTCGTCGGGTGAACCAGGCGAGACGTGGTCTGGCCAATGATTCTGCCCTGGGCAAGGTCGGAACCGGGGATTCGAGCAAGCGGGCCGGAGTCGGCTCCCAGTTCGCTGGGATGGGTGTTACTCGCTCCTCCCGCGTGATCATCTCCTCGATCGCGCGGCTGAGCTCGTCGTACAGTTCGCGAGCGGACTGGGGCCGCTTGTCCGGGCTTTTCTCGAGGCAACGCCGCACGACGGCTTCCACGGCCGGCGGGATGTCGCGTTCGGGTGCGATTTCCTTGAAGCGGGGCGGTTCAACCTGCGCATGCTGGTAGAGAAGTTGAGCGTGTCTTCCCTTGAAGGGTCGGGAGCCGGTCAGCATCTCGAACAGGATCACTCCCAGCGAGTAGATATCGCTTCGCCCGTCGATCGCCCGGCGATGATTGGTCTCGGGTTCGATATCGTTCTGCTCCGGGCTGGAATAGGCTGGGGTGCCCAGCAGTCCTTCCGTGTTGAGGGTCAAGCCGGGGCCGCCGTCGTCTTCCACCTGCACAATCTTGGCGATCCCGAAGTCGAGAACCTTGAGCTCGGGCTTGCCACTCAGCGGCTCGCTGCTGATCATGATGTTCTCAGGCTTCAAGTCGCGATGCACGATTCCCAGGGCGTGGGCCCTGGCGAGAACCTCGCAGACCTCCTTGAGCAACCACATGATCGTGGCGATCGGGATCGGCTTGCCGGGTGCGAGCAGCTCCCGCAGGGTCTGACCCTCGAGATACTCCATCTCGATGAAGGCGACCTGACCCACGATTCCGGTATCGTGAACGATCACGGCGTTGGGGTGTTTCAGCTTCGCGAGGATCTTGGCCTCTTGCTCGAACCGAGCGCGAACCCGGCGATCAGACGCGACGACCGCATGGATCACCTTGAGCGCGCGTTTTTCTCCGAAACCCAGGTGCTCCACAAGCCAGACCGCACCCATCCCGCCGCGGCCGATCTCCTCGAGGACGCGATACTTGTTGAGCAAGACGACACCAGGCTCGATCACGCTGGGTAACTCGAACCCATGCTCACTCAGGGGCGAAGGGATGGGAACCGGCGAGCGATTCTGCGTCGATTCTTCCAACGGGCCACCCGTCTCGTCAAGCGACCGCTCGGTCGCGGAGACCCCGAAAACGGGAACCGTCCTGTGAACTTCATCCCTCTGGTCATTCCGTCGGTCAGAACCCATGGGTGCTCCCTACAGAGCGGATGACTTACATCGGCGAGTCGGCCTGATGGCAGCCAGTCGCCCCGGAAGCGTCCTGCCACCCCCAAGCCTCTTCGGGCATGCCCGCATTTTCAAAATAATATGATCTATTCTTTTGGTTTTACCGTTTCCCGCTCGATTCGCCCCGTCCACGGCAATCTTCGGGTGTCTCGGGCCGGGTGATGAAAGATAATCCACCTATCTGGCCAGAGTAAGTAATCGTCGGATAATATCGCTTTCGAGCCGTTAATCGTGCACTCGAGCTCGCTGGCGCGAATGGGCTCAGTAACTGGGTCGTCCTTCTTGCGGCGAAAGTAGACCAGAAAGCAGGGTTCCGGGGGCTTACCTGGTTCGTGGACGAAGGCATTGTCGAACTCTTCCTCAATTTTCATGTATCTTTCGATTGTGACTTGCTGGAACGTGACCTCAAGAGGTTTTGCCAGTGGCTTTCTCTCCGCGTCGAGTACCGTGACGCGGAGTTTCTTCGGTTTGCCGAGCGGCACGTCGAGAGAGGTGATCGTGTGCTGCAAAGAAATAGGCTCCTTGGGCTTTAACGTTGTCGCGACTGGCAAATCGTCGAGTTTCTTGTAGATGGCCCCGGCATCGTCGAGAAGTTCACGCTGATACTGGATGTCCAGATTGCGGAAGGTGAGATTCTCGATGGTCACGACATACGGAAGATCCTTGTCTTTGTGCATGCAGCCTTCATTCTCGTGGACCGTGAATTGGTCCAAGATCTGCTCGCCGACTTTCTCGCCGTACTCATTCTTGAGCTTCTGCCGATCCTGCTGGGTCTTGACGAGGATCTTGTCCGCGAAGTTCTTGGGGATCACGTCGAGCGGGACCGAGCAAGTCTGGTCGACACGCCCGCGATAGAAGAGCTTGGCCTCGAGTTTGAGAACGTTCGTCTCTTTTGTGGTAATTAACTGACGAACAAGGAAGTCCAGAGGCGGTGTCGAAGCCGTGGGTACTGGCACCAGACAGCCTGGGATGTCGCCGTGCTGCTTTGTACAGGAAATCTCCATACTCTTCTCACGAGCGATAACGCCGACAAAGGCTTGCCCCGTGGGGACTGGTTGGGTCTGATCGAGTCCTTCATCAGGCGTGCTCACCTTGAGCTTGAACCGCGTTTGGCCGTCCTCTCCGATGGACAGTCGGTGGATTCCTTCCCCTGGCGAGAGTCCACTTCCTGCTCTCGCTTCCTCGCCTCCGGGTCTTGATTGTGTGGCAGTTTCGACGTCAATTCGCAGTGATTGCATGAGTTTCTGCCGGCGTGGGGCCTGTGTGATGCGCAGGGACTTCCCGACGGAGTCGATCAGTTTTCGCAAGTCGCTCAGGGATGGGGCGAAATCCTCTGCAAGCCGGTTCGCATGAAAGATCAGGCTTTTATATTCAGCGAACCTGTCAAGATCGCTCACCGCGCGATCAAGGCTAGCCGCGCCTTGTCGCCCGATCTCGCCCGCGGAAAGAAACCGAACCACGTTGTCCGCTGCACTTAGATCGGATTCGATGTCGTCAGCGAGCCGCTCTCGGTCAGCCAGAGACTCCAACTCCTGCTTCCGAAGAGTCCGCACCGCCTCGGTGATGTCGGTGAACTGGGTTACGCCCTTCCCGGCACTTTCCGCGCTATCCGGGGATTTCTGAATGGACGACCAGATTTCGGTGAGGAGGTTTTGTGCCGGCTCCTGCTGGTGGCGATCGCCCCCTCCGGCTGAACTCAGGTCGAGAGCGAGTTGCGCCAGCCCCGCGGCACGGAGCCAGAAGCCCCGATCGGGTTGATTTCCCACTCCGAGATCTGCTGGCTTCGAGTCCTCGGGTGAAAGCCCCGGGATAGCCTCCTCCAAATTGAGGATTCTCTCGATCAGGATCTTTCTCTCCTCCGATGGGACGAGCGGAGTGCGCAGCACCGGATCAAGGGCTAACCAGTCACGGGCTCGTTCCGGACTCGAAGCTGCGAGGAATTCCCGTTCGAGAGCCTCAAACGAAGCTTGAGCGTCCTGGGTCGCTTGCTCCAGGTCGACGAAGGGCTCCTCGAGGATCTTCTTGAGAAACGCTTCGCCTCGCTCTTTGGACAAGTCCTTATGGAGCGCCTGAGCAAGTTTTCGTACGTCTCGGAATGCCGCGTCAACGGATCGGGGGATCCGGAGACCCAGCGAGGCTGAGGCGCTGGCCGTGGAGTACGACCCGCTCCTGATGGCCCATTCCGCCAGGTAAGGTAGATCGGCGCCGATTTGTTCCCAGGTGTTGCGGGCATCGTGAAACGTGTTGATGACCTTGAAGGCTGCCTCGTAGTTCCGAGCGATCCCATTAAGCTCGTTGCTGTATTCCCGGGCTTCTTCCACTCCGTTTCCCGAGAGTCCAAAGAGCCGGTCTTGCACCTCTCGGCGGCGTCCATCTCCCAGTTCGATGATCGGCTCAATCCACCTCAGTCCGCGCCGATCCCGGGCCAGCGACTGTTCGGCCCGAGATCGCACTTCGACCAGTCGACGTAGGATCGAGCCACGAAATTCGTTCTTGAAAAAATCAGGGACCGAGAATTCATCGGTGAAACGATACGTCCAGACAGGCAGTTGCAACTCGAGGTAATGTTCGGGAGATCCTCCTTGAACATCGGTCAACCAGCGCGGTGGTTCTGGCTCGTTCTTCTCTTTAGCGGCACCGTCTTTGCTTTTTTGGGGTTGAACCGGCGGAGGCGTGAAATCGTCGGGACCTTTTCCGGTCAGGAAAACGAGTGATTCTCCGACCTCCTTTTTTCCGTCCGCGTCGTCTTCCGCGGGCGAGAATGGGAAGTTTTTCTCCGCCTTGATGCGGTTCTTGAGCTCGTCCTCGACCACACCTCTCAATCGCGCGGCCTCATCGAGGGCCACCTTTGCCTCCTCCAGCGAGCCAGGTTCACGCCAGGTGGCACGGAGCGTGCGCTCGGCTCGAAGGAGAGCGGCTTGGTACGATCGCCATCCGCAGGGCAGATAACGATAGGGACGTGGAGAATTCTCCCTCAGCATGCCATCGTGCTTTTGCCATTCTGCGAGCAGAGCATTCCGTCGCTCGTCGCGGGGGCTGATTGTCGGCGACTGAGACGCGATCCTTTCCTTGTCCTCAGCGACGGTTAACCCCTCGCTGGCTTTGGACTCCGCCTTGTCCTGGGCCTTGGACGGAGTAGGTATCATACCTTCTCTTAGTTCAGGACCCTTCGT
>Ga0208696_1001357_pt1 | contig 14640 bp, 8 predicted proteins | sample Sb_taG_9_FD_187711 | JGI IMG/M metagenome (GOLD analysis project Ga0208696, IMG submission 187711) | Peat soil microbial communities from Weissenstadt, Germany - Sb_50d_b_LC metaG (SPAdes) (version 2) | ecosystem: Environmental > Terrestrial > Soil > Wetlands > Peat | place: Germany: Weissenstadt...
GTGCGGCGCAGGATGAGCCGCCGTCCTGCTGCCGCCGTTCTTGGGATTCGACTGCTGGGCCACATTCGACTGACTCGCACTAGCCGGGGGCGAACCTTGACCCGTGGACCATGGGAGGTGGCCGGGACCGGCACAGCCTGACGTCAAGGACGCACCCAGAGCGCAGCCAATCCAGACGACAGCCCGATGGAAAGCCGAGGCCAGCACCCGCGCGCGTGTCCGGCCCATCGGCTCCCCCCAGTGCGGCAGACGTCTGAACGCAGCGCCCGTCGCTGCCGTCGGACGTGATCGCCAAGGGTGCGTGAGGTGACTGGCCCAACCTTCGCACTGATGATCGCAGTCTCCCGTATTCTTCAAGGACCGGGGTCTACTCGATCACAATGTCGGGGCCCTGGCAGTCACCCCCGGGATTCTGGTTGGGTGCATGGTATACTGAGAGGGCGTACGTCTGCCGTTAGTGCCTTGATACTAACAGTTCAAGGCAGATGAATGGTCACCTTGACAGTGCCCGGATTGGCCGGCGAAGCGACGCCGTGGCCTGACACCCTGCCTTGTTGCCGTCCTGTCGCGTCGCGTCCCATGCGTTTTGCCTCCTTGCCGTCGCGCCTACACTCCCCGCTATCGGCAATTCGGGCCGGCTCCTTGAGGAATTCGGGGTAATTTTCCGCGACGATGGTGCGGTTACGACGGCTGAGACGCGCCCCGGACGTCACGGCCCGGTGAGCTGAGACTCCTTGCCGCCGCGGGTCAGGCAGCGGGGTGAAAGGTTTTGCCGTGTGCCGCAGTCGTCGCGGCGGGATCAGGCCCGTTCATGGCCGAGCTGTTGCAGGACCTCGGCGAGGAAGCGTTCCACTCGATCCCGATTGCGGAATGCCGATTTTGGAATGCGGAATGTGGAATGAAATCCAAAATCCGCATTCCGAAATCCAAAATCGCTGCAGTCACCATGTCAGTTGGCCGGCCGGGAGAGGGTCCTCTCGGCCGAGAACTCCAGGCTCAGTGGGCCATTCCACCGCCGCCGGCGGGTGGCTCGCGGTGTCCGTAGAAGCTGTAGAGCACCGGCATCAGGTAGCGGTCAAGGAAGAGCGTCACGGTCATGCCACCGACCACCACGATGGCCAAAGGTTGGGCCGTTTGGCCACCGATCTTTGTCGAGACGGCCGCGGGTAAGAGACCCAGGATCGCGGTCATCGCGGTGATCATCACCGGCCGCACCCGCTTGAGCGAGCCCTGGATGATGGCGTCGTGTAACGGCAGTCCCTGGGCGCGAAGGGTGTTAAAGTACGAGATCAGCAGCAGGCCCTCCATGATGGCGATCCCGAAGAGCGAGACGAAACCGACGGCTGCCGAGATACTGAAGTTGGTTCCGGTCAAGTACAAGGACCAGATGCCGCCCACCGCGACGTCGAAGACGTTGCTGAAGATCACGATCGTGTCCAGGAACGAGCGAAACGCCGAGTACAGGAGGATGAAGATCAGAGTGAGGGACAAGGGGATGATCCACATGAGCCTGCCGTTGGCTTCCTCCATCTGCTCGAACTCGCCACTCCAGACCGCCCGGTAGGGGATCTGGAAGAGCTCCTTCGTTCGCGTCTCGGCCTCGTCCACGGCGCTGCCCAGGTCGCGGCCGCGCACACTGAACTTGATGGCGATCAGCCGTTTGCCCTGCTCACGATAGATGGTCGAGTAGCCGGGGCGATTGAACTGGCCGTTGGCATCCGGCGCGTAGTATTCCCCCACCGGCGTGACCAGGTCTCCCAGCCGGATGCGCGGAGTGCTGCTGATCGGGTTGGACGTGTCGGCCAGGCTGCCGGATACCGCGGGGGGAGGCAGGGCATGCCCGCTGGCGTTGGGCGTGAAGCCCGAGCCCTGTGCCAGGACCACCTGGTTGTTGATGATGTCCACCGGGATGTCCAGAATCGACGTCTCGCTGGCGCGCCGCCACCTGGGCCAGCGCGTGGAGATGTCGAACAGCTTTTCGCCTTCAACCATGCTGGACATGGCTCTGGCACCCACGGCGCTGCTGACGACGTTGTTGACGTCGGCCGTCGAGACGCCCCACTTCTGGCACTTCTCAGGATCGACGCGGAACTCCAGGTGCGAAACCCCCCGGAGGTGGAAGATGCCCACGTTGGCGATTCCCGGGACGTCCTGCAGGACGTTCTTGGCCTTCTCGGCCAGCAGTTCCAACTGGTCGAGGTCCGGGCCGAAAATCTTGAGTGAATTGTCGCCCTTGACCCCCGAGAGAGCCTCCATCACATTATCACGAATGTTCTGCGAGAAGTTCCAGACGATGCCGGGAATGGCGCGCTCGAGCTCGGCATCCATCGCGTCCACGATTTCTCGTTTGGTCCGCGCGCGGGTTGGGCCGTAGGCCCATCGTCGCCAGCCGGTCTGCGGCATCAGCTTGGGCCAGTCCTTCTGTGGCCGCAGCGGCACGAAGTACTCACCGCTGTAGTAGCCCTCGGTGTCCGTGCCATCGTCGGGCCGGCCGCTCTGCGTCACGATCGACTCGACCTCGGGATACGTGGCGATGATGGCCCGTGCGTGCTTGGCGATCGCCACCTGGTGCTCGAGATTCATGTTGAGCGGACCGATGCCGCGGAGCCACAGGTTCCCCTCCTCGAGCTCCGGCATGAATTCACGGCCAAGCTGCGGGATCAAGCTGGCCGTGCCGCCGATGAGGAATGCCATCACAACGCAGGTGGTCTTCGGGAACCTCAGGCAGAGCTGGAGCTTCCACAAGTAGCGGAACTTGAGGGCGCGGACCAGCAGGTTCTCCTTGACCGGCTTGAAGTTCTTGAATAGCAGCATGGCCAGCACGGGCGTCAGGGTCACGGCAAGCACCAGAGCGCCGGCCAGGGAGAACGCGTACGTCTGTGCCATGGGAGCGAAGAGCTGTCCCTCCGGTCCAGTCATGGCAAACAGCGGCACGAAGGCGCACACCATGATCATCACGGAAAAGAGGAGCGCGTGGTCGATCTCCTTCACGAAGAGAAGGATCCGCTCCTTGATGGGCAGATCGGGGTAGTTGCCTGAGGCCAGGTTGCGATTGATGTTCTCGATCACGACCACCGACGAATCGACGATGATGCCGAAGTCGACCGCCCCGATCGACAGCAGGTTTGCGGACTTGCCGCGGACGTACAGCATCGTGAAGGCGAACAGGAGCGCCAGCGGGATGTTGATGGCGACGATGATCGCGGTCTTGATGTTGTTCACGAACATGAACAGGATCGTGACGACCAGCGCAATGCCGAGGCAGAGGTTCTCCGTCACGGTCTCGGTGGTGATGTGGAGGAGGTCCGTGCGGTCGTAATAGGGCTCGATCTTCGTACCCGGCAACATCCTGCCGGTGTTCGGATCGTTCATCTGATGGACCTTGGCCTCAACGTCCTTCAGGGCGGGCAACGTGTCCTCGCCCTTGCGCAGGAGAACGATGCACGTCACCTTGTCGTCCTCGTCGTGACCGACGTCGGCGAGTGAGAGGGTGGAACCTGAGGGCCGGTCGGAGTCGGCGCTGTAATAGCCGATCCGTCCCAGCCGCGTTTGGTTGCTGACCAATACGCCCTGCTCGCCGGGCAACTGCCCGGGCGCAAGCCGTCCCCCTTCGACCACATCCTCGACCCGGATCGGCTGGTTGTTGACCGAGGTGATGACCAGGCCGCGGATTTCCCGGATCCGCCGCATTTCCTCCGCGCGGAGGATGGCGGCGGCGGCCGCGGGGCTCTTCAGGCCCAGTACCCTGTTCACCGGGTCCAGGCCGCCGCCAAACAGGCCGATGCTCCTCACTGTCATGGCAACCTGCCCCTGATTGAGGTAGTCGCCGCCCACCGTGGCGTTGCTGTTGACGAGAGTCGCTTGTAGTTGGCCCAGCGTGATGCCATAGCGGCGGAGCCGGTCGGGGTCGGGCTGCACCTCATAGCGCCGCACCGTGCCGCCGAAACTGGTGATGTCCACAATCCGCGGCACCGTGCGGAACTCACGCTCCAGCACCCAGTCCTGCAACGCCTTGATGTCGTTGAGCGTGTAGATCTCCCGGCCGGAACGATCCTTGGGGACTTTCAGGACATAGCGGAAGATCTCACCGGTGGGGGACTCCGGCGAGATGGCCGGGGTCACGTTGGCCGGCAGTGGTTGGCTGATCGTGGACATCCGGTTGATGACTTCCTGGCGAGCAGTCTGATAGGTGTACTGACTGCCGTAATGCCAGGTCATCTTGAGGTCGCTCAGACCGAAAAGCGACTTGCTGTTGATCTTCTTCAAGCCGGGCATGCCGGCGAACGTCACTTCCAGGGGAATGGTCACTTGCCGCTCGACCTCCAGGGAGGAGGCGCCGGGGAACAGCGCGATCACTTCCACGATCGCCGGCGCCGGGTCCGGATAGGCCTCGACGTTGACGCTCAGGAAGGAGAGGACGCCCACCACCGCGAGGAAGATTGAGAGCAGGATGACGACCAGCGGATTGTCGAGCGCGAATGCGATGAGCTTGCGAACCATGGGAACCTCTCGGTGAATTCTGGACCAGCTTCTCTCTGTCAGCCCTTGCCCACTTTCGGCCTCTTGTCCGGTGGGGACAGGAGGTCCACAACCGATCCGGTTTTCCCCTCGCGCCGCGGTCGGCAGGCTTCGTTTCCGGTCGCGACTCGAGGTCCAGCGCGGCGGCTTTCAGTTCCACCGCCCCGGTGAGGAGGACGCGTTTGCCCGGCCGGAGGGGCTCTTTCGGCAAGAGGCCCTCTGCCGCCTCCTCGGCCGTCAATTGCTCTTCCTCGGGGAGGGGCGTAGAGTTCGCCTTGGTCTTCGTGGCGGGCTGAGTCCTTGGGGGCGCAACCTGCCGGCGCAGCGGGTGTGTCCACCCGGTCGATGAGCGGGCGCGATGGAACGCCTGAGGCGGCCCGAAATGCCGTGGGCGTACTCGCACTTCAGGCGGCCAGACCGGCGATGTCGGTGCTGCTAAGACCAATGAACGAGGTATCCCGCCGCGCGCGGATCAACCACGTTGAAGATGTCGGCCGTCGTGCGGGGAGGGCCCGTGAGGGAGGGCTAACAGCGGAGCCGTTGCAGCGTCAGGAAGGATGTGAAAAAGGCGGGGGCAAACCAGAGAGGTTCGGATTGAGTTTCCGGCTCGCTCTGGTAACAACCGATCTCCTGCAGCAAGGCTGAGACCGGCACTTTTGTTTCGCTGAAAGGGCTGAGACCCTCCCACCCGTCGTCATCGTCAGCGGGGTCGTCCGACGTCTCGTCGTCGTTGGGGTCGTCCCCGCTGACGGTCACGTGGAACACGTTGAGACGCTTGCCCGACCGTAAGGTCCTGGTGTCCGGCCGAGCCACGCCAACAGGCGGGTCGGACAGGCCCCGGACGGGCGTCCTGGCCCGATCGGGGACGTCCGGAGGAGGTGTCATGTCTCTCGCCGCAAGGCTACCGGCGGTCGACGCTCGTCCCAAGACCAGAGTACAGACCAGTGCCATCAAGCCGATTTGAAGCAAGGTGCGCCGGGGCGCAAAAGGGTTGCCCGAACCAAGGTTATCGGGCCTGGCGCCAGGGCCACTCGGGATAGGCACTCCGCAGAACTGCCACGAGGCCCATGCGGACGGACTCGCAACCGGACCGGCTGGCCGAGTGGCCAGCGGGTTGCCCGTGAAGTCACCTTCGATACGTGGCAGCGACTGGTTCATGACACTGTATCCGGCTGGTGGTGATCACCGCGAAAGACCAGCGTCCCGGAGAGGATTAGTGACCGGTTCCAGCATGACTCTTGACTTAAAGTAATGAAGTCGCGTCGGGCAGTCAACACAAAATCATATCGATCCAAGGACGCGGGGGTGCACTTCAGCTCTTGCGCGTACGAGCCGGTGGCCGGAATGGTCAATAGGCCAATTCCAGATTCTCTTGTAAAGCGCGAGGAGTGCGTTGGTGTGGAGGCCGGAATCCCAAAGGAAAGAGCAGTTCCATGGATGGGAAAACGGCTGCACTGAAGGGGACATTGGATCGGCTGCTCAAGGAAGCCGCAGAGGTCTCATTGGCTCTGGGTTGATCCAATGGCACGATCAGCGGGGGTGCCACATTATTCCGTGATCAAGGCCCGCTCACGAGCTGGGCCAGCACCCGCCGCCAATGCTGCTCTGGACCGCCGATGACCACCGCACGGGCCATGGTTTACCCTCTTTCGCCCATGACCTGATCCTAACATGGGCTGCAAGATGGAGTCCACCGGACGCACACGGTCTGGCCGTGAGCCGCGATCGTCGCGGCGGGATCAGGCACGTTCGTGGCCGAGCTGTCGTAGGACCTCGCCGAGGAAGCGTTCCACTCGATCCCCGATCCCTGGCTCCTCGCCCTCGCGGTTGCCGGCCACATTCAAGGTCCCGATCCTGTTTTCCGTGATCCAGGCTGCGACCTGACACGGCTCGAAGGACGCGCCCGGATAGACGGCATGCAAGGCTTGGCGAACCTCTGACACGCCCCGACTGTCTCCTGGGCGCGCGAGGTCGTCGTCACGCCGAACCAGAGGGTCGCGTCGGAGTCTTGGACGTTCCGCTGGGTCCGAGCGGTGTCGCTCTCCGCCGTCAACTCCGCCGCGCCGTACTGGTCGGCGAACTCGGGGTGAGGACCGTCTTCGGTCAAGAAGCCTTTGGGCATCCAGCCGCCGGACGAGATGCCGAACGTCCTGGCGGCACGCCACCCGGCCTGATCCGCGACCGACTGGCCGCCGCTGATGATCTTGTCGAGCATGCTGGAAGACCCGGTGATGCCGGGGATGACGTCAGGAGGTTCCTCACCATGCCAGGTCGCCGGCCGGGGAGGGGAGTGCTCGGCCGAGAACTCCAGGCTCAATGGGCCATTCCACCGCTGCCCGCGGGTGGCTCGCGGTGACCGTAGAAGCTGTAAAGGACCGGCATCAGATAGCGTGTCAGGAAGAGCGTGGCCGACATGCCGCCGACCACGACGATTGCCAGCGGCTGCGCCGTTTGGCCGCCGATCTTGGTCGATACGGCCGCGGGCAAGAGACCCAGCATGGCCGTCAGCGCGGTCATCATCACTGGCCGTACCCGTTTGCCGGCACCCTGCATGATCGCTTCCTTAAGCGGCAGGCCCTGGGCGCGAAGGGCGTTGAAGTACGAGATCAGCAGCAGGCCGTCCATGATGGCGATCCCGAAGAGGGAGACGAAACCGACGGCCGCCGCGATACTGAAGTTGGTCCCGGTCAAGTACAAGGCCCAGATGCCGCCCACCGCCACGTCGAAGACGTTGCTGAAAATCACGATCGTGTCCAGGATCGAGCGAAACGCCGAGTACAGGAGGATGAAGATCAGACTGAGGGACAAGGGGATGATCCACATGAGCCGGCCGTTGGCTTCCTCCATCTGTTCGAACTCGCCACTCCAGACTGCCCGGTAAGGGATCTTGAATAGGTCCTTGGTCTTCACCCTGGCCTCGTCGACGGCGCTGCCCAGATCACGGCCGCGCACGCTGAACTTGAGGGCGATCAGGCGCTTGCCTTGCTCGCGGTAAATGGTCGAGTAGCCGGGGCGATTGAACTTGCCGCTGGGGTCCAGTGAGTAGTCCGCCCCCACCGGGCTGACCAGGTCTCCCAGCCGGACTCGCGGAGTGCTGCTGATCGGGTTGGACGTGTCGGCCAGGCTGCCGGATACCGCGGGAGGAGGCAGGGCATGCCCGCTGGCGTTGGGCGTGAAACCCGCGCCCTGTGCCAGGACCACCTGGTTGTTGATGATGTCCACCGGGATGTCCAGGATCGAGGTCTCGCTGGTCCGCCGCCACTTGGGCCAGCGTGTGGAGATGTCGAAGAGCTTCTCGCCCTCGACCATGCTGGACATGGCCTTGGCGCCCACGGCGCTACTGACGACGTTGTTGACGTCGGCCGTCGAGACGCCCCACTTCTGGCACTTCTCCGGATCGACGCGAAACTCGAGATGCGACGTTCCGCGGACGTGGAAGATGCCCACGTTGGCGATTCCCGGGACGTCCTGCAAGATGTTCTTGGCCTTCTCGGCCAGCAGTTCCAACTGGTCCAGGTCCGGGCCGAAGATCTTGAGTGAATTGTCCCCCTTGACCCCCGAGAGAGCCTCCAGCACGTTGTCGCGGATATTCTGCGAGAAGTTCCACATGATGCCCGGAATGGCGCGCTGCAGCTCGGCGTCCATCGCGTCCACGATTTCACGTTTCCTCCGCGGGCGGGTTGCGCCGTAGACCCACCGTCGCCAGCCGGTCTGGGGCATCAGCTTGGGCCAATCGTTCTGGCGCCGCAGCGGCACGAAGTACTCGCCACTGTAATAACCCTCGGTGTCCGTGCCGTCGTCGGGCCGGCCGCTCTGGGTCACGATCGTCTCGACCTCGGGATACTTGGCGATGATGGCCCGCGCCTCCTTGGCGATCGCCACCTGGTGGTCCAGATTCATGTTGAGCGGGCCGATGCCGCGGAGCCACAGGTTCCCTTCCTCCAGTTCCGGCATGAACTCACGGCCAAGCTGGGGGATCAGGCAAGCGGTGCCGCCAATGAGGAACACCAGCAGTGCACAGGTGATCTTGGGATACGTCAGGCAGAGCTGGAGGTTCCTCAAGTAGCGGACCCTCAAAGTTCGGGCCAGCCGGTTCTCCTCGACCGGCTTGACATGCTTGAGGAGCAGCATGCTCAACACCGGACAGAGCGTCAGGGCAAGCAGCAGGGCGCCGGCCAGGGAGAACGCGTAGGTCTGCGCCATGGGCCCGAAGAGCTGTCCCTCAGGGCCGGTCATGGCAAACAGCGGCACAAAGGCGCATACCATGATCAACGTGGAATACAACAGCGCGTGGTCGATCTCCTTCACGAAGATAAGGATCCGCTCCTTGATGGGCAGGTCGGGGTGGTTGCCCGAGGCAAGGTTGCGGTAGATGTTCTCGACGACGACCACGGAGGAATCGACGATGATGCCGAAATCGACGGCCCCGATCGACAGCAGGTTTGCGGACTTGCCGCGCACGTACAACATCGTGAAGGCGAACAAGAGCGCCAGGGGGATGTTGATCGCGACGATGACCGCGGTCCTGATGTTGTTCACGAACATGAACAGGATCGAGATGACCAGCGCAACGCCGAGGCAGAGGTTCTCGGTCACGGTCTCGGTGGTGATGTGGAGCAGGTCCGTGCGGTCGTAATAGGGCTCGATTTCCGTACCCGGCAACATCCTGCCGGTGTCCGGATCGTTCATCTGCTTGACCTTGGCCTCGACGTCCTTCAGGGCGGGCAACGTGTCCTCGCCCTTGCGCAAAAGAACGATGCACGTGACCTTGTCGTCCTGGTCGTGACCGACGTCGGCGAGCGAGAGAGCGGAACCCGAGGGCCGCTCGAACTCGGCGCTGTAATAGCCGATCCGTCCCAGCCGGGTCTGGTTGCTGACCACGACCCCCTGCTCGCCGGGCAACTGATCCGGGGCAAGTCGTCCCCCCTCGACCACGTCTTCGACCCGGATCGGCTGGTTGTTGACCGAAGTGATGACCAGGCCGCGGATTTCCCGGATCCGGCGCAATTCCTCGGCGCGGAGGATGGAGGCGGCGGCCGTGGGGCTCTTCAGGCCCAGCACCTTGTTCACCGGGTCCAGGCCGCCGCCAAACAGGCCGACGCTCCTCACCGTCATGGCAACTTGCCCCTGGTTGAGGTAGTCGCCGCCCACCGTGGCGTTGCTGTTGGCGAGAGTCGCTTGGAGCTGGCCCAGCGTGATGCCGTAGCGACGGAGCCGGTCGGGGTCGGGCTGCACCTCATAGCGCCGCACCGTGCCGCCGAAGCTCGTGATGTCCACAATCCGCGGCACCGTGCGGAACTCGCGCTCCAGCACCCAGTCTTGCATCGCCTTGATGTCATTGAGCGTGTAGATCTCCCGGCCGGAACGATCCTTGGGGACTTTCAGCACATAGCGGAAAATCTCACCAGTGGGAGACTCCGGCGAAATGGCCGGGGTCACGTTGGCCGGCAGCGGCTGGCTGATCGTCGACATCCGGTTGATGACTTCCTGGCGAGCAGTCTGATAGGTGTACTGACTGCCGTAATGCCAGGTCATCTTGAGGTCGCTCAGGCCGAACAGCGACTTGCTGTTGATCTTCTTCAGGCCCGGCATGCCGAAGAAAGTCACTTCCAGAGGGATGGTGACCTGCCGCTCGACCTCCAGGGAGGAGGCGCCGGGGAACAGCGCGATCACTTCCACAATCGCCGGCGCCGGGTCCGGATAGGCCTCGACGTTGACGTTCAGGAAGGAGAAGACGCCCACCACGGCGAGCAAGACCGAGAGCAGGACAACGACCAGCGGATTGTCGAGCGCCCAGGCGATGAGCTTGCGAATCATGGGAACCTTTCGGCAGTAGTCAGTAGTCAGTTGTCAGTTGTCAGTTGTCAGTTGTCAGTAGCCAGTTGTCAGTAGCCAGTAGGCACCGGGTCGTTCGATGAGTCCCGTGGGGACAGAGAGTTCATCAGCCCGTTGATCAGACGGGCGACCTCATTCGTCAGATCAAACAATCCAGCCTGAAGACTCTCCTCCAAGTACTCCAGGCGACGTGCAATGATCAACAGAGTTTCAACCTCCTGAAGTGAGCCGTACGCGATTGACAGGCAGCGGAGAAAATCTCGGGTAGCATGACGCCCTTGCCCATCGGCGATGTTCGAGGGGACGGAGACAGCAGCTCGACGAAGCTGGGTCGTCAAACCGAACCGCTCTTCCGGAGGAAATTCCATAGTGGCCTCGTGGACGCGCACAACCAAATCCATCGCCTTCTGCCATGCGATCAAATCTCTGTAATGCCTCACGCCCATCGTTCGCCTCCCCCCGACTGGGCACTGTTCACTGACCACTGCTCCTAGCCCTTGACCGCTTTCGGCTTATTCTCGGGTCGCGAAACCGGGTCCGGGACCAATCGCACCTTGCCCTTGGCGACCTTTTCAGCGGCCCTCGTCTCGGGTTGCGACTGCGGGTCCAGAGCCAATCCGGTTTTGCCCTTGGCGATCTTTTCAGCGGCCTTCGTCTCGGGTTGCGACTGCGGGTTCAGGGCCAATTGCGGCTTGTCCGTTGCAGGCTTGTCGGCCTCCTTTTTTTCGGGGCGCGACTCGAGGTCCTGTAAGGCGGCTTTGAGTTCGACCGCCCCGGCGAGGAGGACGCGTTCGCCCGGCCGGAGGGGCTCTTTCGGCAAGAGGCCCTCTGCCGCCTCCTCGGCCGTCAATTGCTCTTCCTTGGGGAGCGGAGTGTGCCGCACGAACGCGGAGCGATCAAAGCGATGCGTCACCTGCACGCGCCGCATCGTGAACTGGTGGGCAGCCGGATCGGCCTGCACGAAGACCACGCTCTGCATGCCGTCATCCACCAGGGCATCCGTGGGTATCTCGACCACGTCGTCAGGCGGCGGGAGGTTCACCGTGGCGCTGACGTACTGTCCGCCCCGGATATGTTTCCCGGGGTTATCGACATACCCCTTGATGACCGCCGTGTGCTGGTTGGGATCGATCATATAGCCGATCTCGTCGATGGTTCCGGGAAGTCCCGCGGCCGATCCCGCACCAACCGTTCGCACGGACCAGCGCCTTTGATTACTGCTCAGGGCCTCCAATGACGGCAACGAATCCTCGGGGCAACTGGCGATGACCAGAAGGCGGTTCACGTCGGCGATTTGAAACAGGTTGACCGTGTTGTCCACGACCATCTCGTCCTTGTGGACGTTGCGCTCGACGATGATTCCGTCGAGTGGCGCGCGCAATGTCACCCGGCCCCAGGGGTTCTCGTTCTCGCTCTCTTTCTCTTTGGCAGAGTTATCCTTGCCGCCGGTCCCCTGCTTCGCGCGGTTCACCCACCGGCCCTCGGGGGTCTTCGACCATGCGTCCTTGTCGGCACTGATCTTCTTGGCCTCAGCCTGGAGAGCGTCGATCTCGTCCTGGGGGATATCCCATAAGCTGAGGTTGTTGAGGGCCCGGTTAATCTCGGTGCGGTCACCCTGCACGGCGCGCACTTGCGTGAGGTAGAACACCTCGGGGATCGAGTAGCGGTTCGCCTCGACCTTGTCCATGATCGCCTGGTCCAGCTCCAGTTGGACCAAAGCTTGCAAGAGGTCGTTTTTCTTGGATCCCACGTCCACACTGTAGAAGACCCCCAGGAGATCGCCCTTGGAGACAGTGTCGCCTGGCCTCAGCTCGCGGTATTCCGTTTGTCCGTTCTTGCGGGAGTAATCCCAGACCTGGGCCAGGCTCACCACTCGGGCCGGAGCGAAGCGAGCGCGGATGCGGGCAAGGCGAGTGGGATCGAGCGCCGTGGAACCGGGAAGCACGAGCGGCCGCATTGTCTTCGGCAGCCACGCGACCGCGACCGCGTCCTGCTCGCCCTTGCGGATTCCCAGGGCGGCGCAAACTTCCTCCGGGACCTTGAGAGTATGGGCTTGACCCGAGACCAGCGTAACGCTTGGAAGGGCAGCAGAGTCCACGGCCTTTTCGGCTTCCTTGCTGGACGCCAGGAGGTGCAGAGGGACGCCGGAAAAGTAGCTGTAGAACCCCCCCAGCGGCGGGACCAGAACCACCGTCAGGAGAATCACGACGACGGCCTTCTGGCCAATGCCCATTTTGCGCGGTGCAGTCCTGGCCTCCGGCGCCGTCGTCGCGGAGGGCTGGCCCGCGATGAGATGGCCCTCACCCTGGGCGATCAGCAACGCTTCATGTTCCTTATTGAGATTCATTCTGCGTCCTCGTGGTAGAATAGGGTTCGCCTTTGGGTTTCGTGGCTGGCTAAGTCATTGAGGGCGCAATCCGCCGGCGCGGCGGGTTTGTCCCGGTCGATGGATGAACGGGCGAAAAGTAAGGCCTGGGGCGCCCCGAAATGCCGTGGGCGTACTCGCACTTCAGGTGGCCAGACCGGTGATGCCGTTGCTGCTGAGGCTGACGAACGAGGTAGACCGCTGCTTGCGGAATAACCACGTAGAAGATGACGACCGCCGCGGCGGGCAGGGCCCGCCAGGAAGGGCTAACAGCGGAGCCGTTGCAGCGTCAGGAAGGATGTGAAGTGGAAGGGTTCATACCAGAGAGGTTCGGATTGAGTTTCGAGGTCGCTGTGGTAGCAACCTACCTCCTGGAACCAGGCTGAGACCGGCACTTCGGTTTCACCGAGAGCCTTGAGACCCTCCCACCCGTCGTCGTCATCAGCGGGGTCGTCCGACGTCTCGTCGTCGTTGGGGTCGTCCCAGCCGGCGGTCACGAAAACCACGTGACGACATCTGCCTGACCGTAAGGTGCATCTACCCTCCAGATGAACCAGGCCCAAGAGGGTGTTGGACATGACCGGGACGGGCGTCGTGGCCCGATCGGTAACGTCCTGGGGCGGGTTCATGTCCCGCGCCGCGAGGCTGCCGGCGGTCGACGCTCGTCCCAGCAACAGAGCACAGGCCAGTGCCATCAGGCCGACTTGCAGCAACGTGCGCCGGTGCAGGGCCGGGTTGCCCGAACCAGGTTTATCGAGCCTGGCGTCAGGGCCAGTCGGGACAGACACCTTGTAAAACTGCCACGAGGCCCATCCGGCCAAACTTCGAACCAGATCGGCAGGTCTAAGGGCCAATGAGTTGCCCCTGAAGTTATGCTCGATACGTGGCAGAGGCTGGTTCATGACACCGTGTCAGGTTCGTGGTAACGACCGCCGGAACCATGCATCCATGGAACGTAGGAGTGACAATTGCAAGAGGGGCTCTTAAGTTATATTAATACGGTCGCGTCGTGTCGTCAAGGGTTGCTTGGCGTGTCCTTGAGCGCTGTCACAAGTGTTCAGCCCTTGACTTGCACGGGAACCTATAAGGCTTTCAATCCCTGCTGCTCTCTGGGGAGGCAAAAAAGGACATCACTGAATAGCACTTGCTTAACCCCTAAGCTGTTTGCATCAAGCGTTTACGTGCATGTCCCCGAGGCTCCTTCCCCTCGCAAACTGGCGATATCAGTGGCGTTCCTTTTTCCCTCCCCCATTTTGATTCAAGCCGAGGGTGTTTGCGGTCGATCATTATGATACCGAGTCTCTTGCACGTCGTTTGTGAAGCTCCCAAGTTCTTCTGATTTCAGGGTTTCTGGCGAATTTCGGGTGCGCTTTGACGCTGCGATAACGCTCGTGGAGGAAGGATGCCCATCAAATCGCGTGAGTGAACGGCAATCCTCGGAAGAATGGAGTCGACCCGATGAAACCTGTGCAGAGACTGTGGGCGGCTACCCTCACGGCAGCCGACGTCTCGTCCAGCCAGATCAACACGATCACCACTGACCTCCAGAACCTGAAGAGCGCGCTCACCACCACCGACCCGACATTGCAGGCCAAGATCGCCGACGACGAGGCGGCCATCGCCAAGGACGGCGGACCCTCCATGCCCGCCAATAGCCAGGGGATTCTGGTCACGCCGGGCATGTTCTGAACCGACGATCGATGGCTCGTTCATTGTCCCTTGCAGTGAACCCCTGGGAATGGGCTCCGTTCCGACGAGGCCCCATTCTCCTGCGTGGGCCGGGAGACAGCTTGGGGGGGGCTAGTGCTCTGTCACGGCTAAAATGTCGGGTTGGCAAATTCCGGCGAATCGGCGACCCTGCGTGGCACAAGGAGGTGTGCCATGCAGAAAATTTACATAGTGCGCCTGACGGATCAAGAGCG
>Ga0208696_1001371_pt1 | contig 14536 bp, 13 predicted proteins | sample Sb_taG_9_FD_187711 | JGI IMG/M metagenome (GOLD analysis project Ga0208696, IMG submission 187711) | Peat soil microbial communities from Weissenstadt, Germany - Sb_50d_b_LC metaG (SPAdes) (version 2) | ecosystem: Environmental > Terrestrial > Soil > Wetlands > Peat | place: Germany...
GGCTCGACGGCGCCGGCGGGAACGAGCCAGCCGTTGACCCCCACCTCGATCAACTCGGGGTGACCGGCGATGTAGGTGGTGATCACGGGACGGCCCAGGGCCAGCGATTCGAAAAACACGGCGGGCAGGCCCTCGGCAAAGCTGGGCAAGATCAGGGCACGCGCGGCGAGGAGCTCGTCGAGTACTCCTTGGTTACTCAGGAAGCCGGTGATCCTTACCCGTTCCCGCAGGTTGTGCTGGTCGATCAGGTGCTGGATCTCCCCACGCATCGGGCCATCGCCCACGATGACCAGCTCGAAGTCGACTCCGCGATCGCGGAGACGTGCGGCCGCTTGAACCAGGATGGCCTGCCCTTTCTGCTCAGCGATCCGGCCAATGTTCACGAGTCGAGGCGCAGCGGGAATCGGGGCTGGTCCGTGCTTCAAGAACATCGGACTGACCCCGACATGAATCACATGGATCCTGGACCAGTCATGATAGTCCGCCCAGCGATAGAGCTGGCTGCGGGTGAACTCGCAGATCGCGACGACGAACCGGGCGTGCCGGATCTTCTCGCGCAAGCAATTCCCCCGGGGGGCGTCGAACTCCTCGGGACCGTGCATGGTGAAGCTGTAGGTTGGCCCTCCCAGCAGCCGGCAGAGCATGGCCACGGTCGCCGAGTTGGTTCCGTAGTGGGTGTGGATGTGCTCGATCCCCAGCTCGTTCATCCACCCGAGCAGCAGGCACGCCTCGGAAAGGTAGATGAAATTCCGCACCAGACCGCGCTCATCAACCCGCCCCACCCTCACCGCCATCCTCAGGGCGCGGGCAAAAGCCCGAGGTCGCCCCAGAGCCACCTTCAAGGTCGACTGCAAGAACCTCAGCACGCCCGCATCGAGCGCGGCGCGTGTCTTTTCCCGCTCGGCAAGGTCGTTCTCGTCAACGAGCTGTCCCTTGAACGGCCGAAGCGTGAACCGATGCGGTGACAACCCGAGATCTTCCACGGCCGTAATCTCGCGGCGAAGCGCGGTGAGGCTGGGCTGAGGATACCAGTTAAACAGGTAAGCAAGAGAAATGGGCATTTTCGTGGTTCAAGCACTTCCGCACTGATTGTGGGTGGTCGATTCCGACATCCGCTCTGGCGGATGGGGCCCTTCAGAAGAGCTTCTTGATCAACTCGACCAGCCCCCAGCCGGAGAGCATACCCAGCACGTACGTCCCCAGGATCAGAAAGACCGTGGGCATGCTCATCGTCCAGTGGAGGAATGATACATCCACCGATGCACGATTTTGCACCGAGAAGATCACGATGACCGCAAGCAGCAGGGTCCAAACCGCAGCCACCCCATAGCGCATGTCGCAACTCCCGCGTCACAGAGGGGATAGGGACGCCGACGTCCCTCAAGCACAATCAGATCCGCTCCATGCCCATTTCGATCACCAATTCCGAGCCCAATCATGGAGTCAGTCGGGCCCAAGAATCAAGGTCCTGGCTGCCGACGTTCTTGCGGACCCCGGTGGGGCCATGGCAATTCTGGACAATCGCCAGGTCTTGGGGGAGAAAGACGAGGAAGGAAGGGCTGAAAGCACCATGAATTCTCCTGAAGGTCGGATCTCACGTCAAGATCGTGGTATTCTTGCTTCAGTTTGCGCTGCGGACTGGCAGAGCAATACTTCAAGGTCTATAAGTTTCGGCTGACGGAGCTGTCTGTCGCCGAATCGTGTTCACTCAATGTCGTCATGAGCGAAGTATCCAGGGTTCCCCGGGGCCTCGTGGCTCGGGCGGACAAGTTCTGGGTGCCTTCTTGATCATGAAATTCCGGTTCGAGAGACCACAATCGTTTTGGTCGCGTCACGTCACAAGGAGAACCCAATGCCGATTGCGAAGTACGTTGTTGAGTTTATTGGTACGTTTTTTCTCGTGTTCACGGTGGGAATGACCGTGAAAAGTCCCGACGCCGCGGCCCTGGCGCCGCTGGCGATTGGCTCGGCCCTGATGATCATGGTTTACGCAGGCGGCCACATCTCGGGCGGCCACTACAATCCCGCGGTCACGCTGGGCGTGACCTTGCGCGGCAAGTTAACCTGGGCGGATGCGATCCCGTACTGGGTGGCCCAGTTCGTCGCAGCCGTTGTTGCCGCGGGGGCCGTGCTGTTCATCAAGGGTTCGGCGACCGGCGCCCCGGCCCCTCCGGTGAATCCTGTGTCGTACAGCCCCTGGGCTTGGCTCCTTGGCGAGTTCCTGTTCACCTTCGCCCTGGTCTACGTCGTCTTGAACTCGGCGACTGCCAAGGGGACGGAAGGCAACTCGTTTTACGGCCTGGCCATCGGTTTCACGGTCGTGGTCGGTGCGTTTGCCATCGGGCCGGTCTCCGGGGGTGCGTTCAATCCGGCCGTTGGCCTCGGCATAACAGTCATGAGACTGGTTGATTTTACCCACCTGATCGTTTATCTGATCGCGGACTTCCTCGGCGGCGCCGCGGCCGCGTTTCTGTTCAATGCGTTCGACATGGGCGGCGACAAGCTGCCGGCCTGATTTCTCTTGAAGCCAATCATCATGGCGTTGGCGTTCCTCGCTCACCTTTGCATGGGGCGGTCGGGGAACGTCGCGTCTTGCCAGTAGGCCATCGTGTCGTTCGAGACCTTCGCCTGGCCGTTCTTGACCAGGTCTTGCAGGCACGCAAAGAAGGCTTGGCCGTCGGCTTCCAGGCCCAGCAGCCTCAGGGAAGTCAGGACGCGCGTGATCCGCAGCCAGTTGTGATTGGGGCTGGTGAAGACGCTACTCCTGTGCTCGAAATCTGGCCCGGGGCCGATGCGCTCTTCCTCCCGGGCCAGACCCAGAAAGGACAGAAATCGCTCGAAGGAGCGCGCCAGGTTCTGCCGTAGCAAAGCGTCCGCGCGGAATATCCGGATATCTTCGTCGGAGAGGACGGGAGCGTCCGGATTGTACTGGCTCGGTTCCCGCAGGGGAAACAGCCACTGGATGAAGTCGTGATGATACTCCATCTCGCTGTCGCTGTAGGCCCAGATCCGCTCCAGGTTCCGGCCCCGGGCATCGCTGCCGGTTCCGCGGTAGAACTCGATCAGTTGCGACATCGGCTGCTTCCCTCCGCTGGCGAAAACGGACCGTGGTCTGTTACGTTTGCTTGCCGATGATGATACCACGACCGTCCGGGCGGCTGCTCGGCCCGTCCTAGCCGCGGACCCACTGGCATGGCCCGTCCTCTCTCGCCCAGCCTCGAAGCCGACGAGTTCGACCATTCCATGATGGAACGGGCGCTCGAGCTCGCGCGGGAAGCGGCCAACCTGGGAGAGGTTCCCGTCGGGTCCGTGATCGTTCACGACCGCAAGATCGTCTCCCAGGCGTTCAACTTGCGCGAGACACTGCGAGACCCCACTGCGCACGCCGAGCGGCTGGCGATCACCCTGGCCGGTCGGGCCCTGGGGTCCTGGCGGCTGGAGGGCTGCACGCTTTACGTCACGCTCGAGCCTTGCCCCATGTGCGCCGGGGCGATTGTGCAAAGTCGAATTGCTCGCGTCGTTTACGGCGCTTCGGACCCGAAGGCCGGGGCCTGTGCCAGTCTTTACCGCCTGGTCTCAGACCCCCGTCTGAACCATCGCGCGGCGATCACGGCGGGTGTGATGGAGCAGGAATGCGGCGAAATCCTCAGTCTCTTCTTCCAGGATCGCCGTGTCTCTTCTAAACTGAATCGAGTGGATCCAGGCGATCCGGAGGGGTGCCTGAGTGGTTGAAAGGGCCGGTCTCGAAAACCGGTGTACCGCCTCGCGGTACCGTGGGTTCGAATCCCACCTCCTCCGCTGATGGTGCGGTCTGAGGATCGGTCATGAGGAAAAAGCAACGGCGCTGTCGCATCTGCAAGAAGCGGCCGGTCTGGACGCGGGGCGATGTGAAGGACCCTGGTCCCGTGTGCAAGCGCTGCTACCACAAGCACGTGTGGCCCGAGCGGAAAGCAGGGGCAAAGGGACCGAACCCCGCGGACCCTGGCGTCGACACTGAGTTTCGATTATCCGACGTGATCGACGCCCACCTCTGGTTCGGCGACGAGTGCGACTTGATCTATGACCACCTCCGGTCCGGCTACGAGCCTGAAATGTTCTGGGAAGCGGAAGAGGACGAAATTCTATTCAATCTGGAAAAGGACGAATTTCCGTTCAATCCGGAACACGACAAAATTCCGTTCGATTCGGAAGACAACGATATTCCATTCGATTCAGAAGAGGACGATATTCCATTCTGAGCCCATCGCTCTTGGAACCAAGAGGCAGAGTCGCGAGGGGAAACGTTGCGGTGGAACGAAGAGCTTACGCTCGATTGCCGGCAACCCGATGCCCTCTGTGCCAGTGCCAAAGATCTAACAGGATACCGCCAGTCCCGCATCGAACGCTGAGACATCCCCGATCCTTCGCGCGCCAATCCGCTCGCCACGCCCGCGCTTTCCTGGCACAATGGTACTGTCTCGGCGTTTACGAATCACGCCCGCTCCTGCTGTTTTCAGGAAAACCGCAGTGCCCGCGTCGCTCCTCGATGGGAAAGCCCTGGCCCAGCAGATCCGCGAAGGGGTCGCTCGCGATGTTGCCCGGTTCCGGGACGAAACCGGGATCGTGCCCGGTTTGACGGTTGTGCTCGTGGGCAATGACCCGGCCAGCCAGGTTTACGTCCGTAACAAGCAAAATGCGTGTCAAGCCGCGGGGATGAACGGCAAGCTGCTGCGGCTTCCGGCCGAGACGGGCCAGGGTGAGTTGCTGACCACGATCGACCGGCTCAACGCCGATCCGGCGGTCCATGGCATCCTGGTGCAACTGCCCTTGCCCGGAGGCATCGACGACCGCGCGGTGATCGAGCGGATCGACCCGCTCAAGGACGTGGACGGCTTCCATCCGGTCAATGCCGGTTTACTCTCCCAGGGAGTTCCTCGCTTCGTCCCGTGTACCCCACTCGGAATCCGCGAACTCTTGATCCAGGCGAATGTCGAGACGCGCGGGGCTCATGCGGTCGTGCTCGGACGTTCGCAGATTGTGGGCAAGCCGATGGCCCTGTTGCTGCTTCAGAAAGGCCCGGGGGGTGATGCCACGGTGACGGTCTGCCACACGGGAACGACCGGCCCGGCCTCGATCGCGCGACAGGCGGATATCCTGATCGTCGCCATGGGCCAACCGGAGTCGGTCAGGGCCGGCTGGATCAAGCCCGGCGCGGTCGTCATTGACGTCGGCATTCACAAGCGCAAGGACGGCAGGCTCTGTGGCGATGTCGATTTCCCGGGTGTGGCCGCGGTCGCCTCGAAGATCACCCCCGTGCCCGGCGGCGTCGGGCCCATGACGGTCGCCATGCTCCTGCGGAACACGCTCCAGGCGGCCCGGCTGGCGGTGCGGGCGCCATCGAGCCATGTCGGGTAGGGTGGGTGCAACCCACCAATCGAATCTTGAATTGTCTGTGGGTGGATTGCTTCCACCCTGCGGGAGGATGCGGGCATGATTCGTCTGGGCATCTGCAACGAGCTGTTCGAGGGCTGGGAGTTCGGCCAGGTCTGCCACACCGTCAAGGGGCTGGGATACGAAGGACTGGAGATCGCTCCGTTCACCCTGGCTCCCCGAATTTCGGACCTTACCGCGGACCGTCGTCGCGAGCTGCGCGCGATGGTCGAGGACGCCGGTCTGGCGACCATCGGCCTGCACTGGCTGCTGGCGAAGACCGAGGGATTTTATCTCACCTCGCCCGACCCCGAGGTTCGCCGTCGGACCGGCAACTACCTGATCGCCCTGGCCGAGGCGACCCGGGACCTGGGGGGTTCGCTCATGGTCCTCGGTTCTCCCAAACAGCGCGATCTCTTGCCGGGAGTGAGTCACGATCAGGCTGTGGGATACGCCCTGGAGGTTTTCCACCGCGTGATGTCCGCCATCGGCGCGATGGGCGTCGATCTTTGCCTCGAGCCGCTGGCGCCCTCCGAGACCAATTTCCTCAACACCTGTGCCCAGGCGAGAGCGCTCATCGGCGAGGTGAACCATCCCCATTTCAAGCTTCACATGGACGTGAAAGCCCAGAGCGGCGAGATCGGAACCACGGTGCCCGAGTTGATCCGCCAGCATGCGCGGAGAGCAGGTCACTTCCACTCACAAGACGTGAACCTGCGTGGCCCCGGCATGGGCAACGTCGATTTCGGGCCAATCATGAAGGCGCTCGTCGAATCCGGCTACGATCGCTGGGTCTCGGTCGAGGTCTTCGACTTCTCCCCTGGTGCCGAGGAAACCGCGCGGCGGAGTATCGAATGTCTGCGGAGGGAGCTGTCAGCCGCCCAGGACAGGACCTGAGGGACGTTATTGGGCCGGGTCGCTCTGCGGGTTGCCCCCCAGAGGCCGGGTAAGGAGATGGCGTTACCGCCACCCCCTCCCCTCAGAACTGGGGATTATTGGTGTCAGTTCTTTTTTCGGCGAAAAAAGAACTGACACCAATAATCCGTCGACACCAATAATCCGTCACCTACATCGCTGATTGGACGATCTGAGCCTCGGGCACCGGCCCGCAAATCACGACTGTAAGGCGCAGCAGAACGCCGCTCGCTCGCAAGAATTGCGAGGAGCGGCGTGAAGAGGCAGAGAGCGCGATTCCGGCTCTGCACCTGTTCAGAAGAGATCAGCAACTGCAGCAAACGGGCATGTTGTTCATGCACATGCAGCAGACGCAGCCGGCGGCGCACATGGCAGCCATGCAGTCGCAGCAGGCCTGGATCATCGAGCAGCAGGCGGGATCGCCACTGGTGCAGGTGATGCACGCGCCGTCATCGGTCATCTCGCACTTGCACATGCCCATCGTCATGTTGCAGCAGCAGACCATCATGCCGTTCATCATCATGCAGCAACTGCACATCCCGCCGGCCATCATGGTGCAGAGGTTCTGCAGCATAGTCGCCGTCATCTTATCATCACATTGACAGGTGATCTGCATGCCGCCTTTGCACTTGGTCATCGTCATCTTGCAGCGGGGAACCATCATCCACTGAGGGCTGGCCGGCATCGTGGCCGTGCCGCCCATAGCGCCCTGCATCATGGTGCCCATGCCCATTCCGGGCATCCCCATGCCGGCCCGTTCCATCACCATTGAAGTCGTCATCGCTGTGACTCCCAGTTCTCGAGGTTTGACCGCGGATCAAGCAACCCGCGGACGTCTTTCTCCCTCTGAGACCTTATTGTAAGAACCGAGCATGGGAATGCAACAAAAAAATAAAGATTCTTACATGTATCATGACAATGTAGATCAGCAAGGTCAAGATAAACGGCCGGAGGGCATGCAGATCGCGCCGCTCATGGGGGACGCGTCCGGAGCTCTTGAAGTGATCCATGCGTGACGCATTTGATGGGCCCAGGTCCATGCCGTGGACCTGCCACCCCTGGCAGGAAAGCCAATTCGACGTGGCCGTCGCTGGTCCAGGGTAGGAATTTACGTCTACCCGTGTGGTAATACGGCCGTCGCGGCAGGAGGGATCAAGCAAGGCCAGCGCGTGTAGAGTATCACAGTAGCGGGGTTGACACAACCCGAAGGCCCGGGCGGGCCCTCGCCGGCCAGGCGGTCGCGGCGTGTGCTGCTGCCGGGCTGGAATCCATCTCCGGCGGATTGCGCGGCAGAGGAAGACGCAAAACCAAGGAGCGAGGCGAGAATCCTCGCCCCGCTCCTCCTTGCTGGAAGGCCTCGCGTGATCGATCCACGGTCGGCTCAGTAACGGAAGATCAACTGCATGTTGAGCATGTTGTTCATCAGCATCGTCCGGGTGGTGAGCTGATACTCGTAGGCGATTCCGAAGATCAGGTGCTGGCTGAACTCGTAATTGAAGCCGACGGCGTTGGTGAGGTAGTTCAGGCCCATGACCTGGCTGGCCCCGAGATTCAGCCAGCCGCCGCCTTCGATGCCGACGCCCGGTACATTCCTGCCGCTCTGGTTGTAGTAGAACCAGTTGGCCTCGTAGAACGGGACGAACTTGCCGAACCGGCGGTCGATGTGGGCAGTGACCATGAAATAGCCAGAGTTCGAGTTGTTCATCGCGATGTTCTGGCCGAAGGTGCTCACAAAGTGCCAGTTATCCCAGAACTCCTTGCCTATGACGCCGTAAACACCCAGCAGGCCGTCTCCGTGCCCCTCGAAGATGTTGTGATAACCGGTGGGCGCTTCATACTGCACGACACCCGAGAACAGGAACTGGTCCTCCACGTCGCGGATCAAGACGTACTTGGCACCGGCCATGATGTTCGCCATCGCGAAGACCGAGCTGGCGCCCTTGGGCGAGAACCGGACCAGGCCATCCTTGTCGGCGAACAACTGAAGCCGATCGGTGACCGCAAGGCGAAGCTGGAGAGCGTAAACCTGGAAGGCCCCGCCGCCGATCACCGGCGTGCTCGGACGCGACCAGTTCCCCATGAACAGGAACCGGGCTTCCGTGAGGGAGCGCGGATCCTTCGATTGGACCGGGTTGCTCAGCGGAGTGGTGAAGCCGTCGAAGGCATGATCGCTCTCGAAGAGCCCGCGCGTGTCCTGGGCAATCGGATAGGTCGGCGGAGCATATCCTACGGGAGGAGTGAAGGTGGGAGCGAGTCCCGAGTTGTCCTGCACGTCCTCGGGTGCGATGAGGCCACCGACGGGTGTCGCGGTAACAGGTACAGCGGTCGTCGCCGGAGTGACGGGCGCCGGGGCGCTGGCCGCCGGCAGCGAAGGAATGGAAGCGGGTGCACCGGAGGGACTGACCGACGGCGCAGCCGGAACCTGGGCGCACATCATTGCACCCAGGATGTAAATTGATGCGTTCATGAAGGTTACTCCTGACCTCGGTCCATTGCTCCATGGCCTGATCGACAAACAGGCCCAGCGATGAACCCTCCTGGACCTCACTCCTCGGGTCCCCGGAAACTGTCGCTCAACGTGCGTTCATCAGGCAGCGAATCTCGGTGGGGCGGATCCCATGCACAAGGAACTCACTGGCCGGCAACCCTCTGGGTCAGAACTCTGGACTTCGAGAGTTCCCGCCCGGGATGCGGCTGGCTCAGGTCCATGGCATGTTTCGGAAATGGCGAAAGACCGAAATGAGCCATTTTGCCGTCTTTACTCGGGTTTCCTGAATTTCGTTTAACCATAGAATCTACTTAGTTTCATCAGGAACCCTATTTTCCAAGATTATGAGATTGGCGGATCAGGGGATTTCTCGGCACAAGTCCTGAAGTGATGACCGAAGTGCTGTTTTCAGAAAAGGTTGCGCCGGACAGTCGGCGCCTCGGGCAACTCTCCGGCGGAGCACCGATGGAGATTGCCTTCTTTGACTTCTTTGAGGACAACCCGACCCGGACGGGGGTTCAGCAGGTCCACTCACAAGCCACTGAAAATACGTACAGAATCAATTGCACGTCTGCCGGCAAAACTGGTATTGTGATGGCGGTGAGAGTTGGTTTGATTTGTCGGATTGTCACGAACTTGCTGGATTTAGGATCGAGTTCGAGAGCCCAGCGATGGCGAAACGGAACCGCCGAGGCAGCCAGGAACAACACGGAAAGTCGCGACGCGACGGGTTCATCGAGGATGTCGCGCTGGCGGAGGCGGCAAGGTCACGGTACCTCAATTACGCGCTCAGCGTGATCACGTCGCGCGCCCTGCCCGATGTTCGCGACGGCCTGAAGCCGGTGCAGCGGCGCATCCTCTATGCGATGTGGTCGGACCTGCATCTCTCCGCCGATAGCCGTTACATCAAGTCGGCGGCCGTCGTTGGCGAGGTCATGAAGACCTATCACCCCCACGGCGACCAGTCGATCTACGACGCGCTGGTGCGGATGGCCCAGCCGTTCAGCCTCCGTCACCCTGTGATCGAAGGATACGGTAACTTCGGCTCGATCGACGGCGACCCTCCGGCGGCCATGAGGTACACCGAGTGCCGGCTGACTCCGATCGCCGCAGCGCTCCTGAGCGAGCTCCGCGATCAGACGGTCAACCTGCGCCCAAATTATGCCTCGACCGCCTTCGAGCCCGAGGTTCTGCCGGCCCAGTTTCCCAACTTGCTGGTCAACGGGGCATCGGGAATCGCGGTGGGGATGGCGACCAATATTCCTCCCCATAACCTGAAGGAAGTCTGCACCGCGCTGGTTGCGCTTCTGGACAATCGCGAGCTGCCGCTGGATCGGCTGCTGAAGCACATCCACGGCCCCGATTTTCCCACCGGGGGAGTGATTCTCAATTCGGCCGAAGAGATTCGCCAGATCTACGCCACCGGGCAAGGTTCGATCAAGCTGCGGGGAACTTACGAGCCGCATCCCGATCGCCACAACGCGGTGCTGATCACGTCGATTCCCTACGGAATCGAGAAGGACGCCCTTGTCGAGCGAATCGGCGAGCTGATCGGCAAGGGGCAGGTACCGCAGCTCGTCAACGTCAAGGACCTGAGCACCGACGACATCCGGATCGTGCTCGAGCTCCGGCCGGGCTCGAGCCCCGACGCCGCGCTCGCCTACCTGTTCAAGAACACGCCGCTGCAAGTCAATTACAACGTCAACCTGACCTGCCTGCTGCCGGCCGCGGGCGCCGAGGTCGCTGTTCCCAGCCGGCTCGACCTGACGTCGATCCTCCAGCACTTCCTCGATTTCCGCATGGACGTCGTGGTCCGCCGCCTGCGGTTCGAGCTCAAGAACCTGCTCGAGCGAATCCATATCCTCGAGGGGTTCGCAATCGTCTTCAAGAACCTCGACGAGGCGATCCAGATCATCCGCAACAGCGACGGCAAGGCAGACGCCGCACCCAAGCTGATCAGGCGGTTCGAGCTGAGCGAGATCCAGGCCGACGCCGTCCTCGAGACCAAGCTCTATAAGCTGGGCAAGCTCGAGATCCGCGACATCCTCGATGAGCTGAAGCAGAAACGGAAGCGGGCCGCCGAGATCAAGCTCTTGCTCGACGACGAACCGGCGCGGTGGGAGATCATCAAGGAGGAGCTCAAGCAGATCAACAAGACCTTCGGCGAGCCGCGACGCACAAGCATCGAGGCTCCCACGGCCCCGATGGAGTTCCGCGAGGAAGATTACATCGTCGACGAGGACGCGTGGGTGATCGTCACTCGCGAGGGCTGGACCAAGCGGCAACGGTCGTTCACCGATGTCGCCAGCATCCGGCTGCGCGACAACGACACAGTGGGCTGGGTCTATCGTGCCCGCGCGCGGCAAACCATCACCTTTTTCACCGATCGAGGGATCGCCTACACCCTGCGGGTCAACGACATCCCGCTCACAACCGGCCATGGCGAGCCAATTCAGAAACAATTTACTTTCGAGGATCAGGAGCACATCGTCGGGGTCGTTTGCCACGACCCGCGCTGTTTACCCGACCCCAGCAAGCACCCCCAGACTCCACCGCGCATGGTGCAGCGGCTTTTCGACGTCGATGCGGATGGCGACGCGTCGGATGGAGCGATCGCCAGCGGCAACGGCCAGGCAAACGGCAACGGCTCGGCTCCGGCCTTACCCCCACCTCCCTACGCCATTGCCCTGACGGCAGGGGGCAAGGTCTTACGCTTCTCGCTGGCCCCGCTGGCCGCGGTTTCCACTCGGAAAGGTCGAATCGTCGCCAGGCTCGATCCCACGTTCAAGAACGACCTGGTCGTCGGTGTCGAGGCCACGGACGGTTCGGAAAACGTCTGCCTTGCCACCAGGTCGGCCCGCGTGCTGATCTTCCCGGTGACCGAGGCCAACGTTGTTGCCGGCGCGGCCCGCGGCGTGGCCGCCATCAAGCTCGAGGCCAAGGACCGGGTGATCGGTTTCATGCTGGCCAACAAGAAGCGCGAGGGTTTGACCGTGCGGACCAACCGCGGCGCCCTCCAGATCGTCCGGGCCACCAAGTACCCGGTCACCGGCCGCGGCGGCCGCGGCTACGCGATTCTGCAACGCGGTTCACTTGAGTGTGTCATGCCCAGCGAGGCTGAACCCGTGCCTTCGCAAGAACAGGTGGGGGATGCCGAAGCCAGGACAAGGCCGGACGAGCCAAATAATCCGCCGGCGGGATTCGAGTAAGATGTCACAGACACTGAAAGCCTTGGGCATTGACCAGCTCAGCGTAGCACAGCGGATTCTACTCGTCGAGGAGATCTGGGACAGCATAGTCGCGGAAGCAGAGGACTTGCCATTGGCTGAGGCTCAGAAGCAGGACCTCGAGCGTCGTCTTGGGGAGTATAATGACAATCCCGACGCCGGATCGCGCTGGGAAGACGTCAGGGCTCGGCTTCGGGCGAAGGCATGAGCAGAACCATGATTGTCACTCCGGCTGCCGAAGCAGACCTTCAAAACCAATAGTGCTCCCCACGGGACTGCTCGATTCCTGCTAATTCTTAAGGACGGAAACTACTGCTCATGGCCAACGGATCTTCTACATATAACGCCAAGTCGATCACGGTGCTCGAAGGGCTGGAGGCAGTCCGGCGGCGGCCGGGAATGTACATTGGCGGCGTCGACAAGACGGGGCTGCACCACCTGCTCTGGGAAATCGTCGACAACTCGGTCGACGAGGTCATGAACGGGCACGCGACCCGGATCATCGTGACCTTGCTTGCCGACGGCAAGACCATCTCGGTGGCTGACAACGGGCGAGGAATCCCTGTCGATGTCCATCCCAAGACCGGCAAGAGCGCGCTCGAGGTGATCTTCACAACCCTGCACGCCGGCGGCAAGTTTGACAATGACGCCTACAAGGTGGCCGGCGGACTGCACGGCGTGGGCGCCAGCGTCGTCAACGCACTCTCGAAGAGCCTCATCGCCGAGGTTCGCCGCGACGGCACGACCTATATTCAGAAGTATCGACGGGGCAAGCCTATCTCTGACATCGAGCAAGGTGAGCCGTCGCGGGGGACGGGGACGACTGTCACCTTCATACCCGACCCCGAGATCTTCCAAGCGCTCGATTACGATCCGGCGCTGATCGCCGAGCGGCTCGACGTCAAGACTTACCTCAACAAGGGCCTGGTGATCCAGTTCGTTGATCAGAAGAACAAGACGAGCGTGGAATTCCGCCATGACGGCGGCGTGGCCGACTTTCTCGATGCCATCAACGCCCAGCGCAGCGAGCAGCGGGTCGCGACCCTGCCGTTTCTGCTGGAACGCGAGGAAGACGAGGACGGTGTTCGCTGCCACCTTGCCCTGGCCTGGACGGAGGCGACCGACGAGGACATCCGGTCGTTCGTCAACACGATTCCGACCCGGGATGGCGGAACCCACGAGCTGGGCATGCTGTCGGCCGTCGGCACGGCCGTCCTGCGGTTCATGGAAACTCATGACCTGGTGAAGAAGGGAACCGAGATCAAGCGGGAGGACATCCGCGAGGGGCTCACCGCCATACTGGCCATCTGCGTGCGCGAGCCGCAGTTCCAGGGCCAGACCAAGGGCCGGCTGAACAACCCCGAGGTGCGGGCCCAGGTGGAATCGATGGTTCGCCCCGCGCTCGAAAACTTTCTGCTCAAGAACAAGAGCGTGGGCGACGCCATCGCCAACCGCGTGATCCAGGCTGCCAAGGCCCGCGAGGCCAGCCGCGCGGCGGCCTCGCAGGTGCGCCGCAAGACCGCCATCAGCGGCCGGCTCAATCTTCCCGGCAAGCTCGCCGACTGCGACAGCACCGACCCGGAGTTCTCGGAGCTGTTCATCGTCGAGGGCGACAGTGCGGGAGGGTCGGCCAAGCAGGGACGCGACCGCGACATCCAGGCGATTCTGCCGCTCCGCGGCAAGGTGCTCAATGCCGAGCAGGCGGGTAAGGCCAAGGTCCTGGACAACAAGGAGCTCACCGATCTGATCAGCGCCCTGGGATGCGGCATGGACGACCAGTTTGACCCGGCCCGGCTCCGCTACGGCAAGGTGATCCTGTTGACCGACGCCGATAGCGACGGACACCACATCGCAACCCTGCTGCTGACATTCTTTTACCGCCACGTCCCCGGGCTCTTCGGCGATGGCCGGGTCTACCTGGCCTGCCCGCCGCTGTTCAGGATTAGCTGGGGCAAAGAGATCTTCTGGGCCTCCGACGATGCCCACCGCGATCGGATCCTCGGCAAGCTGCCCAAGAACGCCAAGCCCAACATCACGCGATTCAAGGGACTGGGCGAGATGCCGGCGAAGCTCCTGTTCGAGACCACCCTCAACCCCGACACACGCCGGCTGCTCCGCGTTGTCATCAACGAGGATGATCGTCCCTACACCGATCGGACCGTCAGCGACCTGATGGGCAAGGAGCCGGAGGCGCGCTTCAAGTTCATCATGGAGGAAGCGTATACGGCAAAGGATATCGACATTTGATAGTCTGGCAGCAGAACGGGCAGAGGGGCGACGCCTAGGCTGATGCGAAGTTGCTATTGACAAGGTTTTAGAGGTCGTTTCGGGTGATCCGGTTTCGTTACGCTGGGCACAGGCATTCGGAGCGGATTGCGGCAAAAAGGGCGATATTCTGATGGTGGAAGTCGTCTTTCCTCCAGTGACGCGGCGCGCCGGTAACAAAAACAAAAGCGAGATGAACCGTTGTCTGCCAATTTGGCTGTCAGGGCCAACT
>Ga0208696_1001375_pt1 | contig 14515 bp, 15 predicted proteins | sample Sb_taG_9_FD_187711 | JGI IMG/M metagenome (GOLD analysis project Ga0208696, IMG submission 187711) | Peat soil microbial communities from Weissenstadt, Germany - Sb_50d_b_LC metaG (SPAdes) (version 2) | ecosystem: Environmental > Terrestrial > Soil > Wetlands > Peat | place: Germany...
AGGAATTCCTTCTCTTCTAGGGTTAAGAATCGTCATTTTCACGGCCCCTGTTGCTTTCTCTGCTGGTTCGAGTCCGCTTGCTGTACCTCTTGAGAATCCGGTGTCAGTTCAGATTTCCACGGCAGGACCAGGGGACTTGTGCCCCCTTCCTGCCATCCCCTTAAACTCTCTCGGGCATCCCGTTCTCGTCAGCGCCGTGTCTCAGGGTGCGGCGGACGCTGGCTTGCCACGACGGCCCACGGCGACTCGACTCAACTCCTTGTGAGCCTGAGCCAGGCAACGCGTCAGTTGCTCTTTGACGCGGGCGCGGTAGTCGTCGTGCAGCGGGGCGGAGAGCGCGGCCCGCAGGAGCGTGACGGCGCGCGGGTACTGCCGCAGCTTTTCGCAGCACGAGGCGGCGCTGACGCGATGGATGGCCCCTTCCAGGTCTTGCCCGTCGGCTTCCAGCAGGGCAGCCACTTGCTCCTCACAAGTGGCGGCCCGCGCCAGTTCCACGGCTGCGGCCTCCTCACGCCCGTAATCGCCCAACGCCTGGGCGTGGGACAGGAGCCACGACGCCTCGCCCAGCATCCGCTCGATCAGGTCGGCGGACGGCTTGCCCTTAGGACGACTCATCGTCTTGTCCCTCCTGCGTGTGATAGGACCAGCGGATGACCCGGTGGGCAGCGCTGAAACAACAGACGAAGGCGTAGCCGTTCCAGCCCCGGGGATTGGCCAACATCTGGGTTGTCTTCTCCCGGTGGCGTCGCGGCAACTCGCGGCTTCGTCCCGTGCCGCTGATTTCCAGGGCGCACCGCAGACCCGGCAGCCAGTAGTCAGCCCGCTGGCCCGCCTCGGTCACGCGCATCTGGCCGTCACGGATCAGGTGAGCGAACGTTAAGGCGGCCAGGGCCACGGCGGCTCGTTCGATGATTGGGGTCGGTTGCTCCGTGAGCCAAACCCGTTCCGCGGTAACCGCTGTCTGCTCGGTCCAGGCAACCCGGAGGACAAAGTTCGTGTCGCCCTCGAGCGCCGGTGGGCTGAAGCCCTCGCACTCGACCCGGAACTCACAGGGCGAAGCCGACTGACGGCTCATCAGGGCGACGGCCATCGCCGCGCAGTGCTCCAGGTAGAGATGCGGGTGTGCCGCCACGACGTCTTCGATGGCCCACTCGAATAGTCGCATCCCACGCCCAGGCTCATCTTGCTTGCTACACTCTTCACGCTCAACCGACCCAGTTCAGGCTCGCCCGATCAAGAGAGCAGATGGCCGCGATAGTCAGTGCCGTGCTTCGTCCAGTCCGGATCAATCCTGCCCGCAGCCGGCCCGCTCGTCTCGCGGCTGGTCCGGCCCCTCTCCGGGCATCTCTTCCCAGCTTAACCCCTTTGCCTTGCGGCCTCAACGGCAAGCCATTGCGGCGGGCGTCAGAAAAGCAAGAAGGACAGGGACTTTCTGGTCGGTCCGGGCCATCAGCCTCCTATTAGCCTCATGGGGCAGACGACCGCAGTCATCGCCCGCCCAGGTGGGGCCAGCCCCCCGAGTTCCAGCAGGAACTTGCGCAGTTTCGCGACCAGGGCCTGTTGTAGCTCCAGCTCGGAATGGGTCTCGGGCAGGTCGAGGAAGTCGAGCAGGTAAGTATCCCTAAACACCGTCTGTGCCAGGGGATGCAATTGTGTCACCGGTGGTGACACAATTGGCGGCGAGAGGACGACGCGCTCGAAAAGCGCGCCGGCAAGCTGCCGTTCCAGCTCGCGCTTCCCCCAGCTGCTGGATCGCCAGGCGCAGGTAGAACTCGCGCTCCTCGGGCCGCTTGGAGCGGCTCAGGATTATCAGGTTGTGCGTCCACGGCACTTGTCTCACCAGTGGCGAGACTTTTTCGTCGTCCCGGTACGTTTCGTAGAACTGCCGCATCCGAAAGAGGTTGCGCCGCGTGTATCCCTTCAGGTCCGCGTGCTGCCGCGCGATGTACTCGGCCAGCTGTTCCACGACACCCTCGCCCCACGCGGCGGTTTCCAGCTTGCGGCTGATGTACTCGCCGACACGCCAGTACAGGTCGATGAGTTCGGTGTTGACCGCCTGAAAGGCGCGCTGTCGGGCCTTCCGGATCAGGTCCACGACCTCCGCGAACGAAACGTGCAAGGCCGGCGGAGAAGCGGCCGACCCGGACACGATCAGTTCTCCCTTGGCGGTGCTGGATTTCTTCGACTTCTTCATGACGTCGCCTCCGCCGGCATTACCCTTACTATTACCTCTTCTTGAGGGTATTACCCTTTCTTGCGCCAGACCGCTCCGGGGCCGCGCCCCTGGCACTCCACGCTCTTCTGCTTCTGAAGTTTTCGGAGAACGTGACGGATCATGTCGCGGCTGACCCCGGGGCAGCGACGTTCCAGGTCCGCAAGCGTGAAGGGGCCGTCGGCGGCGTTGATGGCGGCCTCGACGAGGGCCGTCTTGGCCCCCTTGGGACTCCTCACCTGCCCGGCGCGTTCCTCGAGCTGCACGTAGGCCCGCCGCACCACGGCCAGGAAGTAGTTCAGCCAGGGCAGTACGTCGTGCCGGCCTTGATGCCAGCCGGAGGAGCTGGCCTGGAGGACGGCGTAGTAATCTTCCTTCGACTCTTCAACAAGCCGTTCCAGGCTGATGTATCGGCCCACCTCGAAGCCGTGATGGTACAGGGCCAGCAGGGTCAGCAGCCGGGAAACGCGGCCGTTGCCGTCGCGGAAGGGATGGATACAGAGGAAATCCAGGATCAGCAAGGCCGTCGCCACCAGGGCGGGGACGTGCTGCTGGTCCAGGGCATTATGGTACAGCAGCACCAGTTCCTCGACGGCGGCGGGCGTCTGCGCGGCGGCAAGCGGGCGAAAGCGAACGCGCGGTGCTTCACCGTTGCGGAACTCGATGATGTCGTTTTCTACTCGCTTCCACTGGCCCGCGTCCCCGGCGCCTTCCTGGATTGTGCGATGCAATTGCCTCAGGGTCTCGGATGTAATGGGTAACTCGGCCGCTGCCGTGTGAACGCGCCGCAGAGCGTTGCGGTAGCCCTGAATCTCTTCCTCGGAGCGGTCGCGCGGCCGGGTGTTCCCCAGGACCAGGGGGCGCAGGCGGTCGGGATTGACGGTAACGCCTTCGATGCGGTTGGACGATTCGACGCTTTGGACCATCGCCATTTCTCGCAAGGCGTCGAGCAGCTGGGGCGATTGCTTCGTGTAAAGCTGTTGCCGTCCCTTGGCCTCCGCGATGTCGCTCATGAGCCAAACCGTGCTGAGGGGCAGCTTGAAGTCCCCAAGCCGGCCGCGGCGAAAGGTCATCATAGCTTCCCACCTCCCACGATCTGAGCGAGCAACCCTTCCGTTTCCTTCTCCAGGGCGAGGATGTCGGCCGGAGTCCAGCCCCGCGGCACGGCCTAATTCCGTCAAGCCCTGGCCGGTCGTGCGGATGGCCTGCCGCAGCTGCTCAGGCAAGGACACCTTGGCGCTCATGAAATCGGATCGTACACGGCCGCGCCACCGCTGTCGATCCCGTGGGAGCGAAGGGCGAAAGGGGTCTGCGTCGAATTCGGCCGGGTGTTTCGACGGTCAGAAGTCGTTGTCCTCCAGCGGCGTCTTCGGCGGGGACATCTCGCTCATCTCTTTCAACCGGCGCTCCCACTCTTCCATCTCCGCCTCGGGCTTGTCGTGCCCGGGCAGCGTCTGGCCCGGCAGCAGCCAGTAGTTGACGCGACGGCCGTCCTCCATCACCATCACCGACCGGATGCCCAGGTCGTCCTTGGCGTCGCGCACCGTCTTGGACGACAGATCCTCCTGGATCGCCCGCTGCCAGATGTCGCGCACCTTCAGCGGGCCGCCGGCCAGCACTTCCTTCAGGAAGGCCATCGCGCCGCGGCGCTTCACCGGCTCGGGGCCGCGCCGGCGGGCCGGCGCCACCAGGTCGTCGGCGGTCGCATCGACCGGGCCCAGCCAGTTGAGCTTCGCCGCTCCGTCCTCGGGCTGCGTCACCTCAAAGGCCAGCGACCGCTGCGGCGGGGCCAGGTTGTTCTTCACCTGCGCCAGCACGCGCCGGGCCGGCTTCTCCGCCTCCTCGGCCACCAGCCAGGCGGAGCGGCAGGCGCCCACCAGGCCGATGGCGCCCAGCCCGCGATACAGCGCCCGACGGCCCTCCGTCTTGTTCAGGTGGCGGATGAGCAGCACGACACAGGCGTGGCGCCGGGCCAAGGCCACCAGCGGAGCCAGGGCGCGGCGAGCGCCCGCGTTGGTGGAAATGTCCACGCCGGGGCCGATGAAGTGGATCACCGGATCGATCACCAGCAGGCGCGCGTGGGTGTGCGCCACCAGCTGCTCCAGGGCGTCGGCCTGCGCCGGCAGCGACAGCGCCGAGGCGAGTTCGCCGTCGTCGCGGTCCAGTAGGAAGACGCGGCTGAGGTCGGCGCCCAGGGCGCGCAGGCGCGGGCCGACGGTCGCCTCCTCGCTGTCCTCGCCGTTGAGGTAAATGCAGGCAGCCGGGGCGGCGGCCGGGGCGTCGTCGGGCCAGGGGCGGCCGGTACTGAGGCGGGCACAAAGGTCCAGCGCCAGGAACGACTTCCCCAGACCGGGGTCGCCTTCCAGGATGGCGAGTTGGCCCAGCGCCAACCGTCCGGGCCAGAGCCAATCGACCAGGCGCAGGGTGAGTTCGCTGGCGGCGCGGAAGCGCGGCGACGGGTCAGCGGGAGATGGGGCGGACATGGTTCCTCCGAGAGGTGATGGGCCAGGACTGAAGGCTGGGAAGCCGGGACGTTAGGATCAATCTCGATTATGCGCACGGGCGAGCGAGTTGGGGGAGGCCAGTAGTTGAGGGGGTACGGTTGGGCTCGTGTCATCGATGGGAGCCGTGCCGAGGCAGCCCGTCAACCAGCCCCCATATACCGGGAAACCAGGGCAAGTTGACAATCCGACGACACAAGTCACATGGCACCAATCTCTTGCGATTGCGGTCAACTTGCCCTGGTTTCGGCCGGAAACTACGGCAAGTTGACCGAGGGCCGCGATTCGTCCGATTTCCGGCTGAATGAGCACGGCGCTGGACGAGCAGGGAAACTTCCCGCAGATGGAGCGGCCGATGCTGGACTGCCTGGTGTACTACCTCTTTGGGCTGCTCCACCAAGGCTTGTGGGCGATTCTCTCTTTTCCGGTGCAATGCTCCGGGCCTGGAAAAACGTGTCCCCTGTTCGCCTTAGCGGTCGCTGAGCAGGGTGGAGACGTGAACGACAACCAAGACCGAAGATGAGAAGGAAAAGGAGCAAGCCATGTTTCGCAACACGTTGTTCGCCGTGCTGGTGGGGCTGGGCCTGACGACCTGGGGGGCTGCGGAGTCGTTCGCCCAGGACCGCCCCCAGACTTACCTGAGGCCGCAAGGGCTCGTGGTCACGAGGGTCATGCCCGGGACCACCGCGGCGATGCAGGGCATCGAAGTCGGCGACGTCATCGTCAGCGTCGATGGCAACCCGGTTCGCAGCGCCGCCGACCTGCAGTTCCGGCTCGGCCGGGCCGGCCGGGTCGCCGAGCTGGGAGTCATCGACGTCCGCACCGGCTGGCAGAATCCGATTACCGTGTACCCGCAGCTGGGCCGGATCGGAGTCGATGTGCGGCCGGCCCCGGTGGAGGACGTCCGGCCGATCCCGCCGGTCTACCCGCCCTGGGACGGCGGTGTCCTACCGCGCCGTCGATCAGCCGGACGAGTCGCAGCAGCTTCAACTCTGGCCGGCGGCGCTTTCCCTCGGTCAGCCCCTGACGACGCTTCCCCTGTGGCTCGCTTCCGATCTCTCGGTGCCGCTCGATCTGGAGGCGAGTTACCGGGCGACCTGCACGGATCTTCGCATCCAGCAGGCGGGGTGACGATCGTCATGTAATGACGCTGTCCATTGTCATCGTGTCCGAGTCGAACGACGACCTGTCGTGCGCTCATCCGGGCGGCAGAGCGGCGAGGGCGGCACGGGTGTCGGCCAGCCCCGGGTGGCCCAGGTTTAGGGTTTGTCACAGGGCATCATACCCGCCACCCGACGGAAGAGGTGTCGGCCGGCCTGAGGTGGCCCAGACGCTCGCGCGCCGCGACGGCGGCGGTCAGCCGCTGCTGGGCCAGTTCCGGCTCGCCCAGCCGGGCGTGGGTGCGGCCGGCCAGGTCCAGCGCGTCGGCCTCGCCCCAGGCGTAACGACACTCCGGCGCGGCCGCCCGGTCGAGCGCTTCCCGCGCCAGTCGCAGGGCATCTCGGGCGTCTCCCGCTTCCAAGTGGACCCGAGCCAAGGCCAGCCGCAGGTCGATGGCGTAGAGCCCGAAGCCGCAGCCGTCGGCGAGCAGGACGCCCGCCTCGGCCTCAGCCGCCACCGTCGGCAGGTCGCCCAGGTGGCGGGCCAAGTCCGCCGCCAGTTGGTAGGCGCGGAGTTGGATCTCGACCTCGCCCGAGCGGGCGCCGAAGTCGCGGGCGGCGTCCAGGTGGCGGCGGGCCTCGGTTGGGTCGTCGGGAAGCAGCAGGCGGCCCAGCACTGTGTCGCAGAGGGCAACCTCGCGGACCCAGCCGTAGTCCTGGCAAACCTCCCAGTTGGCCTGTGTCTGCCGCCTTGCCCCTGCCGCGTCCCCGCACGCCATACGGAACTCAGCCTCCTTGAGTCCACGAAGCGAGTAGAGTGGTTGTCCCTCGAATCTGGTCGCCGTCCTGAAATGTTCTTTGGCACCCACTACATCGCCCAACGCGGCTAGCGAGGCGGCAAGGTAGCCGTAGGAGGATGTCTGGTAACCATGGTGGTGGGCCCTCTGAGCCTCGGCGAGAGCCATCCACGCTGATTCGTGTGCCCTGGGCAACCGACCGGCGAGCAGTTCAACCTCGCAAAGGTTCTGAAGCGCTCTCGAGCCGTACATCGCGTCGCCGCGCTGGCGTCTGATCGCCAGACCGAACTCGAAGGCGCGCCGTGCCGCCTCGAGGTCGCCGAGATTTCTGGTATACAGTCCCCAGCCTGTAGCCAAATCTGCTCGGGGCGAATCTCGCAGGTTCGGCGCGATCTTCTCTATAGTCCCGTCCGTCGAGAAGCCCGTCACGATGCGCAGCCCGCGGGCGCTCTCGCCGAGGACTGTGCCCAGATGTTCGTATCCTGCCAGCCCGTCTAGGTACAGGTCAAACGCCTCCTGCACGCGCCCGGCCAGGCGCGTGTGTTCGATGAGCCCCTCGTAGCGGTCCAGCAACACCGGCTCCGTCGGTTTTGTGTCAGGGCGGGCGTCCAGGCTTGTCGCCAGGCGCGCCCGCACTGCCTCATGCACCTCCGCGGCCGGCACCCCCAGCAGCGCCTGGAAGTACCCGCGCAGGAACGGGTGCGCCGTGTAAGTCACCTCGCTGCCGGACGAATAGGCGAACACCAGGCCCAGCCGGCGCAGCCGCTCCAACAGCTGCACCAGCCGCGCCTCGGCGCAGCCCACCAGGGCGCCGGCAACCTTGCCCCCCGCAGCCACGAGGAACCCCAGCGCCGCCACGCTCACCCCCCGGGTGAAGACCGACAGCCGCACCAGCAGGTCGCGCTCCGCCCCGCCCAGCGCCTGCGCGTACTCGCCCAGGACGCGCCCCAACCGGGCCGCCTTCGGGTCGTCGGCCGCCGCCTCGTTCCGGTCGAACGTCGGCGCCTTGGCCGGGTCGCCGCCGCAGAAGTGGCCCAAGTACGAGCCCAGCACCGCCAGCGTCAGCGCGTGCCCATGCACCGCCCCGGCCACGGCGTCCAGAGCCGTGTTCTCGCCCCGCACACCCCAGGCCTGCAGCAGCGCCCGCGCGGCCAGCGCGTCCAGGTCGTCCAGCCGCTCCGCCCGGTGGCCCGCCCCGACCCACGCCTCCAAATCCACCAGCGGGAATCGCGAGGTCACCAGCGCCCGCGCCCGGCCGGGGCCGCCCACCAGGTAGCGCAGCAAGCGCTTCAGCTGCGGATCCTCCAGCGTGCCGCGCGGCCGGCTGTCGAGCCCCGCCGCCTGCACCCGTTCCAGGCCGTCCAGCACCAAGAGGTGCGCCAGGTCGCCGGCCAGCGCTTGCTGCAGCCGCTCCAGGCGCCCGCCTGCCGGGACGTCGGTCGCGCCGCCGAAGTACTCGCAGGCGACGCGCAGGAACTCCTCGGTGCGCAGATCCTCGTAGAACGACCAGACCAGCAGTCCGGCGGGCACCTTCCCACCCAAATCGGCCAGCACGCGCTCGGCCAGGGCGGTCTTGCCCGTGCCGCCGGCCGCCACCAGGGACACTACACGATCCGGCGTCACCGGCGCCCGCACCCATGTCACCAGCCCCTCGCGCAGCGCTGCCCGGCCTTGGAAGTGTGGCGCCGGCTGCAGCGCGTGGCAGACCTGCGGGTGCCACTCCCGGGCGCGCAACGCGGCGGTGGGGCCGGCCGCGTCGGCATAGTTGGCGAGCGCCGCTGTCACCAGGGCGTCGAGGTTGTCGGCGCTGGTGAAGGTCTTGTAAGTGCAGTTCGCTTGCAGGTACTTGCGGAACTCCTGGAGCTGCTGGACCGCCGCGAAGACCTCCTGTGCCTTCTCGGGCTCGTTGACAAGTCGATCCTGCTCCTTCGCCTGGTGCCACGGGGCTTGAGGATCGACGAGGAAGGCGAACACCGGCTTGCCGGCGTCGCGGGCGGCCTCGACTTCCAGCCAGGTGATCGAGCGCTGGCCGTCCCCGCCGAGGTCCGGAGGTGGCACGCAGCCGTAGCGGTGCGCTACCAGAACCACCACGGCGTCGGCCGCGGCCGCCTTGGCCCGGCAAGCGGACGCCGGCTCGCCGGGCATGGCGGTGAACGTCTCCATCGTCACGGGCAGTTTTTGCAGGCGCAGGATGGCGTCGCGCGCCGTCTCCCGGTACGCCGTCAGGTCGATCGCCGTCGAGGAGAGGAAGACGTGCAGAACGTGGCGGTGGGCGTCCATTGGTGGTCTCGCGGGTCCGCTAAGGGGGAAGTCGTACGGCTCACAGGCTCGAATCGCTATTGTAGCCTCCAGGGAGGCGGACGATTTATCGTTTCGTGAAACGATGAATCCGTGCCGCTTGCGAACCTTCCCCGCGGCCCTCCGTCATTTCCCCTGGAAGGCGCGTCCGTTACACTTTCCCGGACGAGCCCTTGTCTGCCACGTTTCCCGAGGGACTCCCATGACCAGCGCGACCGCCTCCCGTCAGTGTCCCGTGTGCGGCTTCGAGCTGCGCGACCCGCTGCCGGCCGTCTGCCCACGGCCCTCCTGCGGCGTCGAGTTCCTCCCCGGCGTCTCCGGCCCGGTGCGGCTGCGTCCCTTCCGGCTGGTCAATCACTACGCGCTGTTCGTGCTGCCCTTCTCGTTCCCCGAGACGGACGGCGCCGACCCGGTGCGCCGCGTCGCCGAGTCGGGGCGCTGGCGGCAGCGCGTCTTCTCCGCGACCGACCCCGCGGACGTCGATCGCACCGAATACTTCCTCCCGTACATCCGTCGCTTCCTGTTCCCGACGCTGTACGAGGTGCCGGGGACGGCGACGAAGGGGACCGACTCCACGCCGACGTGCCGCCACTTCGAGCTCGACCTGGCACGGCTCGGCGGCGGGCCGAAGGGGGTCGAACTGACGCTGCGCTGCCACGACAGCCGCAAGAAGGTCAGCTTCCAGCACGCCCTGCGACTGACGCAGGTGGAGCTGGTCCTGTTCACTTTCCGCGTCGGCTTCCTGGTGCTGCGCGTGGAGTGTGCCGACGCCGGCGCCACGTTTTTCGACCAGATGAACGTCGTGGCCTACCTGCGGACCATCGCCCCGCTGTACCGCGGCTTCGAGATGCCCGAACTGAGCACGGGGTCGGCGCGCTTCGGGGTGCCGCAGCTGCTGCCGTTCCTGCTGGCCGAGTTCGGCGGGGCGCTGCTGCCGTCGGGACCGGAGGCGGTGCCGGCCGGCACTTCGCTGCCGGTCAAGCCGATCTACGACGATCGCATGATGGTGTACACCTTCAGCTGCCTGGACAAGGACGCCTGCCTGGCGGACGCTCCGCGCTGCCAGGCGCTGCTGCACCGGGCCACGGTCGTCAACTTCGACAAGGCGGCGAGCACGCTGCCGGAGCGCGAGCAGATCGGCAAGGAGCCGAACGCCTGGCTGCGCACGCGCTGGCAGGGCTTCTCGAAGGACGGCGGCACCCTGGTGGTGTTCAACACCGACGCCTACCACGAGCGCTACGCCGGGGTGTACCACGGCACCTACTACTTCGACGTGTTCCTGCTGGCGGCGCTGCAGCGGGTGACGCTGCTGACGCTGTTCGAGCGGCTGGCGGACACCCAGGCGCTCACCCGAGGCAGCGGGGCGAGTCGGCGGCTGATGCGGCGAGTGCGCCGCGACCTGCTGCTGTTCAAGAACCAGTGTTGACGCTTCCCATTCCTGAAGTGAGGACGGCCCAGACGTCCGGCGGGACCCACACCAGCGCCCGGGCGAACGTGGAACGCATTCGCTGGCCCCGCTGCTCGCGGTTGAAGTCCACCTCGATCCTCGTTACCGCCTCGTGCAGCACGGCCTTCTGAGCCTTGCGGTCCCCGCCGTCGCGTGCCTTGCGAAGCCGCCCCAGCAGCATGTCCAGGGCGGCGTCTACACCCTTCTCCGGGTCGTCGATGGCCCGTCGCCCCTCCAGCGTCCGCAGCTCCTCCTGGGCGGCTTCCTGGGCCTTCGCCTTCTCCTTGATGACGGCCCGTAGCCGCGCCGTCTGGGTTCGGCTGTCCGTCTCGACCAACTCGCCCGTCGCGCGGACGATGTCGGCTTCCAGGCGGTCAACCTTCTTCTTCAGTTGCTCCACGCGGGCCAAGTCCCCTTCGCCGGCCTCCTTGCGGTCCTGGCGCAGGATCTCAACGCGCAGCTCCTCGGCGTTCTCGTCCAGCCAAGGCGGCAAGAGCTTGTCGAGGATGGCGGCCGCGAGCCGGTCGGCGTCGATGCAGCCGAAGTGACACTTGGCCTTGCCGGACGTCATGTAACCGGCGCACTCGTAGCGGCGGTAGAAGACCTTCTCCCCGGTGCGGCGGGACACCTTGGGGAAGGTGCGGCCGGTCATCGCCGAGCCGCAGTGACCGCAGCGGTAGCGGCCGCTCAGGGGGAAGTCACCCTTGCCGGGGTTGCGTGCCTTCGACCGGCGCGCCAGCACAGCGGCGCAGCGCTGGAAGATGTCCTCGCTGATGATCGGGTCGTGCGTGCCGTCCTTGCGAATCCATTCCGCGGCGGCGGTGCGCTTCTTCTTGCCGGGCTGGATCTCCGAGACCTGCAAGCCGACGATGCCGAAGAACCGTCCCCGCTGCTGTCGGTTCCAGACGTTGCGGCCGAGGTAAGCCTCGTCTTGCAGGATGCGGCGGATCGTCTGGTGATTCCACAACCCGCCGGCCGGGGCGGGAACGCCGCGCAGGTTCAGCGCCTCGGCGATCTGCCGCAAGCCCTTCTCGCCGGTGGCGTAGGCGTCGAAGATCCAGCGCACCACGGCCACCTCGGCGTCGGGGCCGAGGATGAGCCGCTTGGTGCGGGTGTACTTCCGGCTGTGCTTGCTGGTCACTTCTTCCTTCTCGGCGCGGTAGGCGTAGGGGACCGGGCCGCCGCAGCGCCGCCCCTCGTCGCGGGCCACCTTCAGCCGGCCGCGCAGGGAGTCGGCCGACAGGTTGACGACGTACTGCTGGTTGGTGAAGTCTTGTTCCAGGTTGAGCAGCGCACGGTCTTCCTTGCGTCTCAGGTCGTACCATCGCTCGCGCGTGCGGATACGGAAGACGCCGGCCTCGCGGAACTCGTGGAGGTAGTGGTTCGTCTCGATGCTGTCGGCGCGGCTGAGGCGGTTGGTGTGCCATGCCAGGATGGCCTCGATCGGGTTCCCGAGCCGGGCCTGTTCCTGGCAATAGACGAGCATCCGGTGGTAGTCGGTGCGCTTGGCGTTGTTCCATCCGGCAACCGACTGGTCCTTGAACTCGCGCAGGATGACAACCCCGTCGCGGGGGGCGGTTTCCCGAGCCCACGTCTGTTGCTGCTCGATGCTGGCGCCGTCGTCCTCATCGGACTTGCGGCCGTAGGTGACGGCGCGGATAGGTGGCATGATCCCTCCCCGGTTGTAGAATCCCTCGGCATGATCCCGACGCCGCGCCGGCCCTGGCAGGGGTCGGCGCGGCGTCCCCACTTCACGGCAGCGTGTCAGGAAGGCGGTATTTCTGCCTTCGGATCGGCTTCCTTCGTCCCTTGAAGCCCGTGGCCCACGTATTGCTTAACCGGCTTCAAAGCCAGGGCGATGCCGCAACGAGCCTCTACCCACTTTTGCATCGCCGAATGAATTGCTTGCCCAGCTGGAACGAGGCGGAGTTCATCGAGCATCGAGGCGCCGCCGCCGTGACTGTCGGTGAGCTTCGCGCGCCAGTCCTTTAGCAAGTCCGGCGCTTTCTGCATTTTCTGGATCGACTCTTCCACCTCCTGGGTTGCCTTCTGTAAGGCGTCAAACGCCTTGCAGTAAGCCAGGAACTTGTCGGTTTCTTCGGGCATGTTCCCTCCTCGGTAAATGGTCGGTCGCGAGTGCCGGCCGGATGTCTCCGTCATTTCCCCTTGCCCTTGCGGCGGGGCTTCCCCTTCGTCCCTTCGCCGGCGGCGGCCTGGTCGCCTCCGTCGTCGGCCAGCAATTCATCGACCGGCACGCCGAGCCCCCTGGCGAGCGCCTTCGCGGTGCTCACCCTGGGATCCGGGATGGTCCCGCGTTCGATCTGCACGACGGATGAGATGCTCAGCCCGGCCTTCACCGCCAGTTCTTGCTGGGTGAGGCCGGCCGCCGTCCGTAGCTCCCGCAACCTGTCCTTGAGAGGCATCATCAGCTCCACGGTCGCCATGTTCATCTCCCTTCTCTGTGCCCTGGGTCCAGCTTGTGAGTGTAACCAAGCCGGCGGAACGCCGCTAGCCGAACCAAGCCGGCACGCAACCAACTTACAGAATTCTGCCGGTTTCATCTTGCCGGTGTGATGGCATCATACTAACATACTCTTGCCGGTGGAGTCAAGTACATTCGCCCGCGGAGGAACGAATCATGGCGCAGCAGACGTGCGAGTGCGAGTGCTGGATCTGTGTCGATGCCGAGGGCCAGTACGCGGTCGGCAGCGACGAGGCGAGCGCCCGCGAGAAGTACACGGAGGACGTCGGTGACCTGTCCGAGGTGGACGGCTTCCGCCTCGTCAAGGTGTCGCTGACGGTCCCCCTGCCGAAGCCGATCGAGCTGTCCGGCGTGGTCGCCGCCGAGGAGACGGCGTCGATGTCGGTGGCGTGAACCCGGCCGGGGTCGCCCACCCCGGCCTCAGCGGAGGATTGACCCGTGGCGAAACTCACCAGCAGGGCAACCGGCGCCCTGGCCTACCTCGGCCTCGACTGGCTCGACGTCTGCGACCGCGGGACGCTCGCCCGCGTCGCCGCCGCCGAGGCGACCGAAGGGCAGTCGTGAAGAAAAGTCGCGCCATGCGCAACCAGGCCAGCGTCGAGAAGGCGCCCCGCGCGTCGCTGCTGTCCCGTCAGGGGTTGCTGGACTACGCGGGGCAACGGGTCCTCCGTGAGCCACAAGCTGCGCTGCTGGACAAACCGGCGGCCGGGAATGGCGTCCACGTCACCGGGGCGGTGCCAGCCTTACACGTTCGTCAAGGGTCCACATGAGCAAGAATCCCCACGACGGAGAGAATCATCCCCTGGTACACGGTGCCAGTGACCGGGTGCGTCCACGTCTGTGCGAAGTCGCTAAAGCCGACTCTTCGATAAAACCTGATCGCTTTCGTGTTGTCTGGGTGGACGTAAAGACAGAGGAATGGCTGCCGTTCACGAAGCGTCTCTCGGGCTTCGTAGATGAGATGATTGATGATCTGCGTCGAGTACCGCTCTCCTGGAGCCGCGTCGGGCGGTCCGCCCTGAAACGGGGTCTGGATGCCGACAGATGGAATCAGGCTGACCGGCACAGCAGGAACGCCCGGATCACGCAAAGGCTTCTGCGGGTCCGGCCATTTGGAGCGAGTTAGCGACCCGTAGCCCACGATATCGGATCTCCCGTCGTTCCGTTCGACAACGTACAACCACACCTTGCATTTCCCGCCTTGTTTCGTCATGCGGTACTGTGCGCCTTCCCTGGTTGACGGATCGGCCTTGATCCAGTCATTTACCTCAGCCTCCCAGGGATGCGGGGGGCGATCCCTGCTTTCCCTACAGTCGAAGTCGGCAACAAGGGGAGCGAGGTCGTAGCCGAATCTCACTTTCTTCAAGGCGGGAGCCATGAGTGCGACCGCAAGGAGATAAAACGAGACAGCCGCCTTCGCCAATGTCGGCGAAGGCGGCTGTCTCGTTCTACTAGTTCTACTGTAACCGATTCGCAGACCCGTGAAATGCTGAGCCTGAGCATTACACCTGAGAAACTCGAGGAAGACCGAGCATGAGCTTGAGCATCCCCACTACCGTTGAGGTTGTGTTACCGTGATGATGGCTCAAGCTCATGTGGAGCTTCTACTGACTTTTCTCGGCGCAACTCCTCAAGCTCAACTGCCCAGCAAGTCCCAGAATCGGTTACAGTAGAACTA
>Ga0208696_1001384_pt1 | contig 14455 bp, 10 predicted proteins | sample Sb_taG_9_FD_187711 | JGI IMG/M metagenome (GOLD analysis project Ga0208696, IMG submission 187711) | Peat soil microbial communities from Weissenstadt, Germany - Sb_50d_b_LC metaG (SPAdes) (version 2) | ecosystem: Environmental > Terrestrial > Soil > Wetlands > Peat | place: Germany...
CCTGGTGTAATTGTTGGTGATCGAGCCCAGGACCAAGGTATCGGCAATGGTTTTTGGCGCGCTCGCTGTCATCCCCGTGCTGAACTGGAGGTTGAACTCTTGGAGATAGCCGGCGGCGGGGGCTGTTGACTTGTAGTTCGTGATTTGCAGTGTCCAGGGGCCGGGGCCGTTGATGTCGCCCAGACTACTCTCGTATTTGACGAAATTCTGCAGGGTATCCGCCTGGGGTGTTGGTAACAAGGGGAGCGTGTCTAACTGCGAACCCTCGGGCTGGAAGTAGCCGATGTAGTCCGTCGCACTATTCCCGTTAACCCCGGTGGTGGTGGGATCGAAGATGTTCCGGGTCGCATTGTCGTCGAAGATCGTCCCGACCTGGATCCCGGCAGTACCCGGAGTACCCGGGGCGTAACCGAACTGCCCGATGGCGTTGCCGCCGGGAAGGCCGTGGCCAGTATGGGCAATGCCAACGGCATCGTTCTGGTTCTGCACCAGCGTGATCTGATCTCCGTTGGGAGCGACCAGGACAAGACTCAGATTCTGAACGCTCGCCTGATCGGTCAGGTCGACCGTGACGGTGAGGTTGGTGAGTGCACTCGCGTTGGGGACGCTGACGGTATCAGAGAACGGCGTCGGTTTCGGACTGATAAGCGTCGGCGGTGCCGCGGGCTGTAACACGCTGACCGTGCCCGCGAAGTTGGTCCGATCGAAGTTATCGTTATTGGTGACGACGATATCTTGCCAATGAAGGGTGGTACTGTTGGTGAGATTTAACAGGGCGATTGCCGTCGGATCCTCCTGCCCGGCGTCGAAATCTCCCCCAGCAGTAGAGAGGGTCCTGGAGAAGCTAACATTACCAATGGGGGGATCGAGGTTTTGGCAGACGGCCACCGTGCTTTCGTCCGTGCCTGCTGCCGCGTATAGCACGGCGATGTCTTGATAGATGCTGTGGTTGCCAGCGTTGCTCAGGGTACCCGCCGCCACGCCCTGTTGACCCACGACGGGCTGGCCGGGGAAGTCGGAGTTAGGAACCGGCCGAGAAACGAAAGACACGGCACCCCCGCTCGATGTGTTCTGCAGCACCAGCAGCTCATTGCTGCCGGGATTGTTTGTCACAACAGCCAGATCGAGCAAGCTCGGGTTGCCTGTAAAACTGCCGCTGGCCATGGAGACGGCGTTTGCGTTGAGCTGGATTGCGGGGATCGATGTGTTGAAGCTGATAGCCGCGGGAGTGCTCGTATTGAGGAAGATCTTGACCGTGCTATCGTTATTGCCCGTTCCCGCGTTGAGGACCGCGATATCCGTAGAACCGCTGCCAAAGTTACCCACGGCCATTGCGACGGGGTTGTTCAGGCCATCCGCGGCTGTAAACTGTTGAAGGACACCTGTCACGGGATCATAGACGGTGACGGTGTCGCTGCCTTGGTCCACGGTGACGAAATCATTCGCGCTGGGCGCGTCGACGGCGTTGCCGAATTTGGCCGCGACGACGGCCGAGGTCTGCGACGCGCCTGAGTAGGAATATTGATTTTCCAGCTTGAACTGTCCCTGGACGTTGGGTGGCAAACCGTTTGCCAGAGTGCTCAGACCACCGGGAAGAAAGTTAGCCACCGCGGCGTCCAGAACAGGCGCTGTGCTGCCGTTGTGAGGGTAGATTCCCGCGGACAGGGCAACGCTGTCGGGCCTCGTACCGGCCTGGTAAATACTCGTGGTGGGAAATGTCCCGGTCCCCGAGTTTTCCAGTACACCGATGTCCCCGCTGCCCGATTGCTGATACTCGTCCGCCACGACGATGTCGCCTATGTTATCGCCGTTGACGTCCGTGCTGAAGTTATCCGCGCTCGATAGGGTTGCGATCGCGACAGGGTCCGCGGGGTTGGACGAGGTGCCGGCAGCATAGACCGTTGCCGTTCCCCAGTTGCCCGGGGTCGTGTTGCTCGTAGCAGGAGCGATTGGCCCGGTACCACCGATGAAGCCGTATGTATTACCGGCCTGGACGAGGTCCGAGTTGAGGACGTCATACGCCGGCAAGGTTTTGGAACCCGTACCGAAGTCATCCCAGGCGACGGTGATCTGGCCATTGTCATTCTGGTTGATCACCAGTTGAGGATGCGAATTATCATTGGGCCCGAAGTTGCCGTTCACACTGACGGTCGTCACTGCACTGAAAGCCAACGATTCTGCCTTCACTGACGGGTTGGCAATGTTGGCAATGGGAGTCCCGACGACCAGCTCGGCCCGGTTTGGATTGAATCCCTGAGCGGCATAGGGATCGGGATTGGCGGGTTCCGTGTCGATGCTGGCCCAGGTGATGTAGACGTTATTCGCATGCGGGTCCGAGGGGGACGTATCGACGGCCATGGCTGGGTCGGTTACCCCGTCGGAGCCGGCAACCCACTGGTAGACAATGCCGTTGTTCGGGAGAGATTCTGGGCTCGGCGCCGAGCCAGAGAAATTGAACTTGGTCAGGTAAAGCTCGCCGTCGGCGGCACCGGTGGTCTGGAGAGTCAGTACGTAAACATTGCCCTGGCCGTCAAAGGCGACGCTCGGATCGGTTACCTCGGCATAGGCAGTCGGGGGCGTGGCATTGATGGTGGCGACGTCGGGCTGCGGGGAGGCAACCTGTTGGCCGAGACCGGTCCAGCTCGTCCCGCCGTTGTCGGAGAAGGCCCCCTCGACGACGGCCGTCGTATGGGGAACAGGGCTCAAACTCGATAAATCGACCCCCCAGACCGCGAAGAGCTTCTGGGAGTCATACGGGTCGATCACCACCGCTGGGCTGTTTGCGTTGCCATTTGTCGTGACGCTCGAGAGTCCCGTCAGATTCACCGGCGCCCCAGTCGCCGTGGCCGCCGGTATTGTTGCCAGCAGCGTTCGCGACTCCAGGAACTCGCTTTCAAGAAAGGCCCTGCGAAGACGTGTCTTCCGCCTTTTCTTGAGCCGGGCATCCGGGCGACCTTGACCACGGAACCCTCGGGATGAAACGTCCGATGCTCCCGTGCGCATGACTGTGTCTCCAGACCTCAAGGTGTGTGTTCGCCCGTGCACCGCATCGGTTGTGGCGACCGTTCTGATTGCTCAATCTTCGACGACTGACTGGATGAGTGAAACTACAATGATTCGAGAAAACATGCAGGCTTAACGATCAAGAGTCAAATTCCTCATCATCGGGTTTTTCGCTTTAACCCGAATGACTTTTCACCTCATGCCTGCATGCCACCCTGTTCATTGCAAATTACCTCGAACCATGCTTGGACTCATGCACTAGTGGTTGCAGCCATGTCAAGGGTGCAGGCAGAAAAATTTTTGAGCCGGCGTTTGAGCTCGGTGGGTGCGTAAGAGCGGCTCAACCCGATGTGCTCGCATGCAAGAGTCCGCAAGTCGAAGTCGAGCCGGCATCGGCGATAGAACCGCTTGTCCAGGAAACGATACATCCGTTTAGAAGTCGGTAAACGAAGCCTGAGATAGAACTCCAGGTCGAGTTGCTTGAGGTTGCCGCTCTGAAAACTCTGGAAGATCACCTCGTTCCAGCGAAAACTCGACAAGGGCAGGGGGGGTCTTTCGGTTCTTGGGCCGGTTCGTTCGCCTTTGCTCATCTTCCCCGAGCGGGACGACGTCCGCCACCGCTCACGGTCGTAGAGGGTTACGTTATCGCGCACGTGAAATTGTTCGTCGCCCCAGCTCTTGGCCGAATTGTCCCACCAGGCTTTCTCGTACATCAGAACAACGCCCACCCACCGGTACAGTGCCTCCTCGATGCGCCGGTAGCTTTGGCCGCTCTGCGGCCAGCCCAGGAGCGCGATCAACTCATAGCGCGAGAAGTGAACGCGTGGGTCCGTGAAATTGCTCCGTCGCTTGGTGAGCTGGATCAGTCCCACCAGAACCTCGTCGTCGAGGGAGGTTGGCAAACCGTGTTTGTGCGTCCCCATGATCGTCAGCCGGCGGACGATCGGCTGGCTGTCGCGCCGCTCCAGCCGATCCTCAAACACCAGGGTCGTTTGGCCGTCAGGAATACGATCGCTCAACGCGGCAATCGGAAACTCGGCCGAGTTCAGCTCATCCTTCCAGCCGGCGTCAGCCAGCGAGGGGTTTTCGTCTCCTGGCTGCCCGCTTTCACCGACTTCTTCGACGGGCACATCCCACTCATCCATTCCGTTCCTTCTGGTGCCCAGAACTTCGAGTCCTGTTGGCGATCCCTACCGTCTGCCGTTTGCCCTGAGTGAGAAATCAAGAAAACAACAACAAAATGGCTCCTGCCGTGTTGTTGCCTCTTTGTCTTAAGCAAGAGTCTAAAGCAAATTCTCCGCAACGCAAGAGGTTAGAAAAAAAGAACTTACAGACGGTCGACCTCTCCCAGGCCAGCGTGATTCGGGTTGGCCCGGCCGCGGCCGCCAAGCCTCTTCGAGCCATCGAGACCATCGTCGAGCTCAAGCAAGGCAATGAGGTCCTGGCGACCAAGGCAAAGCGTCTGGAGTTCCCCGACGCGCCGGTGTTGATCATTGATCGTGCCCGAGGCCTGGGCATGATCGTTCAGCCGGCAACCCCACCGGTGATTCGAAGTCCGGATCCGCAGACACAGAGCGTGCCGCTGGTGATCGGTGGCTCGCTGCAAACCGACGGCGTGCCACGCGGGGCGGGTCTGAACATCAAGCCGCCGACGGTACCCATGGGGGTTACGGCGACCGGCGCCGGTCCGATGCACAACCTCTCGACCCGGCAACGCGGCAAGCCCGTTCCGCGGAGGTGCTCATCCCCTCGACAAGCCCGAGCTACTACCTTGGCATCACGGGAGTCAACCCGGTCTCTGGTCAAGCCTCTGGATCGGTCGCCGCCACGGTGCGACTGGCGAGCAATGGCACCGAGATCGTCACGGTCCAGGAGCTGACCGAGATGGCCGGCGCGGCGCGTGCGGAGCGCGGTGACGCGGACTGCATGACCATCGACAAGCGGTTCCACTTCATCCCGGCGGCCAACCTGCTCATCACGATACCTCCGACGAATGACCGGCTTGTGCTGCGCAGGCTCGACCTCGACCGGGCGATCGCGAGCTCCGAGAAGCCGCTGCTGCTGGTCACCTCCCCCTCCGAGCTCTCCGCCCGGCCACGGCAGGACCTGGTTCACCAGGTGCAGACTCGCTCCAGTAGGGGAGCTGTCCGCTTCGAGCTCGCGACCGGGCCGCCGGGACTGACCGTGTCTCCTGATGGAACACTGAACTGGCGCGTGCCGCTTGCTCCCGAGAACAAGGCGTACGAGGCCGTCCTCACCATCAGTGATCCCTCGGGCCGCCAGATCTTCCACACGATTCGGATCAAGGTCGAGTGAAGGACTCGTTGCATCTGGGCCGGATCTTGAGACGCCAGAAGAACGGCCCCAAAACCGTGCAAGAGAGATGAGTCTGCTGTCCCCGGAAGCCCCTGTGGTGTCAAACCACCCCTGTCTCGGCGACACGAACGACTTCATCCACCTCGCAAGGCACCGCCATGATCCTGTCAGGCCATGGCAGGATTGCAGCAAAGACTCGGCCTCGGTTAGAATCGTTCCCGAAGAACGACGCCATGATTCTGGTGCCAGCGACCATGAACCGGACGCAGAGTGTGGACCGATTCGGATGGGCCTCACAGCGGACCCCAAGTCGATTACATTCCCAGTGGCGTGGAGCTACCTGGTGGTGTGACGGGCGCCCGGCACCCGCAACGACGCTGAAGTCGTGAGCGCTGACTCGTATTGACAGATGGAGGCCACGTTATGATGAAAACACCGCATGTGGTTCTGATCGGCCCGGCGCCCGCGGCTGCACAGCTCGATAAACCGCATTCCTGCGGATGCGGAAAGAGGTTCTGCCCGCGCAAGGTTCATTCGGTGGCAGGCGTCATCTTCGGCGTCATGATGGTTCAGCACCTGATCGTCAACGCGCTGGGGTTGTGGCCGGCGCGATACCAGGCCGTCGTCGATCGCATCCACGGTCTCGGCGGCCTGCTGCCGTGGCTCAGCGTGACCCTGGTTTTCCTTCCGCTGGCGGTGCACGTCGGCTTCGGTCTGAAGATGCTCAGAGGCGCAGGGTTCGCATATCACACCGGCAAGCATCATCGCGGCGGCGACCTGCGTTTCCTCCTCCAGCGCGTGTCGGCCGTGATTCTCCTGGCGTTTCTTGGTCTGCACATCCTGACGTTGCACGACTGGGGATTTCACCAGGTTTACCGGCTGACGGGCTGGGATGCGTTGAGTGCGTACCAGACGTCGGGCCTCTTTCATCCCGACCAGGCCTATACGTCGACGGCAAGCGCAATTCGCGACCTCGCGAGTCCCGCCGGACGGCTTTCGGCCGGCAACGTGTTTGTGATGGGATTCTACTTGCTCGCCATCTGGGCGACGGCCTACCACCTCTCGAACGGTCTATCCACCACGGCGCTGGTCTGGAACCTGACGAGGAGTCGAGAGTCGGAAAGGCGCCTCGTCCGCGTCTGTACCGGTTTCGGGATTGCCCTGGCATGCGTGGGTACGCTTGCCTGGTGCGCCTTCACGATCCTCGCTTGAAACTCGGGGAGCACCCTGCATCGGTAACCACGCGACGCCGGCGTGTCCTCGGTTAACGCTCCGTTCACTACCAGGATCGGGCCCTCGCTGCACCCGGTCACGCCCGGATCGAGAACCAGTGGTTGGGCGCGAGGTGGTTCGATCCGATCAGCCACGGGACGGCGCGCGGATCGCCGCTCCAGCTTGCGGCGATCTGCAAGGCGGTCCTGACAAGGTCCAGCGTGAGCTCGGGGACGGGTCCGCACCAGCGAATCAAGGTGTCGCCACGGGCCAGCGGGAGAACCACGCGACGTAACGGTTCGTCGGAACCGAGTGGAGGGAGTTCGACATTGCCGGTGACGAACAGCTCCCCGCTCGCGGCCGCGAGCTGGTCGCCCACATACCAGCAGGCCTTCTCCTTGTCCCACGGGCCGTCCCAGGTGAAATGATCGCGGCAGACCAGAGCTCCGTCCCGGCGAACTTCGAGATCCTGCACAATCCGCTTGAACTCGTAGAATTCGGCCTCTTGACCCACGCGGGCGTAACGCCCGGGAGTCCAGATGTCGCCCCAGATGAGCCTTGCGCTGCGGTCGAGATCGATCTCGGCTTTCTGGTGGTAACGACAGCCGCGAAAGGGGATATTCGGCCCTGGAAGCAGAACGAGCTGGGAGTCCGCGGCGGCCTTCACCCGCCACTGCTGGGTCGCGAAGCTGCGGACTGCGGGATGGATCCGGGTCGACGACTGTCCGGTCACCACGGCGCAAGAGCCAGGCCGCGCATCGATCTCCACCAGGTGCCCATCGCCGTCGAGCAGGCCGGCCGTCGGGTTGATCAAGTAAACGAGCGAGGCAAGCTCTCCGGGAAATTGGAACGGAGGCAATACGCGGAGGGGAACTTGCTGGTAAGTCGAACCAAAGCAGGTCCGCCCCTGCTGTTCGACCAGAGTGAGATGAACGCCGCCGATCTGGCCCGCGGAGTGCTCGGCGAGTCGGAGTTCGCCGAATTCGGCCGGAATCATGAAGTCTTCGGCCGTGATGCGAACTGCTCGCGGACCCATCGAACCACATCCTCCACTCCGTCACCCTGACGGAGGCTGATCAGGTAAAACGGCCGGTCCCCGCGCATCCGCAGGCTGTCGCGCCGCATGACATCCAGGTCAGCGCCGACGTGCGGAGCCAGGTCGATCTTGTTGATGACCAGGAGGTCGCTGGTGCAGATTCCCGGCCCTCCCTTGCGGGGAATCTTGTCTCCCTCGGCGACATCGATCACGAAGATGAACACGTCGGCCAGTTCGCGAGAGAAGACCGCGGTCAGGTTGTCGCCCCCGGACTCGACGATGACCATCTCCAGGTCCGGGAAGATCCGCTCGAAATTGGCGATCGTGCTCAGGTTGCCGCTGGCGTCGTCGCGGATGGCCGTATGCGGGCAACCGCCGGTCTGAACACCGACGATCCGCTCGAGCGGTAGTACCTTGCGGCGGGAGAGAAACTCGGCGTCTTCGTGGGTGTAGATGTCGTTGGTGATCACCGCGAGGTTGATCTCGGGCCAGAGGTCTTTGCAGAGCCGCTCGACCAGCGCGGTCTTGCCCGACCCCACGGGACCCGCCACGCCCAGGGTGAAGGTTTTGCGGCGCGTGGCCGCGTACCGCGCGGGTCCGGGATGGCCCAGGTAGTCGTAGTCGTGGGGATGCTCGTGAGGATGATCTCCCTTGTGCATCGCGACCAGGCGCCCAAGGCGATGCCGGCTCTGGCGAAGCCCGGCGAAGAGGACGTCACGGACCCCGTCACGAGCGGAAGAGCCGGGAATAAAGCCGTGTCTGCTCATCGCAAAGAACCTCGTAGAACGGCGAGCCGCTCCCGGCGGAGGCGAGGCTGCGCTCGGCGAAGGTGGCTGCCAGATGGCTGATTTCTTCATGAAGATACGCGATCATCTGCTGGCCATTCGTGTGCCCGACCGGGATGGCACGAACGCCCGCACCGATCATACCCGCGACGGCCTGGTGGAGGTATGCCTGCAAGGTTTCCACCATGGAACCGCCGGCGATCGCGCCTAAGAGCCCGAAGACCACGGCGTGGTTCCACTGGCGGAAATCGCGGCCCGCCGAGGCACCGGTCTGGAAGGCGGAAATTCCCCCGGCACTCCAGACCCAGGTCGAGGCCAGCGCCAGCAGTTGCTCGCCCATCTCGAGGCTGGCCGAGCGAATGGAAGGAGGAGCGATCGAGGCGGTCAGCATGGCATTGGCGCGGGCTACTCTCTGCCAGTCGCCACTGGCGGCTGCCTGGCAGGAAGCGGAGACGACGACTCCTTCCAGGGGGCCCAGCGCGTGCCTGAGCCAGTTGCGGACGAATCGCTCGAGTGACTCGGCGTCTCCCACCAGCCGGCGGGCGATCGCGGCTTCGAGCCCCCAGGAATGGGTGTAGCCGCCGATGGGCAACGCCGAATCACTGATTTGCAGCAAGCGCAGGTTCATCACTCAGAACAAAAAGTAGCGCTGGGCCATGGGTAAGACCTTGGCCGGTTGCGAGCCCACCTTCTCACCATCAACCCACACCTGGTAGGTATCGGGATCGACCTTGATCTTGCGCGTGGCATCGTTCCGCTTCATGTCGGCCTTGCCGATCTTGCGCGTGTTCTTGACGGCCACGACCTCGCGCTGGAGCCCGTACTTCTCCACGATCCCGGCGTCGAGCGAGGCCTGCGAGACGAAGCTCATGCAGGTCTTGGACAGTGCTCGTCCATAAGCGGCGAACTGGGGTCGCGGGTAGACCGGCTGCGGGGTCGGAATGCTGGCGTTCGGGTCGCCCATCTGGGCATAGATCAGCATCCCCCCCTTGAGGACCAGCTCCGGCTTGACCCCGAAATAGGCGGGTTTGTAGAGCACCAGATCGGCGATCTTGCCAGGCTCGACACTCCCCAGCAGGTGCCCGACACCGTGGGTGATGGCCGGGTTGATCGTGTACTTGGCGACGAAGCGCTTCACGCGGTTGTTGTCGTTGCGCACCGTGTCGGTGTCGAGAGGACCGAACTGGACCTTCATCTTGTGCGCGGTCTGCCAGCAGCGGATGATGGTCTCGCCGATCCGGCCCATCGCCTGGGAGTCCGAGCTGTACATGCTGAGGATGCCGCGATCGTGGAACACGTCCTCGGCGCCGATGGTCTCGGCCCGGATCCGGCTCTCGGCGAACGCAACGTCCTCGGGGATTTTCCGCGATAGGTGATGGCAGACCATCAGCATGTCGAGGTGCTCGTCGATCGTGTTGACCGTGTAGGGCCGGGTCGGGTTGGTGCTGGAGGGAAGAACATTGGCCTCGCCGGCGATCTTGATGATGTCCGGCGCGTGGCCGCCGCCGGCGCCTTCCGTGTGGTAACTATGGATGGTCCGCCCTTTGATGGCGCGGATCGAGTCGTCGACGAAGCCGGCCTCGTTGAGCGAGTCGGTGTGGATGGCGACCTGGATATCCATGGCGTCGGCAACAGCAAGGCAGTCGTCGATGGCGGCGGGGGTGGTGCCCCAGTCCTCGTGCAGTTTCAGCCCGCAGGCGCCGGCCTTGACCTGATCCTCGAGAAGTTCGGGCAGGCTGCTGTTTCCCTTACCCAGGATTCCCCAGTTCATCGGCAGTCCCTCGGCGGCCTGAAGCATGCGCATGATGTTCCAGGGGCCCGGCGTGCAGGTCGTGGCCCAGGTGCCCGTTGCGGACCCCGTTCCACCGCCGATCATGGTCGTGATCCCGGCGGCGATGGCAACCTCGACCTGCTGGGGACAGATCATGTGGACGTGAGTGTCCAGGCCTCCCGGGGTGCAGATCAGGCCTTCGCCGGCGATCACCTCGGTTCCTGGTCCGATCACCAGTCGCGGATCGATGCCCGGCTGGATCAGCGGATTGCCGGCGCTGCCGACGGCGACGATCTTGCCGTCGCGGATGCCGATGTCGCCCTTGACGATCCCCAGGTGATCGATGACGACCGCGTTGGTGATCACGAGGTCGAGGTGTGGTGTGCTCATACGCTCATTGTAAGGGCATTGCCCCATGCCGTCGCGGATCACCTTGCCGCCGCCGAAGACCACCTCGTCGCCGGGGTGCGTGTAATCCTTCTCGATCTCGATCAAGAGCTCGGTATCAGCCAGGCGGACCCGGTCGCCGACGGTCGGGCCGTAATGCGCCGCGTAGGATGCTCGGGAAATCTTGAAACTCATGGTGTCTGCTCCCGTGGTCGTGCCGTGTTCTCAGGTCACTTGCTCGGCTCGTTACCGAAGCTGCCGTCTTTCAACCGCTGGAAGGCCGCCTTGCGGACCGTGGGGTCGTCAAGCTGTCCCATGACCAGGCCGTTGAGACCGTAGACCTTGCGCTCGCCCGAGAAATCGACGAGCTGAACCTCCTTGACATCGCCCGGCTCGAACCGGATGGCCGTGCCCGAGAGGAGATCGAGACGCCTGCCGTAGGCTTTCTCGCGATCGAAGACGAGGGCTCGGTTGACCTCGAAGAAGTGGAAATGCGAGCCGACCTGGACCGGTCGATCACCCGTATTGGTGACCTTGAGCTGCACCGTGGGGCGGCCGGCGTTGATCTCGAGGTCCGGCCCGTCGTGAAAGTATTCGCCCGGTTTCATGGTTTTGCTTCCTCGCCAGGGAGTGTGGGCTCAGGGGATCGGGTTGTGGACGGTGACGAGCTTGGTGCCATCGGGGAACGTGGCCTCGATCTGGATCTCGGTGATCGTGTCGGCCACGCCTTCCATGACGTCGGCCTTGCTCAGGATGGTTGTTCCCGCGCTCATGATCTCGGCCACGCTCTTGCCATCGCGAGCCATCTCCTGCATCGCCGAGGAGATCAGGGCCGTGGCCTCCGGTAGGTTCAGCTTGAGCCCGCGGGCCTTGCGGGCCCTGGCCACTTCCCCGGCCACGAAGATCAACAGCTTGTCACGTTCTTGCGGCGTCAGATGCATGGTGTGCTCTCCTTGGGCTCTTGGCCATCGTGTCTCAGGCCGATTCCGTGCAGAAGTACTTCTCGAGCGCGCCGATGGCGATCACGATCCAGCAGGCGAAGACAAATGGTGCGGTGAGGGCCGCGGGGTTAAGTCCAGGAACCAGCTCGTGAATCTTGGGGAACATCTCGGTCAGCGGGGTCGAGAGGAAGGCCCCGAGAATCGGGATGACCAGCGACGGCCTCCAGAGGTACAGGCCGATCGCCGCCAGCGCGGCATTGTAGCCGTAAATGCCGATATTGACGGAACCGGTCGGGTCGTGATGGTAGATCCCGACCAGGGTCCCCAGGATCGATCCCACAAGCCCAAGGACGGCATGCCGCCAGTTGTTCACCGCCAGTCCGGCGAAGAACGCGATACTGGTCAGGATACTCGCCTGGAACATGACCTCGCCCAGGCCTTCGGTGAACGCGGTTGTGATGTTGAAGCTCTCAGGCGGGGCGGGCAATTCAACGCGCGGCAGTCCCATGAGCGTGCCGATTCCCAGCAGGACCCACGTTGTCACGATGAATGGAAATGTGTACGTCGGAAAAGGCAGATAGGTCCTCATCGCCCAGGTGACGACGGATGAGGCCGCGCATCCAGCCAGCATCAGAAGGATCGCCAGCACGGTCGGCTTGAAATAGAAGAACAACGCAATCCCGACCAGGGTGGCATTGAAACCATAGATGCCGTCACGAATCTGCTTCTCGTCATAGCCGAGCAGCCGGGCCGTGATGGTTCCCAGGACCGTGCCGATCAGCCCGCCCAAAGCCATGAGCAACGCAAAAGCCGCGTTCTCCTCGAACGCTCCCGCGGCGATGCCCACGAGAAACAACAGCCCTGTCAGGGCGTTGTCCTGAAACATGATCTGGCCTACACCTCGCAAGAAGATCTTCGCCCATTCCTGGGGGGTGTAACCGGCGATCACGCTTGGGGGCAACTCTCGGACCTTGCTCATGAACCGCTCGCACGCGACTGTTGCCAGGATCGAGCCGGCTCGGCAGCCCATCGACCGTCTCGCCGCGATCCCAGGATTGCCCGACCCGACACCAAGAAGCATTCACGATATTGAAATGGGACCCGATGCAAGAACTCTTGTAACAGACAAGAAATGACAACGCAATTCCTTGCTCGGAAGCGCCGTACAGTGTATAAGTGTATCATCGGTGGCAATCCACTCTCGTCGTTCAACACGCTCTGGTTCCGCTATGCCATGTTCTTCTGAGGAAGAATCGCAGGGACCGGTTCGGGGTCGATATCGGCCGCCGATTCGGCCGAACTCCAGCGGCTTGCGGACTTTGCCTGGATCGGCTTCTCATCGCTGGTCCGGAGTCCAAGCGCCGCAGCAGCTTCAGGCAATGGCGGGGTAGCTTCTTGACTCGCGGTGTTTTGGCCGTTAAGTTGAGATTTAACAAGGAATTACGAATATAGGCGTTGCCGGTGGCTGGTCCACGCGTCAGGATGGCGCAAACGCCCGGCCCCGTTTTTCTTCAACGACCGAAGAGAGAGCCAAGACCGGGGATCGGGGGACGGAACCCCCTCCGACTGCCGTTGCCGGTTTCGTCCGGCGAGCTTCCGGCCCTGTCAAGTCATCTGTGCTGTCGTTGATTTTCTTGACTCGTTCGAGGAGTCTTCCAGTCCGATGTCCACCACGCCCAAGTATGTTTACCCTTTTGGTAGCGGTAAAGCCGACGGCCGTTCCGACATGAAAGATCTGCTCGGCGGCAAAGGTGCCAATCTCGCGGAGATGAGCTCCATCGGAATTCCCGTTCCCCCGGGCTTCACGATCACCACGGAAGTGTGCCAGGATTATTACGCGGCGAACAGGACCCTTCCGGAGGCCGTGAAGCCCCAGGTCGAGGCCGCGCTCTTGCAGGTTGAGGCGCAGACCGGCAAGAAGTTCGGCGACGCGTCCGACCCGCTGCTGGTGAGCGTCCGCTCCGGCGCGGCACTGTCGATGCCGGGGATGATGAACACCATTCTCAACCTCGGGCTCACCGATGCCTCGGTCGAGGGACTGGCAAAGAAGACGGGCAATCCCCGGTTCGCGTACGACGGCTACCGCCGGCTGATCGACATGTTCGGCTCGACCGCCATGAACGTCGAACACGAAGCGTTCGAGCATGAGCTCGCGTCGCTCAAGAAAGAGAAGGGCGTCAAGCTGGACACCGAGCTGGAGGCCGAGGACCTGAAAGAGCTGGTCAAGCGGTACAAGGCCGTTTACACCAAGCACGTGGGCGAGCAGTTCCCGCAGGATCCCAAGGACCAGCTCTGGAAGGCCATCATGGCGGTCTTCAATAGCTGGATGGGCAACAAGGCCGTGCAGTACCGCCGGATCGAGCGGATCACCGGGCTTTTGGGCACGGCGGTCAACGTTCAGGCCATGGTGTTCGGCAACACCGGCAACAACTCGGGCACGGGCGTGGCGTTCACACGAGATCCGAACAGCGGCGAGGACGAGTTCTTCGGCGACTACCTGATCAATGCCCAGGGCGAGGACGTGGTGGCCGGCATTCGCACCCCCGAGCCGATCACCCAGCTTCATGACGAGATGCCGAAGGTCTACCAGCAGTTGATGGACATTCGCAAGAAGCTGGAGTCGCACTACAAGGAGATGCAGGACATCGAGTTCACGGTCGAGGATGGAACCCTCTACATGCTGCAGACCCGGACCGGCAAGCGGACCGGGACGGCCGCCGTGCGGGTCGCCGTCGAGATGGCCAAGGAGAAGCTCATCGACGAGGCGACCGCGCTCAAGCGAGTCAGCCCGGATAGCCTGAACCACTTGCTCCTGCCCCAGCTCGATCCGAAGGCGAAGGAGGCCGTCGTCGCCAAGGGAATCGCCGCCAGCCCGGGCGCGGCCTGCGGCAAAGTCATCCTCTCGGCCGAGGCCGCCGTCGTGCACCATCAGGAGCACCCCGGCGACCCGATCTTGCTCGTGCGCAAGGAGACCAGTCCCGAGGACGTGGCCGGCATGCACCTG
>Ga0208696_1001400_pt1 | contig 14306 bp, 10 predicted proteins | sample Sb_taG_9_FD_187711 | JGI IMG/M metagenome (GOLD analysis project Ga0208696, IMG submission 187711) | Peat soil microbial communities from Weissenstadt, Germany - Sb_50d_b_LC metaG (SPAdes) (version 2) | ecosystem: Environmental > Terrestrial > Soil > Wetlands > Peat | place: Germany...
CCTGAAAACGGGCCGATATGGCGATTTTTTCGAAGTCTTGCTACGTGGCTCATAACGGCGCAACTCCTGGTTCAGCATACAGTTAAGCTTAAAGTTGCTGCCCACGAGAGTCAAGAGAGAAATAGTCGTAAATCCATATGTCATTGGAACTTACGCCGCAAACCAAGCTCGCCGAACTTCTGCCGAGACCGGAAAACGTAGCATCTCGTAGCATATTGACCCCTGGGGGGGAGTGAGGTGACCCGGTGGGGCCCACTTTCATGATCCGGACGGTGCGTCGACAACCAGGCGACCCAGTGGCTGGGTTGGAACGATGGCCAACCCCGGTCGGGTGGTCAACGCGCGAGAGAAGGCTGTCACGAGCGTGCGGTACTGTCCGTTCCGGAGCGGGTGGCCTGTGGTGAGCGACCATTGGCCGGTGCTATTGGCGGTGGTTACGCCCGCCAGCGTGATGTTCATCGGCTTCGCCGCGGGGCTGAGAGCGAGCCGGATGATCGAACCGGGCGCAGCCGTGCCGGAGAACTCCGGCTGATTCGTTTGTACGACCTGCTCCGGTCCGTAGACACGATCGGCGCGAGCGTTGTTAGCCTGCTGTACCAGGGTGCTCTGGCTGACTGAAGTTGTCGTAGGTGGCACGGCGTTATCGATCTGACCGTTCAACTGAAGCTCCTGAACCAGAGGCGCCTGGTTGCCCAGGGTCGGAGCGATGAAGTCCCTGAACCAGTAATTCACTCCAGTCTTGCCCGAGTGGGTGACTCCCATGTCTGTCAGATTGTAGTAATGCACCACCGGCCCGTCGCTCTCGACGGGGACCTGGCCCCAGAGGTTGTAGATCCCGCCGGCCGTGGCCTGTGTGTGCTCAAAGAAAACCAGGGCCTCATCGACCACCGAGGGGATGAACGCGGGGGGATCTTTCGACTCGGCCTGGTAGTTCGTGACGATGGCCCTGGCCAGTCCGCCAAGTGCGCCTCCAAAGCTCATTTGCTGTCCGGGGACGTTGTTATTGGCGGCGTGAGGATCCAGCAGGATATCCTCGATGTAGCCCGATTTGAGCTGTGGGGTCATCTTGCCTTCTAACGTGACGATGGCGTACGTGTTGACCACGGTCCCTTCGCTATGGCCGATGAACTCGAGGTCGACCGGATCGTTGGCTGGAAAGTTGCTGGCGACGTCAAGGATCATCCGCGCCAGCCTCGGCGACTGTTTGATCGCCGCACCGGGAGTGCTGCTCTGCAGCGCCCAATTGTAGCCGATCACGCCGTCGAAGCCCTCGCGCCTCATCATGTAGGCGGTTTCGAGCTCCCAGGGAGGCCCGTGTGTCCAGCTCGGGTCCTGGATTCCTCCATGGGTCACAATGCCGATGGTGTAGACGCGAAACGACGCGGTTTGCTGAGGATCGGCGGTCGCGGAGGGTGAGTTGGGGTCGGCCACGACCAGCACGTAGGGTTTCTCCGGGTATGGCGGCAAGCCCTGGGCCAAGGGGAGGGTGAGCTGGTGGGTGCCGACGGCGGTGGCGGGCTGGCCACTCTGGTCGAGGCTTATGGCGCTCTGACCTGACGCCGAGCCGGGGGCGGTCAGCGTGATCGTGTCAACCAGTGAGTCGCTCGAGTTGAACTGACCATTGCTGGAGCGATAGACCCCGAACTGGATCGGGTTCGCGGCGTCAGGAGCCTGATTCACCTGGTACTCGATCGTGACGCTCTTGGAATCGGTGGTGGTGGCCGAGAGCATCTGGATGGCGGGCGTCGCGACGGGCGTCGCGCTCATCGCCAACCGTTGCTCCAGCCCTTCAATTGTCCCGACGGCAAATGACTGTGCGCGACGCCGCGCGGTTCGGCTAGTGCCACGGGAGAAAAACCCAGCCGCCCAGTGACGCAACAAGGAGATTGACATCCTGTCTTCACTCCATCAAAGTCGAGATCCCACCGACTCTCAAAGGGCCGAGGCCTTCAAATGGCCAGGAGACTGCGGACCTCATCATCCCCGAAAGTCACGTGTCGAGCCTATCGGCACCCCGATCCTACTTTTTGAGCGAGTCTTGCCGTTTTTGTCGGATAACCTTCGGCGCGAGCGAAGAGACATGACCGAGATTTTGCCGTAACTCTTTCTGCTGAAATGGATTACGCTCTATGAATCGCTGATGTGAGCTGCGCTTCACGAGCAGCATACGCGGCGGGCCGTAAAAAGACAAGGTCGGATCAGTGACCCGCTGCGAAGGTTTCCGTCCTTGAGCACTGTGAAATCAAGGCGCTGAAGTTGTCAGGTTATCAACGCGCATCTCCACACCCCACCAAAGCCCAGGTCTCCTTGAAGACTCGATGTGCCGCCGGTCATGGCTGGAAGCGGTAATCGCCCGCGGCGCGGCTCCCTCAATTGGCTCGAGGGTTGTCGGGGACGTGCTTGACGGGAACGATCGCGTGGAGTTGACGGCGGCCTGCGTCGGTCATGGCCAGCTTCCACAGGGCGACAGTATCAAGGTCTACGAAAACGTGGTCCGAAGTGGCGGGCAGGAGCAGCCAGGACCCTTCAGCCAGCTCGTTCTCGAGCTGGCCGGCACCCCAGCCCGCATGACCCAGAAAGAAGACGACCCGTCCCTCGTCCGTGGCAGCCAGCGACTCCATGGCATTCAGCTCGGTGGCAACGTAGACTTCGTCGGCGACCACCAGGTTCGCCATCGACCGGCGGTCGTGCAGGGCCATCAAAGTGCCGCTGACCGGTCCGCCATGCCGCACCGCCTCGGAACGCAGGCAGGGCGACTTGCTGACCTGACTCCAGACGTCATCGAGCCCCACGTTCAGCTCACGGTTCAGGATCAGCCCCAGGGCTCCGTCTTTACCGTGAACGGCAACCAGGACCACCGTCTGCGCGAAGTTGGGGTCAGCCAGCGTCGGGGAAGCGATCAGCAATTGCCCTTGAAGTGATTCCATGTTGAACCAGAGTCGTCCCGAGACTGCCATACCGCGGAAGGAACCCGGAAAGGGAACCCTGCCGCGGCTTCGAGCGAAGCGCAACCCGGCTCCGCACGCTCATGAAACCACGCGGCGCGGCGGTTGTCGAGAACCGAGCGCGAAATTGCACGAGTTTGCAACCCGCTCAACTGACATGGCGCAGGAACGAGACCCGGCCCGTCGCAACCCATTCGGTTACGAAGATATTTCCATTTTTACTGTTCAGGAGCCACTACTTGGTGTCCTTGAAATCTCCCGCCGTGACGACGGAGAGCTGCTCGGGGTGGATGTACTTGCGCAGGGCGGCGTTGACGTCCTCGACGGTCAGTGCCTTGATCTTGGCTTCGAGATCGGCGTCGAACTGCATGGTCCGGCCGATGAACAGGTTTTCGGCCAGTGACGAGGCGAGCAAGTTGTCGTTGGTCCGACTGACCTCGAGTTGCTTGAGGTAACCGTCCTTGGCACGTTTGAGCTCCTCCGCCGTGACTCCGTCGCGGAGTATCCTGGCCACCTCTTCATCGACGCCGGAGACCACCTTGGCGACGTTGACCGGATTGTAGATGGCCATGATCCTCAAGTTGGCGCTGGGATCAAGTGGGCTGGCGGCGAAGTTCGCGGCGGCGGTATACGAGAGTCCGCCCTTTTGCCGCAAGCGATCGGCGATGCGCGACGAGAGCGAGCCGCCGCCCAGGATGTAGTTGCCGGCGACCAGCGCCGGATAGTCCGGATCGCTGTCTTTCATCTCCAGCGTCAGGCCCGCGAAGTAGCTGGCGTTTGCCTTGTCGGGTGTCGAGATCGTTGCGCGGGTGGGCTTCAGACCGGGCTGGAACGGTCGCTCGACGCGTGCATAGGGTTGGGGATTTTTCCAGCCCTCGAATGTCCGCGCCAGGACCGAGAGCACCTCGGAGGGCTCGAAGTCACCCACGATCGTCATTTCGCCGTGGCTGGCGCCCAGATAGTCGCGATAGAGCGATCGAACATCCTCCACCGTGACTTCCTTGATGCGCTGGATGTCCTCCGCGATCGTCGGCACGTACCGGACGTCAGTGGCGGGATAGCGGGACAGCAGCCGCTGAATGTGGTTCATGCCCTGGAGCATGGGATCGGACCGGCCTTGCTCGAGCTCGGCCAGCCGTTCGTTCTTCATGATCGCGAACTCGTTCTCCGGCAGGGTGGGCTCACGCAGGACCTGACGAAGGATCTCGAGAACGGCGGGAAGGTTGGCCCGCTTGGTCTGCACCGAGTACGACACGGTCCCGACCGAGGCGCCGCCCCCACCTCTACCCATTCGCCTGCCGCCCATCCCGCCCATGCCGCCGCCCAGCCGGGCGAAGTTCTTGTCCAGGGCGTCCTGGATCTGCTGGTGGTTGAGGTTCTTCGTCCCCCGCAGCATCAGGCTCGACAGGAAACTGGCCGCCTCGACCTTTCCCTTCAAGCTCTCTGCCGTGCCGTAGCGCAGGGTCAGGTGCACGTGAACCGCATCACCCCGGGTCTTCTTGGGCAGCAGTGCCAGCTTGAGACCCTCGATCGGGTCGGGCCGCTGGACGCGCGCCTCGATGACCAGGGGGGAAACGTCAAACGACTCGCCCGTGGACTGGACATTGCGGCCCTTGTAGTTCTCGACCAGCTTGGCGACGTCGGGCGTCGGCGGCACGGCAGTTCGTTCGGGTTTCGCGCTGGGGATGAAGTAGCCGACGGTTCGGTTGCTGGAAGTCAGATACTTGGCGGCAACCTCCTTGACCTGCGCGGCGGTGACCTCCTCGAGGCGATCGCGGCTGAGGAAGTAGAGCCGCCAGTCGCCCTGCGAGCCCCAGTTGGACAGCGCGATCGCGACGCGGTTGGGGTCGGAGGCGGCGAGTTCGCGGTCCTTGAGCATCTTCTGGCGGGCTCGATCGACCTCCTCCTGAGTGACGCCCGCGCGGATCACGTCGTCGAGGACCGAATACATTACATCCCGAACTTGTTCCAGGGTCGTCAGGTCCTTGGTGTTGACCTCGGCCATGATCTCGAGCATGCCGGGATCGTGCAGAGCCTCGGGCTCTGCCGACACTCTGGCCGCTTTCTTCGTCTCCACCAGGGCCTTGTACAGCCGGCCCGAGGGTTCCGCGTCCAGGATGCTGGCCAGCACCTGCACGGCCGCGAATTCGGGATGCGCTCCCGCGGGCACGTGATAGAGCAGACCGACCAGTCCGACATCGCCGACCCGGCGCAGGGTCACAACCCTCTGGCCGTCCTGGGGAGGCTCTTCGGTGTAAGTGGCGGGCAGCTTGCGCTCCGGGCGAGGCAGGGCGCCAAAGTACTTGTTGACATATTCGAGCGCCTTCCGCTCGTCGAATTTTCCGGCCACCACGAGCATGGCATTATCGGGCTGGTAGAACCGCTTGTAGAAGGCCCGCAGGCTGTCGACCGGAACGCGCTCGATATCCGTGCGATTACCGATGGTGGACTTGCCGTAGTTGTGCCATTCGTAGGCCACGGCCGCCATCCTCTGCGACAGCACGCGTTCGGGTGAGTTCTCACCCATCTCGAATTCGTTGCGAACCACCGAGAACTCGGTGGCGAGGTCTTCGGCCTTGATGGGGCTATTCACCATCCGGTCGGCTTCGAGCTTGATGGCGAACTCGAGGTTCTCGTCGCTGGCCGACAGGGTCTCGAAGTAGTTGGTACGGTCCAACGATGTCGAGCCGTTGAACTGAGCTCCCCGCTCTTTCATCGCGGCGGGGATGTCGGGATGGTCCGGCGTTCCCTTGAACACCATGTGCTCCAGCAGGTGCGCCATGCCCGTCTCGCCGTAACCCTCATGACGTGAGCCGACGAAGACCGTCAGGTTGACGGTGACCTTGGGCCGTGATGGGTCGGGAAACAGCAAGACCTGCAGCCCGTTGGCCAGGCGATACTCCGTGATACCCTCGACCGAGGCGACCTTGCTGGGCGGTGGCGGTTCTGCGCCGGCGGTGACTGGCCCGATAGCCAGGCCCAGCACCGAGGCCGCGAGCCAGTACGCTGCGCATGGACGTAACGCAAAACTCATGAGGTTTCCCCATGGAAGAATCACAGAATTTGGATTTCGCGGAATGCGAAACCGGGCGGATTTCGGTATCGTGGCCAGGCCAGGGCGGCCTTGCCCGCCTGGCATGCTCGGCTCCTCAGCACATCTGGACATCATCGAACCTCAGAATTGCCGACTCGGTTACTTTGCCTTTGGTGTTGGCGTCTGGGCCTCGCGCTCGGGAGCTTCGGCCTGCGGAAGCTTGGGCTTGGAAGATGGCGGAAGAGATGTCGGCGCCCGCGGACCGTCAGCGCCCGCCGGGGTTTTCGCATGGATGCGCGGCTTGAGGATGATCGTCCCGTCCTTGATCTCCAGGCTCTCGAACCGGCGGATCATCTCGGCGTTCTTGGGGTTGTCATAGGCGTCCTTGGCCAGATTCTGCTTGCGCAGCTCCGCCAGAAACTTCTCCGGCGGGCGCTTGCCGTTGACCTCGAGCGTCTCCAGCGTGACCATCAGAATGCCGTCTCTGAGCGAGGCTTTGAGCTCGGCCTCGCCGTTCAAGTAGCGTCCCTTGAGCATGCCGATCTTCAGCTTGTCGAGGGGAATGCTGATCTGCGCCTTGAGCTTGTCGCCTTCCACCCGGGCGAACACCGTGCCCCTGAAATCCGGGTTCTCCTCGATGAGCGCGTTAAGATTGTCGCTGGTGAGTACCAGGGGATCGGCCGCCGTTCCTTCTTCCAGGGCTTTTCTGAAAGCGTCCACCCGCTCCCGCACCGACTTGCGCTCTTCGTCGGAAACCTGGACCCGGGGCAATTCTGCCGGTGCGGGCGAGGTCCATTCCTCGACCAGACCGGAGAAGAAGCGCATGCTGACGAAGGCCAGCACCGCCAGCGCAATGATCAGCAGCACGGCCAGGACACTGGCGATCACGCAGCCGTAGAAGAAGCAGCCGCGCTGCCTGGGGCGTGAATCGTCATACTCGGGCGAGAACTTCGGCGCATGATTGAACTCGGGATCGTAGCTGGCCATGGGTTTCGATCTCAAACCATGGGAATGTTCGCTTCACGTCATCAAATCTTCCTCGAAGAATCCTCAAAAAGGAAGGGGCAAGAGAGCCCCAAGGGGTTCCTTTCCGACGGGCCCAGGCGCCGGCTTTGACGCGGCCGCATCGCTCTGGTGGTCGATCCCGGAGATCGCAATAATCGCAGGCGCGGGTCGAATGCCCCTGTAAGATCCAGGACGATGACGTCAGTACCCCTGGAGAAAGGGCGCTCCATGTTGACCGTTCGAGACCTCGTGAAGATCTACCCGGGTCCGGCTGCCGCGCTGCAGGGCGTGGATCTCGACATTCCCAACGGGATGTTCGGACTCCTTGGTTCCAATGGCGCGGGCAAGACTGCACTGGGAGCAGCTCTCGTGGACATTCGATGGCCAGCCATTTACCCCGACCGATCGCGCGCGGCTCTACGTCTTCACCCCGCCTACCCCTCTTGCTCACGGACAGTCGGCCCGGATCGGCTTCCACCACGAAGGAACCTTTGCCCGAGGCATCAGCAAGCGAGCTGGTGAAGCCATGGAGTTCATTCTCCCCTCCAATATCACGAGGCGCGGGTGAGAGCGATTCTGGGCAAGGGGCAGTCAGAAGAACTCACGATCACCTGTCCCTTCGAGCCCGAGTCGATCATCGTCGACCCGACGCCAAGGTGCTCCAGCTTCAGCGCAACACCGCCTTCGTGAAGTTCTGAGCGGTGGAACTTCGAGTGGCTCAATCGCCGTTTTCCAGATTCGCCGCCTCAGGCGAACTTGTTCACTCCGGGAACGGGCACGGGGGGAACAGGGTTCGGGCCAAACGTGTAGTTCGCGGGGCTCAGGTCGAGCTTGGAGCTCAGCACCTGTTCGGGTGTGATGATCTGGCCCGTGTAAGCGGCTTCGCGGCCCATGATCGCCAGCAGCATGCTGACGGCGGCCTGCTCGCCGTTGTTGATCGGCTTACCGGCGCGAATGGCGGCGAACATCTCGTCGTGCACGACCTGGTACATATTGGGGTGCTCACTGCCGGCTTCCCCTGCACGGACCGTGGAATTGCGATACCGCCATTTGTTCTCGCCCGTGATGGCGCTGCCAAAGACGTCAGCCGTGCCCTGGGCGCCGAGGATATAGTCCTTCACCTGGTTGGGAGTGTTCACCCAGTGGCGGCAGTGATGATAGCCGCGAACGCTCTCGGGATACTCGTAAACGATCGCGAAGTGGTCCCAGATGTTGCCGTACTTGGGATCGGTGCGCGACTGCCGGCCGCCCACGCCCCAGCAGCGGACCGGCGGTTTGTCGCCCATCACCCAGCTCATCGTGTCGATACCGTGGATGGCCTGCTCGACAATGTGATCGCCCGAGAGCCAGCTATAGTAATACCAGTTACGCAACTGGTACTCCATCTCCGAAGCACACTCCTGGCGCGTCTTCCGAGGTTCCCAAACGCCCTGTGAATTATAGGTGGTCTCGATGGCGACGACCTTGCCGATCTTGCCGTCGAAGACCTGCTTCATGGTCTCGCGCCGGGGTTCGTCGTAACGCCAGCAGAAGCCGTTGACCAGCGACAGGTTCTTGGCCTTGGCGTCCTTACACGCCTGGATAAACTTGCGCAGGCCGGGTCCGTCCACCGCCATCGGCTTCTCGACGAAACTGTTCACGCCCTTCTCGACGGCGTAGGCCAGATGAATTGGCCGGAAGTGGGGGGGCGTGGTCAAGAGCACCAGATCAACTTGGTCGATCACCTGCTTGTAGGCGTCGAAGCCGCTATACTGGCGGTCCTTGGGGACATCGACCCGAGGACCGACGCTCGAGCCTTTCAGGGCGGATAAGCTCTCCTGGAGCCGATCGGCGAAGACATCGGCCATGGCGACCAGCCGGGTGTCGCTATCAGCCGTCAGCGCCTGCTCGGCCGCCCCCGTGCCGCGACCGCCACAGCCGACCAGCCCGACCTTGATCGTGCTGCTGCCTTCCTCGTGCACCATGGGGACAAAGAGACTGCCTGAGACCACGGCTGCTCCCGCTAGTGTCGACCCTATGAGGAAATCGCGCCGCGAGGCGGGTGCGGATTCAGATACGGGAGATGGTGACGAGGTGGCGGGAGAGATCGCTTGATGTCGATCAGTCACGGTGGGATCTCCTTGATATAGAGGGCGAGGGTGTCCCGTGGGCCGCGAGTCGCGAGTCGCTCGACCCACCCTGGAATCCCTGCATGGTAACATGTTAAACAACAGGACGCCAGCGCTTCAAGCAAACCCGCCGGGGCCAAGGGTGATGTCCGCCGGGCGAAACCAAGAGGCCATCGTCGTCACGGCATGGCCGATGCCCCATCATGTGCACCGGCTCCTTGCCTTGGTCCAGACCCGGTGGGTCACGTGACCGGTCACGGTCGATCCCTGGGCCGCGTAGATCCAGCCGTCGGGCCCCCAGCGCAGGCTGTTGACGACCGAGTGCGTGTCTTCCAGCCCGAAGCCTTGCAGGTGAACCTCGGGGTCGCCGTCAGGCAAGTCGTCGTTGTTGCGGTCGGGATAGAAGAGCAGATGGGGCGGATTCAGGACCCAGACGCCCCCGCGCCCTCGCAGCGCCGAGGTGGCGATGTTCAGCCCCTCGACGAAGGTCTTGTGCCGGTCGAACACGCCGTCGCCGTCCGTGTCTTCATGGATCGTGATCTTGTCGCGGCCGCGTACGTGGTGCGGCGGGGCCTGCGGAACCTTGTCATAAACCGCGCGCCAAACACTCTCGCGACTGACCATCTCGAGCCCGGCCGGGGACGGGTATTGCAATTGGCCTTGTTTAACCGACGTTGAATAATCTACCCTCGACCGTCATCGGATGCTTCACCCGCAAGGAGCACCGTTTGCAAACATCGTACAACCGCCTGGCGATAAGATCTGCTCGGAGAGCAGGGTCTGCTCATCGTCCCGGCTTGCTTGTGGGTTGCGCGGGGTTCTTGAGCTTTTCCACCTCGCGTCGAAGCTGCTCGAGCTGTTGCCTGAGATCCACATTCTCGTGCCGCAGTTGTTCGATCGCGGGCAGCTTCTCCGCGAGGGGCAGATTGCGGTCCGGGCTCGAAGAGAGCTGCGGAGCGACAGATTCCCGAGGCGATGCCGCTTTACTGAGCAGTCGCTGTTGCTCGCGAACCAGGGATCGCAGGGCAATCTCACGCGCCAGCAAGATTTCCTGCTGGGCCCGCATCATCTGCTGGCGCTCGCGAGCCACCCACGCTACCGGCACGAGCAGCAGGGCCACCGCCGCGGTGACGAGCAGAAGCGTTCGCACCGAGAATTGCAATCTGCCACGCTTCGCCTCGTCCATCGCGTGAATCTCGCAAGCAGTACCCGTTCAGGTTGTGATCAGGTTTCACGGATCTTATCATGAGGACGGCTGACGTCCACGGTCGCACCTATTGACCGTCGCCACCTCCAGGTTACTATAGATTCTGCAAGAACGAGCCGGTAATTTGCGCGCGCATTCGGTCTGCGGTAGCGTATACTTCTTGGGGTATCGAAGCATTCGAGATCCCTCAAGATGACCAACCTCGACGGGCACCGGGCAACTTCCTCGGCACCTCGGACTGAACATCTCGATGAGGTTCACCATGAGTCACTCCATGGTTTGCGTAGCACTGGAGAGCCGGCAACTGCTCTCGACGAACGCGACTTCGACCCCGAACCTGAGCCAGATCACGGCGCGGCAAAACCTGGTGGTCCTTCCGCAGGTCGTTTCAGGGCCGCCGGGCTATACCCCGCAGCAGATCCAGAACGCTTACGGAATAGACCAGATCACGTTCTCGGGCGGCAAGGTTGCCGGCAACGGTGCGGGACAGACCATCGCCATCGTCGATGCCTACAACGACCCGAACATCAGTTCCGACCTTGCTGCCTTTGACAAGCAGTACGGCCTCTCCGCTCCTGCCTCTTTCACCGTCGACAACCTGGGCGCGACCACGACCAACTCAGGCTGGGCGCTGGAGACGTCGCTCGACGTCGAGTGGGCCCACTCCGTGGCTCCCGGAGCCAGTATCGTTCTGGTCGAAGCTTCTTCGGACAGCTTATCCGCCTTGTTCAATGCAGTCAGCTACGCCAGTCATCAAACGGATGCCAGCGTGGTCTCGATGAGCTGGGGAACGACCGAGTTTTGGGGTGAATCGGCCTATGATAGCATCTTCACCACTCCGGCAGGGCATACCGGCGTGACTTTCGTGGCCGCGTCGGGCGACTCGGGAGCCTGGTACGGCCCGATGTACCCGTCGGTCTCGCCCAATGTTCTTGCGGTCGGAGGCACCTCGTTGACCCTTGCCGCGGGCAGCACTTACGGCTCCGAAACGGGGTGGAGCGACAGCACCGGCGGATTCAGCGGGCTCGATAGCCGCTGGAGGACTTACGAGCCAGAACCTTCGTACCAGACCTCGACCTTGCAGGCCGTTGGATTGAACTACGGCGTCCGGGTGACCCCGGACGTGTCCTTCAACGCCGATCCGAACACCGGCGTGGCCGTCTACGACTCGGTTCCCTATAGCGGCCAGTCCGGGTGGTTCCAGGTCGGCGGCACCAGCGCCGCCACGCCGGCATGGGCCGGGCTGGTCGCGATTGCAGACCAGGGCCTGGCCACGGGAAAAAAGGGGTCTCTTTCCAACACACAGGCGCAGACGGATCTCTATGCCCTTCCCAGTTCCGACTTCCATAACATCACGACTGGGTTCAACGGCTACTCCGCGACGCCCGGCTACGATCTGGTCACCGGCCTGGGGTCTCCCAAGGCCAATCTCGTGATCGCCGGCATTCTGAACGCCAACGGCGTGCCCGAGGTGTCTGCCACGGCGCAGGTAACCGTAGCGACCCCGACCCACCACGTGAGCAGAGTAAGCTCGCGGTTCGATGTGACGTTATCGTCGGCAAGTGGAACGGGAAGTAGCAGCGGAACATCGAGTATCGCTGGACTCTCGAGCACTGGGCTTGCGGGCAGTACCACGTCCTCGGGCACTTTCGGAGTGCAAGCACTGGTGACGCAGGTCAGCTCGACCCAGGCGCAACCGGTCGCACAACAAGCCACAGTCGTCACTCCGGTCAACCAGAGCACCGCTGCGTCGCCTTCGCTGGGGCAGAGTTTGCCCCAACAACCTCAGAATTTGTTGCCAAGCCTGGCAATCGACGAAACGACCGAGCCGAAATGGCTCATCGAGGATGCTACGGGTGTTCCGTCGCCAACAACCGCGGAGAAGGCGGCACCGGCACCCGACCAGGAGGTGGCGCCGGCACCCGGCCAGATGCCGGCGGACGCGGCACCCGCTGTTTCACCGGCCCCCGCGCCGGAGGAGCCGGTGGACGATCCCGCGACGAGTCTTCTTGACGAGGCACTTGCACGAATCAGCCTGAGCATGGCGGCCCGACGTCTCGAAGTGCCGTCCGGGCCAACCAGCGAGCTGGAGCAGGCGACTGAGACCCTGTCTGACCGAAGCGTGTCGGCGCTCGCGGGCGCTGCGGCACTTGCCGTGGGAGGTTACCGGGTCTTGCTCGGCCGGTCCGATCGGATCAAGCGACGCTGGATGCCGGGACGGTTCATGTAAGCCGTGGGCAGGCCTGGTGCGATCAAGGATGGGCAGGGCCGATGCTATTGATCTCGCAGGCAGTGCTCGAAAAATGGGGGCTGATTACGGCCGTTGGTCCTGAGACGGATCAGCGGCGTTTCATTTTTGGGCTCTTCTGCAAACCGTGTGGGGCGTTGGGAGGCTCTTTCCGAATTTGAGTGCAAGGAAATGGCCCCCTGTTGCTTTCACCATCAGGGGTCTGATGCACCCTTGCCGATGGGGTCAGACTCCAAGCCCCCCGCAGCCCTGCCCACGCTCAGTCGGTCTGCTTTCTCGTCCGCTCAGCGAGTTGCGCCCGGTAGAGACTCGGCGGCTGGACGTGACGCCCGAAGGATTTCCATGTGCCGTTGCCATGGGGGGGACGAAAAGGGCCATCCGCGTTTCCCGTGTTCCAGCACGTGGGTGAGGCCCATCCGCTCGTAATCCGCTCCACTTGAGTCTTGTACGAAGAGGAAGAAGAAGAGGTGGGAGGGGGAACAGATCGCGACCAGGATCAAGATCAGGACAAAGAGCTCAAGGCAGCGCGGCGTATTGAGTCCTGGTCTGACTCGTACTCTGAACCCTGATCTTTTTCATAATCTTGTCGTAAGCTCAGCATGTCGGGATCGTGCGGAGGGTCTTTGCCAACTCGGTGTGAGAAGCAGGCCCGCGCGTCGCCCAAGCGGAAAGGCGGCGCGCGTTCTTTGACACGCAGAAACCAACCCGCCTGATCTGCGGATCGTGCAACTCTTGCGGAAAGGCCAGATAGGGAGGGCTGGCGAAAGCTTGACGGTTCGCAGCGATGACAGGTTTACCCCGGATTGACCGAACAGCAGGTGGCTCGGGCCAGGCGGTCGTCAAGAAAGTGCAAAACGAAGCCAATGGAGATCGGCCGCAAACCATTTTCCTTCAAAGAACTACGTCCGATGGGTTCGACTTTATTTATGCAAAACGAACCCAATTCCGGATCGCGGAACTTGGAGTGGGGTATGGCAAATGGCAGATGGCCAATGGCACATGGTGGTTGACGTGTGCGAGTTGAGACTGGGGCGGGTCGTGAAACAAGATCTCCATCGTGTCATTGAGAATTCGACGAACGACAAGATTGGAATCTTGTCCCACGGGGGGAACGGACGCGGTAGACCGACCCCGGGCCAGAGCGACGGCGTCCGGCAGAGCCTCCCTGGCGGCGTGAAGATGCCAAAAAAAGCGCCAAACAAAGCCAATTTGGAATCGACGCAAGACTTGGAATCGCATGAACTTAAATGAGAAAAGACCGGGCCGGCGGGGCGGAAACAAAGCCAAGCCGGCAAGTTGAGCCGAGGGGAAACCCCCTGGAGAGCGGGTCGAGGTCGCTTGCCGCGGCGGACCAATCGGGGTAAGGTCAGGAGGAATGCAGGAGGCAACCGCGACGGTCGGGAACTGCGAACCGTCGATCCCTCACCTTACTTTGAAGGAGCTTGCCGTGCCCGGGTTCTTGACGCTCCTCGCCTTGCTCTTCGTCCCGCCCGTTCAGGCCGAGACCACTTCGAGCGTCGCGCCCGAGCAATTCCGCGCCTGGTTCGACGCCGCGCGCCAGGGCAGACTGGAGATCCCGGACGAAGTCTCTCGAAACGCGTGCAGCTACCGCTATGTCTTCATAGGCGGCCTCTTTAACGAGCAAATGCCCGGATACTTTTTGCAGAATGTCAAGGAGCTCCGCGCCAGGGGCGTGCCGCGAACGTCGATCCACCTCGTCAAGCCAGATTCGCAGCAGACGGTCGATGGCAACGCCGCA
>Ga0208696_1001407_pt1 | contig 14264 bp, 14 predicted proteins | sample Sb_taG_9_FD_187711 | JGI IMG/M metagenome (GOLD analysis project Ga0208696, IMG submission 187711) | Peat soil microbial communities from Weissenstadt, Germany - Sb_50d_b_LC metaG (SPAdes) (version 2) | ecosystem: Environmental > Terrestrial > Soil > Wetlands > Peat | place: Germany...
TAAACCCTGCATTTCTGAGGCTTATTCTGTATTGTATATATATAACTCTATAAATCTAATACTTGTCAGAGTGGAACGTAAGTCATTAATCCGTAAGACGTTAATCCTAATCCGAGTGCCATTCGTGACAGCCACCAAATTAGCCGACGTCTCACACCGAATTGTCAAAGACCATCGGCACGATCCCGACATACTGAGTTTACGACAAGACCGCCGGAATCTTGCGAGGGTCTCAGGAAATTGGGAAGGGAAAAGAGGTCATCACTGAATAGGCGAAGGGGAAAGGGGTCATCACTGAATAGCGCTTTCTTGATCCTTAAGCCGCCTGCATCAAGCGTTTACGTGCGTGTCCTCGAGGCTCCTTCGCCTCTCAAACGGTCGATATCAGTAATGTCCCCTTTTCCCTCCTCCTCAATCTCGTCGAATCGGGACTTCTCCCAGTCCCGCCGCTCGCGCCGTGCGGCTTCCCATGCAGCCTCCTCCTCCGGCGTGAAGCTGAGAGGTTCGAGCGAGTCGAACCAGGCGAGCCAGCGTGCGATCGACGCGGGGTCGTCGCCTAGAAGGTCACCCTCCGGATCGGTCACGAGCGATTCCTCGATCGGCGCGACCGCCAGTGCGGTCCCCTCGGGCCAGTCGACCGGTTGCGTCGGGACGATCTGGCCGTTTTTCCAGACCGCGTGAATCGTCTTCGTCATGATGACTCCGGCCCGCTAAGGGTTCGACATTGATAACGGACTCCGATTGCTGATTTCCATTCTACCGGACCAAGCTCAGGCGGTCACCGCAGTTCCGGGCCGGTCCCATGTGGTGCGGGCGTCTCGCCGCCTGCACCACAATCGGTCTTGACCACGGCGTTGGGGGAGGGAAAAGGGGACGGGATGGAACAGGGGACGTTACTGATATCGACCGTATGAGAGGGGAAAGAGTCTCGGGGACATGCATGTAGACTCTTGATGCAAGCGGCTTAGTGGTTAAGGAAGCGATATTCAGTGATGACCCCTTTCCCCTCCCCCTTTCCCCTCCCCTCAGGATGAGGAGCGTGGGGAGGCCGAAGGTGACGGCCATGCGTCCCAAGCGGCGTCCGCGGTCATCCCGATCGCGTACGGGCGACGCGCCTCTTCCACCCGAGGAGCCCCGCCGCGTTCAGGCGCACGTCCATCGCGAGCCAGGTCTCTCGAGTCTTGAGATCGGTGGGGGAGCCATGGGCGTCGAGTCGCCCGGAGAGGTGGTCGAGGAGCGCGCGGTACAGGGACTCCTCGGAATCGCGCCCGTCATCGCAGCCCCCGGCCAACTCGACGAAGCGGTCGATGTCGCGGTGGAGGTCGGCGGCGAGCCGGTCAATCCCCGTCACCCGGCTGAAGTGGGCCAGGTAGACGGCCCCCGGCGCGAGCGCGCGAATGCGCTCGATCGAGGCGTGCGCCTGGCCGGGGTCGAACTGCGTCGGCGACGTGGTCGGGAAGATGAAGGGCTCGCCCTCGGAGTTGTCGAAGACCCGGTAGGAGAGGCCGAAGACGTCCCCGGAGAAGATGGCTCCCGCCGTCTCGTCGTGGATCGCGAGGTGGTGAAGCGCGTGGCCCGGGGTCGCCAGGAGATGCAGGCGCGAGCGCCCCAGCGTCAAGACTTGGTTGTCCTCCGCGGCGATGATCCGCGACTCCGGGATCGGGACCAGCGGGCCGAAGAGCGCGTCATAGTCCTGATCGCCATACACGGCGCGGGCGCCGACCTCGAGGCGGGTGGGGTCGATCAGGTTTGCCGCCCCGCGGGGATGGAGCACGGCCGTCGCGTTGGGCAAGGCCCGCAACAGCTCCCCGGCCCCGCCCGCATGATCGAGATGGACGTGCGTCAAAATGGCGTAATCGACCGCCTCGCGGGCGACCCCCAGCGCATCGAGGGCGGCGAGCAGCCGGGGCACCGAGCCGCTCGGCCCGGTATCCACGAAGGCGGCGCGGCCGTCGCGCACGATCAGGTGGCTCGCGGCCAGCCCGGGCCGGATGTAGCCGAGGTCGATCGCGTGGATTCCGTGTTCGTAGGTTCGAATCTCGGGCCTTTGCATGGTTGTCGGGTTCCCCGAGCCGGAACCACGAGCAGGGCGCCGTGGACATCCCGCACTCGCTAGATCAGACGCGACCGGGATGTAACTTATAAGTGGTCTTTTGCAAAGCGGGCGCAACTTGCGTAATATATGGGGTGCGGTGGAGCCTCGGAAGGGGACCACCCCGGTCAATGCCGGGCAAGGACTCGGACAACCAATCGACATAGGACGACCATCCGCGCAGAAAAGGGTGTCAGGAAACGAATTGGACTGACCTGGCCGATTCTGATCTCGCTCTGTCCCGGCCTCATTTCGATCCGTCATGACTATCTCCTCTCAACGAGGTGGCGGCCGTAATCACTGGCGAGACTCACGGAGCGACCCGAGTCAACATTTTCAACTCTTCTGCGCATCAAAATCCAATCGCTTGAGCACGGGCTTGCAGAGATGAAGGAGACGCAGGTCGGCAAGCTCTTCCTCGACGTTTTCGCGGGTTGGTTCTTTGAGGCTCACCTTGACCTCGTCGATGAGCGATCCCGCCCATTTGTCCCGGGCGCGGAGGAGGAGTTGGCGGCAGGCCCCGGACGAGAGCGTGCGGCCCAGTCTGGGAGCGAGTTTCTCCGCCATCTGGGCGGAAGTGTCTTTGGGGTGTGACACCCGGAACTTCAGGACGGTGTGGTAAGGCTGGCCCGTGCGCTGCTCGAAGTCCACGAGAGCGTTCCAGGCCCGATCCAGTAAATCATCGCGCCAGGCATCGATGATCCGTTGGTCCAGATCTTCCAGTCCCGATCCGCCGACGATGGCCATCTCCATGTCGGTGTTTAACCGGCGGGTCTTGCCCTTGCGCCGATGGTAATCGATCATCAAGTTCCGGATGGCTCCTTTGACGTAATCTCGGAAACGACCGTAACTTGGGTTGTACTTGAGAAAATTGCCCTTGAGGAAGCGAAGGGCAAACTCCTGGTCGAGCTCCTTGACTTCCTCGGGGTCGCCCACGGTCTTGAGCAGGTAACGGTGCACCGCCCCGGAGTAACGCAGCATCATGAGCCTCAGTGCGTCGCCAACCTCCTCGGGTGTACCGTGATGCGCCTGAAAGAGCATGGTCCATTGTGTGGATAGCTCACTGAGCCGTAGCTCTTTCTCAACGTCTTCCACGACCACGACTCCTGGACGCAAAGCACGAAACGATCAGCTATTGGGTCATTCTACCAGGGAACGGATCAAACTGATCTTACCATTTCTCCCCTCCCTGGCGAACAAAAAAGCGAAAAGGCGCGAGACAGCAGGCCGGGTGCCTCGTATAGGGAGGTAGGAAGGATGAAAGGGCAGTTTGACCGGGTAAGGTCGGCCCTCTGTCCGGACTGGTGGAGGCCTGATCATGAAAGCCTGCAAATCAATCGCCGCTCGACATGATCGGGGCTTGTTCCACCGTTTCCTCTCGAGTTCCTCGCAGACCGGTTGGTTCAACTGATCCGATCTTTTTGGACGAGCCCTGGCCTCCCGGAGGCCAAGAGATCAAGCCGCTCATCGATCTCCGCGATCCGCGATCGCTGGATCGATGAAGGACCGCGCCCGCAGTGGACCGGACCGATCAGCCCTCGATCTGGGTTCGGTCGGCCGGTGTCCGGTCATGACGAAGTGAGTGGACTTAACGGGGTCATGCCGGTCCCGACGGCCGATCGCCCTTTCAACTTTTCGCAGCAGGATTTCGTGGGAGCATCGAACGATGTCAGGAGACGTCCTCCAGAATTATGACCTGGCGAGCGCGGCGCTGTTGAACCGGGCCGATGTCCAGGTCTTGAGTGCTGACCAGGAGCGGGCACTTGTCCTGGAGCTCGACGAGTGCAAGCGCCGTTTGCTTGAGGTGCGGCAGTTGCTCGGCGGCGAGCTGTCTGGCACGTCTCCTGAAGACGAGGAGATCCAGGCGATCGTTCGCCATCTTCTCGACCGCTCGACGGTGAAGACCGAAGTGGTCCGCCACGTGGTGCCGCTCGCCGAGCAGTACAACGAGATCCGGACCAGGCTGGCGATGGCCAACCTTCGACTGGTGGCCCACGTGGCCAGGAAGTATCGGAACCGGGGGATCACGAGCTCAGACCTGCTGCAAGAAGGATTCTGTGGGCTGCTCAAGGCCATCGACCGGTTCGAGCCCGCGAAGGAAACCCGGCTGGCCTCGTACGCGGTCTGGTGGATTCGTCAAGCCTTGCAAAGGGCCGTGGCAGCGGGAGCATATCCCGTCCGGCTCAATCCCCGCCATCTCCAGCAACTGGCCCTCAGCAACGCCGAACAGGCGGCGCCGCGGAAGCCCGGGCGGAAGCCTCGCTCGAGTGGTTCTGCAAACACCATCCGGCAGATCCAGTCGGCCACCCGGCCGACGATCTCCCTGAATGCCAACCTGTGTGCCGATGAAGGTTCGTTCTTGCTCGACGCCTTGACGTACCCGGCCGCGGAGGAGGCACCGACCGGCGAGCACGACGAATACCTTGTCGCCTTGATGGAGCAGCTCAAGCCCAGGGAGCAGGTGGTCATCCAGCTTCGCTTCGGGCTCGCGGGCAAGGAGTGCCATTCGCTGAGCCAGGTCAGTGAGGTGCTCGACGTCTCCAAGGAGCGCGTCCGCCAGATCCAGGAAGGTGCCTTGCACAAGCTGCGGAGTCTGGCCCGGGGAAAGGTCTATTGTGAGGCGACCGTCTGATTCACGGAGTGCCCCACCCGGTCAAGAGCACGGGCCGATCGGGCCTCGCGGCGAGTACGCGGGGCCGCGATCGGCCCGCTTGCTTGGGTTCGCGTGCTGCGGCCGCGATTGACAGGCGGGGGGGGTCGGCTAGAATCAGTGAGCACCGCGGGTGCGCTTACCCGGGCTTTCCCCCCCTCCTACCTGGCCCGTACGGGGATGGAGCCTCGATCCAAGAGGGGTGTTCGTGGGGCCACCTTGGGAACGGTTTCATGGCCAGATTGACTCTCTCGCCGCGTCTGCTGTTGCTCTTGAGCGCAACGATCTGCCCGCTTGCGGAGCCTTCGACCGCGCTGGCACAGTCCTCGCCCGGGTCCGCCTCTGCTGCGAAAGACCCCTCGGCGCCTCCGATTCCGGCCTCGGCCGAGAAGGGATCGGACTTGCCGCCGACCCCCACGACTGGCAGTGCTCCCACGCGGCCGGGAGTGAACCGGGGAACCGTGCTTCAGCTCCTGTCCAGGGCCAACCCCATGCTCTGGCCGCTGGCGGCCTGCTCGATCTTCACCGTCGGTGTGGCCCTCGAGCGTCTGCTGGCGATACGGCGCAGGCGAGTCATCCCCAGGGAGTTTGTCGACCGATTCCTGGAGCGGCTCTCGGCCGGCAAGCTCGATCGCGATCGGGCGCTCGAGCTGTGCAAGGCCAACGAGAGCCCGGCAGCCCGTATCTTTGCCCTCGTGGTCAAGGCCTGGGGTCAGCCCGGGGCGACGATTCGCCAGAATCTGAGCTTCGATGCGGCGGGCGAAGTGATCGAGCTGAAGCGAAACCTGCGCGTGCTCAACGGCATGGCCACGCTCGGTCCCCTGCTGGGTTTGCTCGGTACCGTAGTAGGCATCATCCAGTCGTTCGACGCGCTCGGCGGGCGGGTGGGACCGGCTCGCGGTGAGGCTCTGGCCCAGGGAATCAGCCTGGCGCTCGTGGCCACGGCGTGCGGACTGGTGATCGCGATCTTCGCGGTCACCGCCTATTACTACTTGCTCAATCGCGTCGATGTGCTGAACCGGGAGCTGGATGAGCACACTCGCCAGGTGATCGAGCTGGTCTCGAGCGAGGCCATCCGTCCGGGGGGCCTGGACCGGAGGCACGGGACGTTGCCTTCTTCAGATCCGCTGCGACAGGAGACGCGGGTCTATTGAAAGATTGCGGAATGCGGAATGCGGAATGGGAAAGCAGGAATGGTAGATGACAAATGCCAAATGGCAGATGACGAATGGCAGCGGAACGCTCGGCGTGCCAGCGGCGTGACTGCCGGACCGAGAGCCCGGCCCCTGTCCGAGCCGGATTCACCGATTTTGCCGCTCCCGGAGTTGGACCCAAGACCAACGGATGATCGACGATGCTCTCCAGCCGACAACAGAACGACGAGTTGCCGTACATCAACATGACGCCCATGGTTGACGTCATCCTCTGCCTGCTGGTGTTTTTCATGGCGGCGACCCGGTTGTATGATTGGGACGAGAGCGAGTTTGCCGTCAGCGTCCCCGAAGTTGCCAGTGCTGCTCCGATGACGGCCGCTCCCGACGACCTGGTTCTCACAGTGATTCGTCCGGGCGCGGTCGCCGTGAATGAGACAACGTACAACCTGGATGGGCTTGCCACGTTCTTGCAGGAGGCAAGGCGGCGGTACGCCAACCAGGGAGTCATGATTCGCGGCGAGGCCTCACTGGCCTACCAGGATCTGGCCGACGTGCTCTCGGTCTGCGACGCGGCGGGAATTCGCAACGTGCGTCTTCCCGTCCGGTCGCGCGGCGAAACCCGGAGCCTGACACCTGCGCTCTTGCCGGATTGATCGCAACGGGCCGGCACACCTTCCCGCCTCACCGCTCGGGGCGGATCTCGCGAGCGGCCGACCCACGGAGCCGATGATGGAACTGATCAGGCAGCTTTTTGATACCCTGGTGCACCTGAGTCCCGTCTCGGTCAATACCCTGGCCCACCAGGTTGGGCCCTGGCTCTATGTGATCCTCTTCGGGATCATCTTCGCCGAGACCGGACTGGTGGCAACGCCGTTTCTCCCTGGAGATTCGCTGCTCTTCGCGGTTGGAGCCGTGGCCAGCTTTCCTGGATCACCCATCAACCTCGGCCTGATTTGCCTGCTCCTGATCGTCGCCGCCGTCGCCGGCGATGCGATCAATTACGCGATCGGCACCTATCTGGGCCCCAAGGTGTTCGCACGCGAAGATTCGTGGCTCTTGAACCGTAAACACCTCCTCGAGGCGCACGCGTTTTACGAGCGGTACGGCGGCGTGACGATCGTCCTGGCCCGGTTCATGCCCATCATCCGGACCTTCGCGCCGTTCGTGGCCGGGATCGGCAGGATGACCTACGCCCGGTTCGCCGTGTACAACATCACGGGCGGTATAGCCTGGGTGCTGCTCTTCTTGCTGGGTGGGTGGCGGTTCGGGGCATTGAAAACCGTTCAGAAGAACTTCCATCTGGTGATCATCGCCATCATCGTCATCTCGGTCATGCCTCCGATCGTGCATTACCTCCGCACCCGACAGGCGCCTGGACGGAGTGAACCGGCCAGCGAGCCCGTCGCGGTGGGCGAAGAACCGGCCGGGGGCTGAAATCGAGATCGCGAAAGAGGAAGGCGAGACATGGATCTCAATCGGTTCGGTGATCGAGTGCCCGCTCGAGGTCGTCCAGAGAGTGGGAATCCAGACTGCCGCCCAGTAACGCGGTGAGCTGGAGTCCGACCAGAGCTTCGCTCGGGCGCTTGCCCTCGAGGATCATGTTCAGGTAGGGCTCGGCTCCGATCAGGACCGCGCGCGGCTTGCCATGTACCGTCAGCACGTAGCGCGCCTTGTCGTTTTCCAGCTCCCTGAGAATGCCCGGTAGATTCTGGTGCAACTCGCGGCTGCCGATGATCCGAACTGGAGAAGACTCGGACGCCTTATCGGACATGAACGCTGGCCTCCGCCCAAGAGACAGTCGCCGAGACCAGGACCGATGCCCGGGCAGCGAACTGGTGCGAGACAGCAAGCTGTCCCGGCGAATCGGGAGTTGATAACGCGTTTCGGAATCCCCTCAGAGACGAGATTGGTCGCGAGCCTGATGCCTTCAACGTTGGTTCCACACGCAGATCGCGTTCACCAGGTGTCCCAGGCCCAGGAGCCGCCATAACCGAGAACGCGGTGATAAGGACGTGCTTACCGTGATGCGGCTCTATTATTCTACACCAGCCGGCCCATGACGCAAGAGTTCAGGACAGGCTCACGGCCATTTCGCCCGGCGCTCCGGCCTGACGATCGGCCCCCGATCAGGCAGTCCAAGCATGCCTGGACCCGGCCGGATCGGAGCTCCCGGGAGTCATTTTATCGTCGTTTCATGAAGACATTTACAGTTTGAAATCTGGACATGATGGATGCTGACAAAGCAGAACAAACGACGGCTCGGGCTCATCCAGAGCGCGGGGGGCGGCCGGACTCTTGTCATGGCACTCTGTCTGCTGGTCACGACGGCTCGGGCCGATGCAGGACCGAGCGCGTCCGCCGATTCGCCAGGGCCAGTCGCAGGCGATTCGTCGCACGATCCGACCTCGATCTTCAAGGTGGGCGTGGCCCAACGGGATATCACTCCGGGTAAGCCGGTGCCCATGTGGGGCTATGGCGCCCGGCACGACCGTCTTTCCGGCGGCGTTCTCGACCCCTTGCGGGCCAAGGCCCTGGTGATCGAGGCGGGTCAGGCCAAGCTCGCCATCGTCGGCATGGACCTGGGCCGCGGGCCGACCCCCGCCATGATGGACCGGATCCGCCAGGCCAGCGCACAGAGAGGCATTGCGAATGTGCTCATTTGCGGCAGCCACACCCATCACGGTCCGGTGATCGAGCTGACCGATCAGCCAGGTTTCGGCAAGGGGAAGTTCGCTGACGCAGTTGCCTACGCGAAGGAGCTTCCCGAACGGATCATTGCAGCGATTCTCGAAGCCGACGCGAATCGCCGGCCCGCCCGGCTCGGCGTGGGCTCACGCGATCTCGGGCTGAACCGGAATCGTCATACCAAGCGTGCCGAAAGGCCAACCGATCCCCGGCTGACTGTGATTCGCTTCGATGGCCAGGATGGTTCGCCCCTCGCCATCCTGGTCCATTACACGGCTCATCCGGTCTTGACGGCCGAGGAGGTTCTCAAGTTCTCGGCGGATTACCCAGGCAGCCTCCAGGCGATGGTCGAGAAGGAGCTGAAGGTCCCTTGCGTCTTCATCCAGGGCGCCGCGGGCGACCAGAGCGCCAATCCGCCAGATGGAAAGCGCGATCCGAAAAGCTATGGGGAACTGCTAGGCGGGCAGGTGCTGGAGCTGACCCGTGCAATTGCGACCACCGTGCCGCGACGGCCTTCAGTGGCCGCCAGGACCGATCGCTTCAGGTTCGCGACCAGGGTCAATTTCAAGAGCTCGATCACGTTCCTGCTCTATTCGCAGTCGTTCTTTCCCGAGCTGATCCGGAACTTCTTTCACGAGCTCGAGAGCGGGGTCAGGCCCGAGGTAACCACGGTGGTGCTCGACGGTGAGCTGGCGATCGTGGGTATGTCTGGCGAACCGTTCTGCCAGCATTCCCTGCGGCTTCGCCAGCGCGCGTATCTGCCGTGGGTGCTCGTATTCGGCTACTGCAACGGCCACCAGCTCTACTTCCCGACGATCGAGGCCGCCTCTGAAGGGGGCTATGGCGCCGATCCCCGGGTCTCCCCGATCGCCTTGGGTGCTGGCGAGACAATGATCGACCGGGCGCTCATCAACATCTACCGGCTGCTGGGGAAGTTCCCGGAAGAACCCGCCGCGGGGGAATAACAGGCGATCTGGAATGCGTGATCGCCACGTCATTCCCGCAGGCACGCCGCATGCCGTCACGCAGGCGGGTGCCAGCCGGCGTCGGCCCAGAGCTCGCCGCTGACGGCCGAGTTGCAGATCATGAAGTAAATCGCGTCCGCAATTTCGGCGGGATCGATCAGCCGCTTAAGCTGCGTGTAGGGGAGGATGTTCTTCTCGATGTACTCCTGCCCCAGCGCCCGGACCATCGGGGTGTCGGTGAAGCCCGGGTGAATGACGGCGCAGCGGACTCCGTGGTAAACGGCCTCCTTACCCAGGGTTGCCGCGGCGCCTTCGAGGGCGGCCTTGGTGGAGGAGTAGGAGACCTGGCCGGGGATGCCCGACGACGAGATCGAGCCGATGAAGATGACCGTCCCCTGGATCCCTTCCGAAGGTTGCCATCGGCCCACGCCGTGGGCTTTGCGGTGCTCGGCGATCCGGGCGATCAGTTCCATCGCCCAGTAAACCGGCGCGACGAGGTTGACCTCCAGGACCTGCCGGAAGTTCCCGATCGGATAGATCTCGGCCTTGCCGGTCTGCTTGTCCACCTTGACGGCAAGCTGGTCGCGCGTGATGCCGGCCGCGGGCACGCAGACCGCCGGGGGACCGTACTTGGCGCACATCAGGTCGAACGTCTTGAGCCGGAACTCCTCGTCGGTCGTGTCGCCAATCATGGCTTCGGCGAGCGGGGTCTCCATCCGATCGTTGATCATCCGGGCAACCTTGAGAACGTTTTCCGAGCGGTCCACAAGCGCGACCGCCTTGGCGCCTCGCTCTGCAAGTTCGAGGGCAACCGCCTGCCCGATGCCGCTGGCGGCGCCTGTCACGATCGCACATTTCCCCTGAATGTTCATGATCACCTCTCCCACCCCGACGGGTCCGCGAACCACTGGACCGGCGAGCCACAGCCCGAGCACTCAGGCCGTCGGTTCCTGGGAACACTTGCTTGCCGGATCGACTTTCTCCGCGAAAACAAACTCCGGCCGGCCAGAGGCACTCTCGCCCGGTCTGATCCAGGGACCGGTCCTGGGTGTCGAATGGTCGGCGATCCACTGCGCCGCCTCAGGCCAGAAGGTCTTGTGGGCCTTCGAGCTGACGGCCAGGATTTCATGCCCTCCCTCCAGCGACAGGCTCTTGACGTCGCGCGAGCAGATGCGCGGCACCAGGCCCATGGTCGACAGTGGCGTGACCAGTCGGTCGGCGGTGGCCGTCAGCAGCAGCACAGCGCAGGTGATCCGGTCCAGCCGCACCGGGGCGCCCTCGATCGCGAGCTGGCCCTGTGCCAGCAGATTGCGCCGGTAGAGCAATTCCACGACGTCGCGGAACAATTCGCCGGCGACCGAGACCTGAGCGTTCGCCCATTGCTGGAGCGCCACGAAGCTTGCGACGGACTCCTCATCGTACATTCTGCCGGTCAGGTCACCGAATCTGCCGTAGAGATTGCGGACGGGATCGAGGAGGGCGAAGAACGACCGCAGGAAGGCGCCCGGACAGTTCCCGAACGCAGCGATGAACGAGTCGACGTCGAAACAGTCCTGGTTGGCCCAGGCCTTCAGAAGAGTGTTTTCGCCGCCAAGATCGATGGGTGCCGACATCAGCACCAGGTCTTTCACCACGCTGGGGTAACGCGCTGTAAAGATCGTTGCGAGCGTGCCTCCCAGGCAGTATCCCATGAGGTGGAAATGGGGCATTCTCGCCCTCATGCGGATGAACTGGACGACGTTTTTCAGCATCCGGTCGGCAAGGTCAGAGAGCCTCGTGCCCCGGTCAGCCGCGGTCGCAATGCCCCAATCAATCAGATAGGTGTCGAATCCCGCGGCGAGCATCTGCCGGACCACGCTGCGACTGGCGCCAAGATCCAGAATATACGGCCGGCTCACGGGGGCCGAGCAGATGAGCAGCGGCTCGGCCCAGACCGCAGGGGATTCCCGATGAAACTGGAGCAGTCGCATGGATCCTTCGGTGTAGACGACACGGTGGGCGGTGGCGAACCCACGGTTCTGCACCGCCCGCCGCCACATCCGCAGTACGTTGAAAACGCCCTGCAAGAGCCGGAATGATTCGCACAGGGCGGTTTTCTGCTGCTCGACGACCAGATCCATCAAGGCCGGTGTCATGATCCGAGGCTCCTCGAATTCGATCGCACGACGGATCGACTCGGCCAGCGGGCCCTGGTGCTCTCGCCATTGATCCGCGGGCCACAGCAGGCGGCTTCTCGCTCCGCCCCGCTCGCCCACCTCTGCTCTCTTGCCGCCCGTTCCGGGCTCGGCTCGCGGAATCGCTCCTGCGGCGAGGAGACGTATCGTGGCTGCCTCAAACCTTTCCCCGGGTCACCATCTCCAGCCACATCTGGGCCAGACCCTCGACATACTTGCTCTGAGCCTCGAACGTCGTCTTGTAAAAATCGATGCTTTTCCGCCAGAATTCCTGCGTCAATCGCCAGTACTCCTCGGGCGTCCGCGCTTCGGTCATGCGAAACGTCGACGCGATCGTGTCGATACCGCTCTTGTACTGCTGATTGAGCGCTTCGCGGTGCTTCTCCATGGTCTCCGCCAGGGTCTGGCTCCATTTTTTTTGGTAGGAGCAGATCTGATCCTTGACCACCCCCCGATCGACAGCCTTCGTGACATCAGGCCATTTGACTGGCCACCCGTTCATCCACTGGCGGTACATTTCTTGTTGCATCTTGAACGACGAATCAACCGCCCTGCGATACTCGTCGAAGATCTGCTCGAACATCGTCCATCCCCCCCCTCAGACGAGGCAACGATGGGACTATCCGGATCTGGATGCTTCCTTTCGACGACTCCACAAGGCCACCCGGCCCCAACCCCGGCGGGCAAGAGAAACCTCGCGCGAAAGTTCCTTCCTATTGCTCTATACTGGCTGCAAGGAAGAGCCTTGTCAAGGCGCTAATGCTGCATTTGCAACAAAGAGCCAAAAGCCGGTAAGCGCCTGGGAACTGGTAGGCTTGGCGGGAACGGACGACAAGTCTATATTGCAGTTGCATCATGGTTCTTCCTACAATGAAAACATGGTGCAAGGCGTGAAACCAGGATGAGCCAGTATGAGCTGAGCTCACGTCGGCCAGGCAGCAGGTCGAGGACCCTGCCAGGAGCCTCTCTAGGGGGAGTGAGCCGTGGGCACTTCTGCTCCTGAAGTCGTCTCCATCAAGCGCTATCCCAATCGCCGGCTGTACGATCGCCAGGCGCGGCGTTACATCACGCTTCAGGACCTGGAAGACCTCGTCCTCGGGGGCAAGAAGATCGAGGTTCGCGACAGCAGGACCGGCGAGGACCTGACCCGGTCGATCCTCACCCAGATTCTGCTGGAGCGCCATCCCGAGAAGATGGAGATGTTTCCCGTGGCGATGCTGCACGGGATCCTCCAGGCCAACGACTTGGTGCTGGACTTCCTTCGAAGCTATCTGCGGCAGTCGCTGGCCATCCTCGAACAGATGCAGCAGCCGACCCACCTGGCTCCCTTCCTCGCGCCCATGGACTGGATGAGGGCGATGATTCCGCCGACGCTGCCGTTCCCCGCGGTACGTCCGTCCGAGTCCTCATCCGGCTCAGGTCGACACGCTGAGCTGGATGCCCGGATCTCGGAGATCGAGGAACGGCTCAGGCGTCTGGAACAGCCCTCGCAGCGGATCCACAAGGGCGGCCCCGTCCCTCTGTCCGGCCAGCCGCACTCCGCCCAGGACGAAAGCGCTTCCCTGGACCGGCTCGAGCAACGCTTGAGCGAGCTGGAAACCGGGACCAGTCGTCCCACAAAGCACGGCACCGGCTAAGCGGCCCGCATGCCCGCTTCGATCCGCTCGGTGGACGTTCTCGGAGTGGCGGAGTTTCCCTCGGAAGACGTAAGGAAGCAGAGGCCAGAAACCTCGAGGTGGATGATTCGGCGGCTTACCCGTGATTTGTCGTCACGGAGGCGTCATAATCGTTGAGGCCGGATCAGCAGGAGGATTCGCCAGCGGATTGCGACCACAACAGCCCCTCGAAGTTGGATCGAGGGCGCGAGGATGAGCTCGCCCGCGGGTCTTGTGGGAGAACCAGGCATGTCGTCGTCCAGACAGTATTCAGATCACGAGGCTCGAACAGGATCGATGGAAGAGCTTGAACCGGCGCTGCGGGGGACGCGCCTGCTTCGCGATCCGCTGCTCAACAAGGAGGCGTCATTCTCTCGCCCCGAGCGCGACCGGCTCGGCCTGCGGGGTCTGCTGCCCCATGCCCGGCTCACCATCGAGCAGCAGGTGGCACTCGAGCTCGAGCGAGTCAAGGCCAAGGCCGACAACCTGGAAAAATACATCGGACTGGCCGCACTGCAAGACCGCAACGAAACGCTCTTCTACCGGGTCCTGAGCGAGAACCTCAGTGAGCTCTTGCCGATTGTCTACACCCCGACGGTGGGCAAGGCCTGCCAGCTCTACAGCCATATCGTCCGCAATCCACGCGGTCTCTGGATCACGCCCGAGGACGTCCAGGACATCCCCTCGGTGCTGCGCAACGCACCCAACCTCGACGTCCGTCTGATCGTGGTCACCGACAACGAGCGGATCCTGGGCCTGGGTGACCAGGGCGCCGGCGGCATGGGAATCCCGGTCGGCAAGCTTGCGATCTACACCGCCGCGGGGGGTATTCACCCGGCGCTCTGCCTGCCGATCTCGCTCGACGTCGGCACCGACAACGTCGAGCTGT
>Ga0208696_1001409_pt1 | contig 14241 bp, 9 predicted proteins | sample Sb_taG_9_FD_187711 | JGI IMG/M metagenome (GOLD analysis project Ga0208696, IMG submission 187711) | Peat soil microbial communities from Weissenstadt, Germany - Sb_50d_b_LC metaG (SPAdes) (version 2) | ecosystem: Environmental > Terrestrial > Soil > Wetlands > Peat | place: Germany: Weissenstadt...
GGCGCGGGCTTAGCCGGGTCCGCATATCCGGGCAGCCACCTGAGCACTTCAGCGCGGAAGGGCACTTCGCATTCGAGCTGGCAGAGCACGCCCAGGCCAGCTGCCAGTACCCGGTGGATGAATACGTAAGAGGGCGGCAGGTTGAGCCGCCGCAGCACGCTGGATGAACGCAAGGCTGATGCCTGCATTGTCTCGCTGCGCAGCCATTCGCGGCTGAACCTGAACGACTCCGCCCTGGACGGCTCGGCGAGCGGTACCAGGAAGGCGCGCAGCGCTGTCAGGTCAATGCTGACGCCGTCCCGGAGATAGCCGTGCGACCGGAATTCGTCCTCAAGCTTTGAGGTGTCGCCGCCTTCGTGCATGAGCCGCAGCACCCTGCCGAAGATGGGCGGGAAGCCGTCTGGTAGCCGGTCGACAGCGCCGAAGTCGAGCACGCCCAGCCGCCCGTCGGCAAGCAGCCGGAAGTTGCCCGGGTGCGGATCGGCGTGCAGGAGCCTGACCCGCGCAGGACCCGAGAACAGGAAACGGATCATCATGATGCCCGCCCGGTTCCGCTGAGCGGCCGTGCCGCCGGCGATGATCCCCGCGAGCGGGATGCCGTCAAGCCATTCGCTGACGAGCACATGGTCGCTGACGCAGACCACACCCGGGACGCAGACGTCCGGGTCGCCGGCGTAGGCGGCGGCGAAAGCCTGCTGGGCGGCAGCTTCCAGCCGGTAATCGAGTTCCTCGGCCACCCTGTCCCGCAGCTCGGCGAGCAGCGGCTTGGCATCCAGGCCGGGCATGAGCACGCCGAAAAGCCGGGCGCAGCGGTTCAGCTGGCTGAAATCGCTGATCAGCGCCCTGCCCGCGCCCGGGTACTGGATCTTGACGGCAACCTGGCGCCCGTCGTGCCAGACGGCTCGGTGCACCTGGCCGATGGAGGCGGCGGCCGCCGGCTGGTCGTCGAACTCGGCGAAGCTGGCCCGCCACTGCTCGCCCATGTCGCCCGCGAGCACCTTGTGAATAGTCCGGGCAGGCAACGGCGGCGCGGATTCCTGCAGCCTGGTCAGGGTGGCCCGGTACGGTTCGGCGATCTCCGGGGGCAGCGCGGCCTCGAATACGGACAGCGCCTGCCCGAGCTTCATCGCGCCGCCCTTGAGCTCGCCAAGGACCCTGAAGACCTGATCCGCTGTCCGCTGCTGGATTTCCTGGCTCACCAGCTCAGCTGGCCGGCCGCCCAGGCGCTTGCCGGATCCCAGCGCGGTCCGGCCCGCGAACCCGACCGGCAACCTAGCCAGCCTTGCCGCACGGGTGACAGCATGCCGGGGCAGATCGCTCATGATCCCATTCTCCGCTACGCCGACCATGATGCACCGCAGTGATCGAATGCATCGTAGTAACCGCCAGTTACACCGGGCCCGCCGCCTGGCGCGCCGCTACCGGACCGGCGCGCCATATCCGCCGCCACCCGGTGTCCGATCACGCAATTGCGCGTACCGTGCCAGGCATGGCTATCGCACGCTTCCCAAGCATCGTCATCGACTGCCCCGATCCGGGCGCTCTCGCGTCGTTCTACGGCGCCATGCTGGATTGGAAGGTAGACGTCTCCTCCGGCTGGGCTGAGGTTGGCGCTGCCGCGGGCGACATCGGTCGCGGCGTGGCCGATCCGCCCGCAATCGCCGCCACCTTGCGGGTGGCGTCCTGGCACAGTGGATGATGTGGCCGACGGGCTGATAACCCTGTTTCTCTGCGGTGACGTGATGCTGGGCCGCGGCGTCGACCAGGTACTGCCGTACCCCGGCGACCCGGGACTCCGCGAACGCTACGCTGGTGACGCGGGAGCCTACGTCCGCCTGGCCGAACGTGCCAATGGGCCGATCCCGCGGCCGGCCGGGTTCCGCTGGCCCTGGGGGGATGCGCTGGAGGTTCTTGACGGTATGGCGCCTGATGCCAGGGTGATCAACCTGGAAACCAGCGTCACCCGCAGCGCTGAGTTCGCGCCGGGCAAGCCGGTGCACTACCGGATGAGCCCGGGAAACCTGCCTGCTCTGACGGTGGCGCGGCCAGACGCATGCGCGCTGGCCAACAACCACGTGCTCGATTTCGGCCGCGCGGGCCTCCGGGAAACCCTCGACGCCCTCGCCGGCGCCGGGCTGGCGGCGGTGGGCGCCGGGCGTGACGCGGCCGGGGCACGACGGCCCGCGGCCGTCCCCGTGCCGGCAGGCGGCCGCGCGGTGATCTTCGCGTGCGGGGTGGCTTCCAGCGGAATCCCGCCGGGCTGGGCCGCCGCCGTCACGCGGCCCGGCGTGGATTTGCTGCCCGGCCTGTCCGGCGCTGCCGCCGATGATGTCATCGCCCGGGTGCAGGCTGTGAGGCAACCCGGTGATGTCGTCATCGTGTCGATCCACTGGGGATCCAACTGGGGGTATGGCGTGGACGATGATCAGGTCCGTTTTGCCCGCCGGCTGATCGACGGCGGTGTTGACGTGATCCATGGCCACTCCTCCCATCACCCCCGTCCGGTGGAGGTTTACCGGGGCAGGCTCATCCTGTATGGCTGCGGCGACTGCGTCGATGACTACGAAGGCATCAGCGGCCACGAGGAGTTCCGCGGCGATCTGCGCCTGCTGTACTTCCCGTCAGTGGCGGCGGACACCGGGGCGCTCGATGCACTTCGGATGGTGCCCATGCAGGCGAGGAAGATGCGGCTGTGCCATGCGAACGCCGCGGACAGCCAGTGGCTGCGGCTGGTGCTTGAGCGGATCAGCCGCGGCTTCGGGACGCGGATCAGCCGCCAGCCCGACGGCACGCTCATCCTGCCGGGACCGTCCCAGCCGGTCGAGGGGTCCTGATGGTAGCGAACCGGCGGGTCACCAGCGGCGATGCTGGCGACGGCAGCGAGCAGAAGCCGCACGTCGTCATCGGATATGTTGATGCCTGCGCTGGCGGCCGGGGACCGCGCGGAGAGCCCGACGCGATTGGCGTGGTTTCATCAGTTGAGGTGCTCGCGGCGGATGGGGTGCAACGACGGGGGACGTTGGACTCTGGCGGGTGAGCTGCCTGGTGAGCAATGCTGTCGGATCATGTGTTGGGTTTCCGCCGCTCGCGCCGCCGGGCGGACAGGGCGCCCGTGCGCGGCTGGCAGGAAGCGGTGATCGATCGTACCTTCGCGGCGGTGGTTCTGGACTGGGGCGTTGCTGTGGTGCCGGACCGCCGGGCGTCGCTGAGAGCGGTGCGACGCCGGGTCGAGGCGTTGTGTGCTGATGGCGTGCACGTTGCGGTGGTGGGCGGGTCTGGTTGCGCCGACGTCGATGGCCGCCTGCGGGCCCGCCCGTCCGGGCCGGGCCGGCTTCTTCTGGGCCTGAACCGGGGATCGGAGCTGTTCGAGGTTAAGGCAGACGGACCGCATCTGCTTCGCCGCCGGGTCGCCAGCGAGGCAGAGATCGTCGCGCTGGACCGTGCCAGCCAGGTCCTGGCTGGCACGCTGGCCAGCCGTGGGCTCGATGTCCGTGTCGTCGCCGCTCAGCGGGACCGCCGCAAGATCGACTTGGTCCCGGAACCGTCATGGGACTGCCCAGCGGAGGCCCGGATCGGCGAGCTGCGTGCCGCAGTGGCCGGCCGTCTGCGCCAGTGCGGGTTCACCGATATCCGCGATGTGGTGCGGCTCGGGGCCCAGCTGGCTGCGCAGTGCGGCTTGAGCGACGCGCGGGTGACCAGCGACGCGAACTACGTGGAGATCGGGCTCACCGACACGCCGGACTCGATGCGGGACATCCTCGCCGTGCTAGCACGCGCGGGGATCGGTCCCGGGCTGGTACTCGCGGTCGGCGGCAAGCCCGGTCTCCCGGATGCTGCCCAGGGCAGCGGCTCATTGCTGCGCGTTCGGCAGGCGGCGGCGGTATCGGGAGGTGACCACCCGGCCGGGGCCTCCGCTGATATTTCCCCTGCAGGCGGAGGACCGCAAGCGGTCCTCCGCCTGCTTGACGAGCAGCTGCGGCGGTGCCGGAAGCGCCGGGTCCCCTCTGTGGATGAGGACTCAGCGTGGACTGTGCGGGTGACGGGAGCAGATCGGCTGTCACCCCGCGCGGAGGAGAGTCTCTTCACGTTGGGGGCTGCTGGGTTCGCGACCCGCGGCTCGGTGGAGGAGCCGACGGGCCAGTCCGTGCCTCTGACCCTGGCTGCAGGCGCATACCTGGGATCCGGGCCAGGTCAGCATCTGCTTCCGGGCCCGCGTTGGACCGGGCTGGACATCGAGCCGGCCCCGGGCGGGGACATCCGGATGCTGGATCTGCGCACCGGTGTCTTGTTCCGGGAGGAGGAATCCGGAAACGGGCCTCCGATGCGCTCGCTGCGGTTCGCCAGCCTGACATTGCCGGGCGTGGTCGCGCTGCGCGCCGAAGCTCCGGTCGGCCGGCTGCGGGCTGGCTCGCCGTTGCAGCCGCCGCGTGACGCGCGGATGACGCAGGGGCGGATGCAGGACTGGCACTGGGCGAGGGTCGGCGGTGACGGCGGCCCGGGCATCGCGGCGGTGGCATGGCAGCGCCTTGGCCGTGACGGTGATACGCGCACGGTTGAGCGGGTCGCCGCATACGTGGCGGATCCGCGCCGTCCGCCGGCGCTGTCGAGGGCGCAGGAAATGGCCAGCGCCGCGGGGAGGCTCGGGTTCGAGCGGGTGCTCGCCAAGCACCGGGCGGCCTGGGCGCAGCGGTGGGAAACGGTCGATGTGCGTATCCCGGATGATCCAGCCGCCCAGCTGGCGATCCGTTACGCGCTGTTTCAGCTGTGGTGCAACACCGGCCGGCATGACGAACTCGCTGTCGGCGCGCGCGGCCTGTCCGGTACCGGGTACGCGGGCCATGTGTTCTGGGACGCGGATGTGTTCGTGCTGCCCGCGCTGGTGAGCATCGATCCGCCAGCGGCGCAGGCCATGGTCCGTTACAGGCTGCGCCGTCTCGCCGCGGCGAGGGCGCGGGCACGCGCCGCTGGCCGGGATGGTGCCCGCTTTCCCTGGGAGTCCGCGGCCACTGGCGAGGACGTCACGCCGTTTTCCGGCCACGTTGGCGGCGAAATAGTGCCGATCCTCACCGGGCAGCAGGAGGAGCACGTGACCGCCGACATCGCATGGGCGGCGGTGCGCTGTGCAGAGTGGACCGGGCGCCCGATGCATCCGGCGCGGCCCGGGTGCTCGCTCTTGGCTGAGACGGCCAGGTACTGGGCGTCACGGTGCCGGCGTGACCCCGGCGGCGCCGCGCACATCGACGGCGTGATCGGGCCGGACGAGTACCACGAGTCGGTCAGCGACAATGCCTTCACCAACGTGATGGCTCGCTGGAATCTGCGGGCAGCGGCAGGCGCGGCAGAGCGTGCGGGCGAGGCCGGAAGCGAGAGCCGGGGATGGCGGCAGGTCGCTGAGTCGATCGTAGACGGTTATGACCCGGTCACCAAGCGCTATGAGCAATTCGCCGGCTACTACAATCTTGAGCCGTTGCTGATGGAGCATGTCGCCCCTGTCCCGGTCGCCGCGGATGTCTTGCTCGGCCGGGAGCGCATCGCCGCGTCGCAGGTGATCAAACAGCCGGACGTACTCATGCTCCACCACCTGGTTCCGGGAGAGGTGGCGCCGGGCTCGCTGCGGCCGAACCTGGATTTCTACGGTCCGCGGACCGCGCACGGATCGTCCCTGTCCCCGGCGATCACCGCGTGCCTGCTAGCCCGCGCCGGGCGCGCTGACGAGGCTCTGGCGATGCTGCGGATGGCGCTTGACTTGGATCTCGGCGACCTGACCGGGATGACCGCGGCCGGGTTGCACATGGCGACGTTCGGGGGGGTCTGGCAGGCGGTCCTCACCGGCTTCGCCGGCGTGTCGGTGAGCGGGGGCCTCCTGCGCGTCGATCCCCGGCTACCCACGTCCTGGCAGTGCCTGCAGGTGCGATTCCGGTGCCTCGGGCGGCGGGTCTGCGTGACCATCACGCCGGAGGCTGTCAAGGTCGGTGCCGACGGCCCGATCCGGGTGCAGCGGGCCGGCTCGCCGCCGCGGTTGGTGTCCGGGCGGGTAACGTTCGGCAGGCTGCCCGAGTCCGGGGAGATGAACGATGCCTGAGGTGCTGGCGGCAGTGGAGGCGGGCCAAGACTCGCTCGTGACGGGTGTCGCGGAGCTGATCAGCGGCATCGTGCAGGCGGGCACGCGCCGCCTCGACGTGCCCGAGGACATCAGCCAGGAACAAGCGGCAGCGCTCATGCTGCGAGCACTCGATGAGCCTGCTGCTGTCCTGGCTGTGCTCGCGGCGCATTCATCGCCGCGTGCTGCCTGCTGGCGTGTCGTGCAGCGGGCCAGGAAGCCGGTGGTGCTGGTGCCGCCGGGCGCGAAGGTGCGACGGCCAGCGATCAGCAGGGTGCTGCTGCCGTTGAACGGGACGCCCGAGTCGGCGGTCGCGGTCGCTGACACCATGGGCCTGCTCGCGCGCGCCGGCGTGGATCTGGTCGTGCTGCACGTCTTCGATGCCGCCACGGTGCCCAGTTTCTGGGATCAGGCTGCGCATGCTCACCAGGCCTGGACGGAGGAATTCCTCGCCCGCAACGCTGCCGCGGCCGGCGCCCGGCTCGAGCTGCGCAGCGGCTCACCCGGCGAGCGCGTGGTGGATGTGGCGGCCGCCGAGGAGGCCGACCTCATCGCCCTGGGCTGGTCGCAGCACCTCGACGCTGGACGGTCGCGCACGATCCGGCGCTCGGTCCTGCACGCCGGCGTGCCAGTGTTGCTCTTGCCGGTACGCAGTGATTAGGGGACCTTTGTCCGTCGGGAGTGAGGCCGTGGCCTCTGGCGCCACTGCACGCTGGTGAGCTGTGCTGTAATCGTGGCCTTTTACAGTGCGAGCTTGGATCTGGACGCCGAGATGGCGGCCCCGGACAGCTGCCGGGCGTGCGGTGCGGCAGGCCTTGTCGCCGCGGCCGACAGCGGGCGGGCGAGCTTTCTCTGCACTGCGTGCTGGCGGTGCTGGCGTGTCGAGCTGGGCCGGATCTCGTGGGTCGACCCCCACGGGTGCACCGACTGCCAGTACCGGCAGGAATGCCTCGCGCGCACGGCCGGGAGAGACCTTTCGGCAGCCGACTCATTAGGAGGTGGCAGGAGATGCGTGTTGGCCTGATCGCGCCGCCGTGGCTTCCGGTCCCGCCGCCCTCCTACGGCGGCACTGAGGCCGTCGTGGACAACCTCGCCCGTGGCTTGCAGGCACTGGGCCACCAGGTCGTGCTTTTCACGGTTGGTGAGTCCACCTGCCCGGTGCCGCGCCAGTACCTCTACCAGAGCGCGGCGGAACCGATGGGCGCTGGCGTGAAAGAGGCGGCCCACGTCCTGGCCGCGTACGAGGCGCTCTCCGGCGTGGATGTCATTCACGACCACACTCTGCTCGGCCCGTTGCTGGCCAGCCGCCACGGGCTCGGTCACCCGCCGGTCGTGGTGACCAATCACGGACCGTTCGATTTCGAGGCTCGCCGCATCTTCCGCGAGATTGCCGGCACGGCGGCGATCGTGGCGATCTCGCAGGCGCAGGCCGGCACGTCAGGCAGCATCCCGATCGCGGCAGTCATCTACCATGGCATTGACCTGGACGTGTACCTGTTTGGGCCTGGTGAAGGCGGATACCTCCTGTTCATGGGGCGGATGTCGCCGGACAAGGGCGTGGACCGCGCCGTGCGGATCGCCAGGCGTGCAGGGAAACGGCTGGTCATCGTGACCAGGATGGGTGAGGCCGGGGAACGCGCCTACTACAGGCGTTGTGTGCGGCCGTTGCTCGGGCCTGATGCCGAGGTGCTCCAGGAGCGGACACTGGCCGAGCGGGTGGAGTTGTTCCGCGGGGCCACCGCCCTGCTGAACCCGATCAGCTGGCCTGAGCCGTTCGGCTTGGTGATGGCCGAGGCGCTGGCGACGGGAACGCCTGTGCTGGCGTTCCCGAACGGCGCGGCACCGGAGATCGTCGAACACGGCCTGACCGGTTACCTGTGCGCCGACGAGGACGCCATGACGGCAGCGATCGGGCAGGTTCCCGGCCTTGACCGGCGCCGGTGCCGTGCGGCAGCCGAGCAGTTGTTCTCCATCGACCGGATGGCCCGTGACCACGTCCGTCTCTACCGGCGGGTGCTCAGCGGCCGCTATCCACTGGCTGACCCCAGGCACGCCGCGCCGGGCACCGGACCGCAGCAGCGCGCGCAGCTGGCCCCGAGGGCGTCGGCGTGACCCGGCAGTGGGCGTTCAGCGGGCCTCCGTCCGCCGATGGTTTCGGTGCGAGTTCGGTGACGCTGATCGAAGGATCCGCCTTCTGTATCAGCGGGCCCGGAGGTGATATCGTCCCCGGCGGCTCACAAGGGCTGTTCGTGCGTGACACCCGTGTCGTGTCCCGCTGGGAGCTGACCCTCGATGGCACCGCGCCGTCTTTGCTGACCGTGCAGCACGGCGAGCCGTTTGCCGCGACATTCCTGAGCCGGGTGCCGCCCCATCCGGGCCTTGCCGAGAGCACGTTGCTCGTCGTGCGGCGGCGTTACGTGGGAGAAGGCATGCGGGAGGACGTGTCGCTGCGCAATGCCGCCCCACTCGCTGTCACCTGCGCGGTCGTCCTGACCGCAGAGGCCGATTTCGCGGACCTGTTCGAGGTGAAAGAGGGATGGGTGCATCCGCGGCACGACGTGCGCGTCCGCACCGGGGACTCTCATCTGCACATCGTATGGCGGGGCGGCGGACACGAGCACGGGGTGTTCGTGCGTTCCGGCCAGGGCGCTGAGGCGATCACCGGAGGGCTGCGCTGGCAGGTGACGGTTCCGCCGCGGGGAGAATGGAGCACCTGCGTCGAGACCGTCCCATCTGTCGATGGCAGGGAACTGTCGCTGCACCATCCTTGCGGCCAGCCGATCGAGCACACCACGCCCGCCCGCAACCTCAGGGACTGGCGGCGCCGCAGCCCACAGCTGCGGACGGCGGATGGCGACTTCGCCGCCGTGCTGCGCGAGAGCATCAAGGACCTCGGGGTGCTCCGGATCTTCGACCCCGGCCACCCTGAGCGGGCCGTCGTGGCGGCTGGCGTGCCCTGGTTCATGGCCCTGTTCGGCCGCGACTCGCTGCTGACCTCCTGGATGGCCTTGCCGCTCGATGCCTCCCTTGCGGTCGGCACCCTGCAGACGCTGGCCGACCATCAAGGCCGGGCCGAACACCCGGCCTCGGAGGAGGAGCCAGGGCGGATCCTGCACGAGATGCGCTTCGGCCCGGCCGCGTCACTCGCGCTCGGCGGCGGCAGCGTCTACTACGGAACCGCCGACGCCACCTCGTTGTTTGTCATGCTGCTCGGTGAGCTGAGCCGGTGGGGGCGCCATGACGCGCAGGTGCGGGCGCTGCTTCCGCACGCCGATCGCGCACTGGAGTGGGTCGAACGCTACGGCGACGCCGACGGCGACGGGTTCGTCGAATACGCCCGCAAGACCGAGCACGGCCTGGCCAACCAGGGCTGGAAGGACTCATGGGACGGGGTCAACTTCGCTGACGGCCGGATCGCCCAGCCGCCGATCGCTCTCGCCGAAGTCCAGGGCTACACCTACGCCGCCTACCTCGCGCGAGGGCGCTTGGCCCAGGAAGCAGGCGACACCGACGGCGCCCAGCGCTGGTCCGGCAAGGCCCGCCAGCTGAAGGAGGACTTCAACGAGGCGTTCTGGCTACCCGAGCACGGCTGGTTCGCCGCGGGACTGGACCGGGACAAACGGCCGATCGACGCGCTGACCTCCAACATCGGGCATTGCCTCTGGACCGGCATCGCCGACCAGGACAAGGCGGCGCAGGTCGCTGACCATCTGCTGTCCGATGAGATGTTCAGCGGCTGGGGCATCCGCACCCTCGCCACCTCGATGGCCTGCTACAACCCGATGAGCTACCACAACGGGTCCGTGTGGCCGCACGACAACGCCATCTGCGCCAGCGGCCTCATGCGCTATGGATTCGTGGAGCACGCCCAGCAGGTCGCCACGGCGATCCTGGATGCAGCCACCCATTTCGGCCACCGCCTGCCCGAGTTGTACTGCGGATACTCCCGAAGCGATTTCCCCGCCCCAGTCCCCTACCCAACGTCATGTTCCCCGCAAGCCTGGGCCGCTGCCGCCCCTCTGGAACTTCTGCGGGGCTTGCTGCGGCTCGACCCCCAACTGCCGGATCACCGCCTCTGGTGCGCGCCAGCGATCCCAGACCGCTACCTGCCCCTGCACCTGGACAACCTGCGGCTGGGGGACATGGAGCTGACCATCCACGTTCGCGGCGACGGCTGGGAACTGGACGGACTTACCGGCAGGGGCATCGACCTCATACGCTCACCGCGGCCCCCGACGCCATGACAACGCCGGGAGGGGCAGTGCATGTCGGGCGGGTTGGCAAGGTCGCGGGAACTGTTACCAGAGGCGCATTTTCGCAGGGCTTCCTCCGCGTGGAGGCGTCATTGTGCGAAGGGTCACGATAGCGGCGATAGTCGTCGCCGTCTTGCTGGCGGCCACGGGTTGCCTGACCCCGCTGACGTCGCAGCAGCCCCTGACGCCGGTCCCCGCCCCGGCAAACCCGCTGGTTGGTGTGTACGAACCGGGAGCGCCGGGTAGCTGGTCGCAGATCGCGGAGTTCACTGACGCGACCGGCGTCAAGCCGACGATCGTCGTGTACTACTCGCCGTGGAACGAACCGTTCAGCACGTCGTTCGCGCAGACGGCCTGGGACCATGACGCCTATGTGCTCGTCCAGCTTGAGCCGAAGGGCGTGACGCTCGCCTCTATCGCCGCGGGCGGCTCCGACGCCTACCTGCGTTCCTTCGCGGACGCCGTCGTCGCCTTCGGCCATCCGGTGATCTTGTCGTTCGGCCACGAGATGAACGGCACCTGGTACTCCTGGGGCTACGGCCACACCGCGCCCGCGACGTTCGTGGCCGCCTGGCGGCACGTCGTGCGGGTCTTCCGCGCTGCGGGAGCAGCCAATGTCACCTGGCTGTGGACGGTCAACTCCATCCAAGGGGCGTCGAGTTCGCTGAGCCAGTGGTGGCCGGGCGCGGCGTGGGTCAACTGGACCGGTATCGCCGGCTACTTCTACCTGGCTACGGATACCTTCGGGTCGGTGTTCGGGTCGACCATCGCGGATATCCGCACGTTCAGCAGCGCACCGCTGCTGATCGCCGAGACCGCCGTGGGCACCACTACGGACCGGGAAAGCCAGATCGACGCGCTGTTCGCGGGCGTCCGCGCGGAGCGTCTCGCCGGGGTGGTCTGGTTCGACGCGGCGCAGCACGCCGGCCTCTACCACCAGGACTGGCGCCTCGAAGACGACCCGTACGCTCTCGCGGCGTTCACCGCGGCGGTAGCGACGTACCTGGGCAGGTGAGCCCGCGCGTCGCGCCCGCCGAGCGCCGCGTGGCCGGACCGGCCCCGCGCTACATCGGGAAAATTGGCGGTTCAATCGGGACTTTGGACACGACCCTATTGGCTGGCGCGGGACCCAAGCTGGAAATGACCTTTCCGATGCGGGGAGCCTTTCATGCTTGAGGCACTGGTTATCGGCGGACTCGTCGCCGCGCCGCTCGGTTCCGCCGCGCTTTTCCTGCCGGCCAGGCACCATGAGCGGTCGGCGGGCGCCTGGGCCGCGATATGGCGGGTCATCCTGGCCGTCGCCGGGTCCGCGGTGCTCGCCGCCGCGGCGGCCGGCGTGCTGTACCTGCTGAAGGCGACCGAAGGCAACCTCGTCATCGGCGGGACGGCCGTGGCGCTGGCCGGCCTGCTCTGGCTCCCGGTCACCAAGAACTGGTCGCCGCGGGCGCACCTGTGCTGGGCGTCGTCCACCTACCTCTTCGCGGTCTACCTGGTATACGCGCTTGAGTGGACCTTCGCCAGCCACCTCGGCCCGGCAAGCACGGCCGGCGGCGTGCTGCTGTGGTGCCTTGAGGTGGTCGCCGCCCTGATGTCCTGCGCATACCTGTGGGAACTGTGCGACGCGCTCGGCACCGCGCACTGGCACCGCAGGCGCGCCCCGCTTGACCCGCGTCGGCGGTTGCCCACCGCGATGCTGCGGGCGGTGGGCCCGGCGGCCGATAATCCTCCGCCCCTGATCAGCGTGCACGTCCCGGCGCACAACGAGCCGCCGGGCATGGTCATCGACACGCTCCGCGCGCTGCTGCGCCTCGACTACCCGCGGGTGCAGATCGTCCTCATCGACGACAACACCGACGACGAGTCGCTGTGGCGCCCGGTCGAGTCCTGGTGCCGGCGGCACGACGTCACGTTCAAGCACCTCGAGAACTGGCCCGGCTACAAGTCCGGCGCGCTCAACTACGCGCTACGGCATCTCACCCACCCGGACGCCGAGATCATCGGCGTCGTCGACTCCGACTACCAGGTCGAGCCGGAATGGCTGCGCAACTGCGTGCCGCTCTTCGCCGACCCGTGGATCGGGTTCGTGCAGGCGCCGCAGGACTACCGCCACTGGCACCACGCCCGCTACTACCGGCGGCTCTACTACTCCTACAAGTACTTCTTCGCCGTCTCCCAGCCCTCAAGGAACGAACGCGACGGCGCGATCTTCGCCGGCACCATGGGCTTGATCAGGAGAGTCGCTCTCGACGAGCTCGGCGGCTGGGACGAATGGTGCATCACCGAGGACGCGGAGATCTCGCTCAGGCTGCTCCGCGCGGGCTGGTCCGGCATGCACGTCGACGAGTCCGGCGGCCGCGGGATCATGCCGCTGACGTTCGAGGCGCTCAAGGGGCAGCGGTACCGCTGGTGCTTCGGCGGCATCCAGCTGCTGCGCATGCACTGGAAGTCCCTGCTCCCCGGCCAGGAGACAAGAAAGAACCACTTGTCGGCCGGCCAGCGCTGGTCTTACCTGTCCGGCGCGCTGCAGTGGTACGGCGACCTGCTCGGACTGCTGTTCTTTATCTTCCTGCTGGCCGGCGCTGTGAACCTGGCAACCGGCGGCGGGCAGCTCTTCCGCAAGCTGACGATCTTCCTCGTCGCCGCCGTCCCCGTGCTCGTCCTGCTCGGCCTGGTCCGCGCGATCGCGCTGCTGCGCAGCAGCACCGGCGCGACCTGGCGCGACGCGATCGGTGCGTTCTTCATCTGGCAGTCCACCTCGCTCGTCGTCGCCCGTGCCTCGGTGCTCGCCCTGTTCGCGAAGAGGGCCGCCTTCCTGCGCACCCCGAAGACCAGCGAACGGACCAGCTGGTGGCACGCGCTGCGCGCCAACTGGGCGGAGACCGTCCTCGCGCTCTTCGGCGCGGCGGGGATCGCCGGCGCGCTCACCAAGACAAGCACCCTGAGCGGCCCGCTGCTGGCCGGCCTGCTGTTCGTGCCCACGCTGGGCATGGCCGCCGCGCCGTTCAACAGCTGGGCCGCCCGCCGCGCCGCGCTCCCCGCCTGGCTGCGCGAGCGCCGCGACACCGAGTACCGGCGCGAGCGCCACGCCTTCGCCGCTGGCATCGCGACGGGCGGCGCGATCGCCGTCGGCGCCGTGGCGGCGCTCGCGATCGCGCTGTTGCTCACCGGCCGCCTCAGCACCGGGCCCAACCTCGTCCGCCCGATCCAGTCCCCGCCCGCGACAACATCCACACCGGCACCCTCCACCACCCCGATATCGACACCAACGACAACCCCGAGCGCCACCCCAACTCCGTCAGTGACTCCGACCGCCACGACGACACCGACAGTCTCTCCGACATCGGCGACCCCGACCGTCCCCAGCACCCCGACCACCACGCCCTCCGCGACCGTCTCGCCCACAGTCACCTCTCCGGGCACGCCGCCGTCCTCGTCAGCCCCGGCCACCTCTCACCCTTGAGGCACCGGGTCGCGAAGCCGCACCGCGCGAACTGGTCAGCCTGCGGGAAGAGATTATTTATTAGGAAAAGGACCCGCCTTCGGCGGGCACCTCGCCAGCGGCCTACCGGTATGTCGGGTGTCCTGGGATCTTGCTGCGGGGAGCGTTGCTGGCGGGCTGGCCGACGGTCGGCTTCAGACCTGGCCTGCTGGCAACTGCCGGTGTCTTGGGCTGGCGCGGCGACTCGGTTATGGTCGGCGCATGCGGCCCATCCGCGCGGTGCTGATCGACATCGATGGCGTGTTGACCGTCTCGTGGAGACCGCTGCCCGGGGCGGTCGCGGCCCTGCACCGGCTGCGCGCTGCTGGGTTCCCGCTGGCCCTGGTCACCAACACCACATCCCGCACCCGGGCATCGATCGCCAGCACGCTGGCCGGGGCGGGCTTCCC
>Ga0208696_1001412_pt1 | contig 14221 bp, 4 predicted proteins | sample Sb_taG_9_FD_187711 | JGI IMG/M metagenome (GOLD analysis project Ga0208696, IMG submission 187711) | Peat soil microbial communities from Weissenstadt, Germany - Sb_50d_b_LC metaG (SPAdes) (version 2) | ecosystem: Environmental > Terrestrial > Soil > Wetlands > Peat | place: Germany: Weissenstadt...
GTCCAGCGCCAGGTCCGGCACCAAGGTGAGCGTCCCGAACCCCGCGCACGCCACGAGCACGTCGACCTGCCCAAGGGCCGCCTCGATCTCCTTGACGGCCTGGCGGAGCGGCCATCGCCGGGAGACATCAGCGGTCTCCGCGACGAATATCGCTCCCGCGTCCCGGAGTTCGTTTGCCAGTGACTCCAGGCCCGTCGAGTCGATGTCGATCAGGCCCATGCGCACACCGCTGCGGGCCAGCTCCAGCGCGGTGGCGCGGCCAATGCCGTTGGCCGCGCCTGTGATCAAGACCAGGGGAAGTTCGCTCATTGGCAGACCTCACAGTTCTCGGCAGGCTGAAGAGATTCCAGGAACTCACGCACGGCCACGACGAACCCCTCGGGATTCTCCTCGGGGGCACGGTGCAGCGCATCGGGGATCCGTCGTCCCCGGCAATCCGGCAAGTGCTCGATCAGGTAGTCGGCCGTGGTCAGAAACGGCGAGTTCGCTCCATAGAGCGCCAGGCAGGGCTGGAGCACGCCGGCGATCTGCTCGGCGGAGAGTCCATCGGCCAGCTTCGAATCCCGTCCACAGGTCGTTCCGGCGAGCCGCAGCACTCGCTTCAACCCGGGAAGGCCGACGGCCTGCCGGAAGCGGAGCAGCCGCTCGTCGTCGAGGTGCCGCACTTGATCGAAGAAGGTCGTCAGGTCGTACCAGGTATCCGACGAGAGGGTCACTCCCGCGTCTTCGGCCTCCCGGCAAAAGTTTTGCCAGTGCCCCCACTGGCTCACGTCTTCGAGGTGCCGCAAGGCCGGGAAATACGGGTCGGAGAGAACCAGGGCGTCGATCCGTTCCGACGCGATCACGGCGGCGTGCACCGCGATCACGGCCCCGAAACTGTGCCCCACTAGCCGCGCCCTCGTGATACCCAGGACGTCAAGCAAGCCGATCAGGTCTCGGGCGTGGTCGAGCGACGTGTATCCCTCAGCAGGGGCGTCGGTGTAGCCGTGCCCGCGCAGGTCGTACGCCGTCACCCGATGGGTCTCCGCCAGCGCAGGGATCGTCCCCGAGAGGAACCAGATGGACAGGTCGCCGGTCAGCCCATGGATCAGCACCACGTCGGGACCGGATCCCGCTTGCTGGACGTGGATGTTCAAGCCGTTCGCCGTGAGTCGAGGCATGGTCTTTTCCGCGACAAGAGAAGAAACCCGGGGCCAGGTGCCGGTCAAAGATGAAGCTGGAGGAACGCGATCAGCTCACTGATTTCCAGGTCGCGCAGGTCGCGCCTGCCCAGCTCGGCCAGGAGTTGATCGAAAGGGATCCGCCGCCCGGAGCGATGCTGGATCGCCTCGCCGAGCACGACGGCATCGATCGACGCCAATCCCAGGTCGGCGAAGAACCGCGTCTCGGGACTGATCGGTGTCACCGGGTCGACGCCCAGCGACTCGCGAAATACACACCGCAGATCGGCGAGGATCGCGGCCTCGGACGTGAGCGTGCTCATGGCTGCACTACCTCTTCTCCCAGGGTCCATGCCCAGATGTGATTTCCCCGTTTCGCCGTCCGGACCCGGATGGTCGCCCCAGCGAGGACCGGCGGCGCCAATCCCCTGGCATCTCGCAGTGCGACGGACACATCGCCGGTGCCGGCATTGGTCTGCACCACCTTGGCGGCAGCCGGATCGGCCGCCGGGCCCAGCCCGCTCGCCTTGGCCGCCGCCTGCCTGGCCGCTTTGAACCGGGCGATCCACTCGCCGGGCGACGACTCCACCCCGGTCGGTAGCTCCAAACGTTCCTCATCCGTGAGTGAGAGGGTATCGGTTCCCTCGGCACCCTCGAGGACGGGCTCGATGTCGATCCCAACGGGTGTATCGGGATTGCGAGCAGCCAGAGCGACGACGATGCCCTCGGTGTGTGCGATCGAGATCGCTGGCAGATCTTTGCTCTCCGGCCGCGCCAGGTCGCGCAGCCGGGGCGGCCTGCCCATGCCGCCGACGATCGCGAGATCGGCCGGGAACCGGGGTGGATCTCCCGTGGCGAGCCAGAGGCGACGCGCGGCCTCCTTGGCCGCGATCCGGCCCCAGAGCTGGTGTGTGCGTCGGACCTCCGGGCCATCCAGGGCGAGACAGGCGGCCTGTTCCTCCGGGCTGAGCTGGGTCTGCTCCAGGACCTCTCTCCAGATCGGCCGGGCCATGTCCCCCGGGGGAGCGAGCCAGACGGCGATGGCATCGCGCGGTGCCAGGCCGGGGAGCCGCAATTCCTCGCCGATGAGGATGGTATCGGGCGACCGGAACACATCGCGATAGCGCGCGGGCCAGTAAAACCGCCAGTCTTCCCAGTCGCGGATCTGGATCCAGACGCGGCCGTCGGGACGGACCAGCTCGGCATCGACGCACACGCGATGCCGTTGCACATCACGAACCTGGATCCGACATGCAACCAGTGTGCCCGTCTCGGGAGCCGCTCCATGGATCGACAGCCGGCCCATCCGGAGCGGGAAGACGACGTCGCCTTGCTCCAGGCATTCCAGGCCCCAGCATCCGAGCAGGTGGGTGAACGTGTCCAGGGCGATCGGGTTGGTGTGGAACGACGGCGGCTCGCCCCGACGCAGGAGGCCGGCGAGCGGACGCACGGCGATCGTCCCCGAGATTCCCTCCTGGCTCACAGGTCCGACTTCGGTCAGGGCCTGCATGGGCGGGCCGTGGAACAGCCATTGCTCGCCATACAGTCGCTCAGCCGTGAACTTGCTGGCGCGGGGATGAGCCAGATCGAACACAGAGGCAGCAATCGGCTCGGGCGCCTGATCGGTGAACCGGACGGTGCCCTCATAGACCAGGCGTCCCTGGGCCGAGGCAAGGGATTCGTCTCCCTCAGAATGATGGAGGGTAACGCGAACGCGGCGAGGATCAGCCGCGGCGCACTCGCCACGGATGATCAGCACCCCACTGCGACTGTATGGGACCCACTTGTGGGCGCGGACATCGAGCAGGCTCTCGAGCACGAGCCCGGGCGGAACGAGCAAGGCGCCAGCCTCGGCGAGAATCTCGGCCATCACGCTGAACGGCAAGACCGGCAGCCCTTTCCGTGACGGATCCAAAGCCGAGACGCGACGGCCCCCCAGCGTATGGTTCTCAGCCACGGGATCGTCATCCCCGTCCAGGAGCAGGTGGCTCACGATCCTTCGTCCCGGTTCCCATTCCCGAATTGTTCCGACCCAGGGGCCTGGCTGGGGACCGTCTCGCGATTCGCCGGAAACCGAACCGCGGGCACCGAGCAAGTAGGCCTGCATGACCTCGTGCTGAGTGCTCAGGAAATCGTTCATCGAGCCCAGGAAGCCGAGCATCGCCTCGTCTTCCGCCGGGCTCGGGTGCTTGGCGTCGTGAGCCGCCTCGAGTATTGCCTGCTCCGGCAAGTGCGGCTGAACCGGAGCGCTCAAGAGATCGGGCATCCCGCTCGGGAGCACGTTTCCAAGGCCGCCATGATGTCTATTGCCATTTACATACGTATTAATGTTGAATTGCTCATTACAATTGACGTGTCGATTATTCTCGTGGTGTAACCCGTGCGTGGAAGCCTCGGTTTCCCGATTGGCGCACACCAGCTCGCGCGAGAACTTCTGGCTGAGATCGGGTGCCGAGCTGGATCGCTCGCGAAGGCGGGCGATAAGGGCGTCCGACAGTTTCAACTCGGGGAAGCCGAGATCCAGACCCGGCAAGGACCTTGCCGGCGTGGAGGATGCGTCGAGGGCGATGCGCTGTGGCCTCCGTCGTGCGTAGAGATACGAGGGATCGAGCCTGAGCCCATGAGCGAAGAGCGACGCCACCAGGTGGTTGAGCTGGGCCGTCCCCGAGCGACGGGGCAGGTTAGCGGCCACGGCGAATGCGGGCCGCCCGCGGAGGATGTCCTCGACATAGCCGCACAGGTTGCCCCGCGCCCCCACGTCGACGAAGACCCGCAATCCGTCCCGGTACATGGCCTCGATCGTGTCGCGAAAGTCGACCCGCCGGGTCCACTGCGCGACGGCGAGCCGGCGGAGCTCGCCGGCAGATTCGGCCATGCGGCCGGCCGTCGAGCACGAGTAGATGGGCACCTGGGCGGCATGCAGCTCCAGGCTCGCGTAGAACGCGGCGAGCGGCTGGAGAACGGCCGAGAAGGCCGGCGTATGGTACGCACGGGCAAACGGAAGTTCTTCGCAGACCACGCCCTCTGCGCGGAGGTGGGCGACGACGCGGTCAACCTCGGCGGGAGGTCCCGCGAACACGACCTGGTGGGGACAGTTGTCGATCGCGACCACGACCGACTGGCCGGCTACCCGGCAGGCCGCCTCGGCCCGCTCGCGATCGGTCCCGGCGGCGACAAGTCGGGCGCAGGGGATCGCGCCTTTCGCTTCCAGTTCATGGAAGATCGCGGCGAGCCGGATCAACTGCCGCTCGAGCGTATGCTCGGTCCGCAGCACGCCCGCGGCCGCAAGCGCGGGCAGCTCGCCGCTGCTGTGGCCGGCGACCGCGTCCGGACGCAATCCCAGTCTCGTCAGCACCTGGAAGATGGCCCACTGGGACGAGAGCACGGCGGTGACCGCGGTGTCGGCGGCCCATAGTGCCTCCGGGATCGATCCGGAGCTGCCGAAGAGGTGATGGCTCGGGGGCACCTCCTCGCCGGATTCGCGGGCGATCCGGTCCGCCGTGTCGAGCACGGCACGAAGCTCGGGGAAGTGCGGGCAGAGATCGGCCAGCATGCCGGGATACTGGGAGCCTTCGCCCGGGAAGAGAAACGCGAGCGTCCCCTCCCGGCCCAGGGGCTGCTCCCAGTAGTAGAGCCCGCGGGCATCCCGGACCTGCCGGCAAGAGGGCTCTCGGAGCCGGGGCTCGATTGCAGCCAGGTGCGCGGCCAGCTCGTCATGCGAAGCGGCCACGATGCCCAGCCGAGCCCGCCCTGCCGCAGCCGGGGATCCCGTATTGAGCGTGAACGCGAGGTCCTTGAGCGAATGGCGAGTCCCGCCGTTCAATCGGTCGCGCAGCCAACCTACAAGGTCAGCGAGGCCGGCCCGATCGTCGGCCGCCAGGAGAAAGGCCTCCGTGTCCCACTCCAGGATCGCTCCGGGCGTGATCCCGTCAGCCGATGCGGCATGCTCCTCGAGCACAGCATGAGCGTTGATCCCGGCGAAGCCGAACGCGCTCACCCCTGCGCGACGAGGGTTCTGGGAATCGCCGTGAATCCACGGGCGAGCCGCGGGCAGGAGCTCCAGGCCGCTCGCGGCGAGCCGAGGGTCAGGGCGATCCGCACCCCGGGTTGGCGGGAGGAGCCGATGGTGGAGCGCCAGGGCCGTCTTGATCAGACCGGCCATGCCGGCAGCGGGCATCGCGTGACCGATCTGGGAAGAGACAGCGCCCAGGACGCGCGACCCGCCCTTCGGTGGCGGGAACACGCGTCGCAACGCGCTAAGCTCGGCTCGATCGGCCGCCGGCACCCCCAGCCCATGCCCCTCGATGAGCCCGACGGTCGCCGGATCGATCCCCGAGGCGTGATGGGCCCGCCGGATCGCGCGGGCATGGCCCTTGCTGCTCGGGGAGGTGAGACCGCGGCTGCGCCCGTCGCTGGCCAGTCCAACGCCCTTCACCACGGCATAGATCCGATCGCCGGCACGCTCGGCGTCGCGCAGCCGCTTAAGGACCACGACGCCGACTCCCTCTCCGGGAATGAGGCCGTCCGCGTCGACCGAGAAAGGCCGTGCCGTGCCCGAGCGCGAGAGCACGCCGAGCTGGGAGAAGATGAGCGGGAAGTCGACGTCGGCCTCGACGTAGACGCCTCCCACCAGCGCCAGGTCGGCGCGACGTTCGATGAGAGCCCGACTCCCTAGCTCCAGGGCGACCAGCGACGAGGCGCTGGCGGCATCGACGACGAAGCTGGCACCGTTCAAGTCGAGCCGATCGGCAAGCCTGCCGGCTGTTGCGTTGGTGAGCTGGCCGGGGATCGTCGCGGCCTCGAACGGGGGCAAACTCGCCTTCAAGTCATGTCGGAGCAGCTCGAGGTCCTCGGCCGTCCATTCGGGATGGAGCACGGCCAGCAGGCCCACGGTCTGGGCAACCATCCGACCGTGCTGGAGCCGGATCAGATTCCCCCGGTTGAAGTAATTTCCCCTGCCGATGACGACCTCGACCCGCCCGCGGTCCAGGCCGCCCGGGGTCATGGCGGCGTCGGCCAGCGCGGCGCGGGCGGCATCAAGGACCAGGAACTGCTCGGGCTCACCCCCCGCGACCGCCAGCGGCATGATCCCGTACGCGGCCGCGTCGAAGGGGATCGGCGTGTCCAGGTAGCCGCCACGCCGGCAGGCCACGCGGTCGTTGGCGCGCGAGTCGGGATCGTAGAACGCCTCGAGCGGCCACCGCTCGGCGGGGACCTCGCGCGTCAGGTCCCGGTTCGCCAGGATATTGGCCCAGAAGGCGAAGAGGTCCGGTGCGCCTGGGAACCGGCAGGACATGCCGACCAGGGCGATCTCGTAGGCCCGACCGCGCCTCATCGCAAAGCCTCCATGAGCCGAGGCGTCCGCTCCAGGGGCGCGTCCAGCGTCCCAAGGTCCCCCGCGAGGATGACCTCGACCTCGCCCTTACGCCCGCGCACCAGCTCGTTCACCAGGGCCGCCACGCCGAGCTCGGGAGAGATCATCCCGAGTCCACGCGAACCGAGATGATCCTCGAGATCGGAGACCATGCCGATTCCCGACCACGGCCCCCAGATCGGTGCAACGACGCGGCCGGGCCAGCGGCGATCGAGCCAGATCGCCAGCTTGTTCAGGGACTCATTGGCTGCGGCGTAATCCGACTGGCCCCGATTACCGAAGCGTCCCGCGATCGACGAGAAAAAGACCGAGAACCGGAGCGACTCGGGGCGGAGAAGTCGCGCAACGTTCAGTGCTCCGTCGAGCTTCGTGTCGAGCACGCGATCGAACGATTCCAGGGACTTGTCGCGGATCAGCTTATCGCGGATCAGCCCCGCCCCGTGAATCAACCCGACGGGTTCACCGAAGAGTCGACGCCAGCCGTTCACGACGACGCCGAGGCGGGCGAAATCGCGGACGTCGACGTGGGCATACTCGACCCGCGAGCCGCAGGCCCGTAGCCGCTCGAGGTTCCGGCGGACCTCCCTTGCTCGCCGCAACGCCTTGTACGCCTGCTCGAGATCCATGGGCGAGACCGCTCGCCCCCCGCGTCGTAGCCGCTCAAAAAGTGCGGCCTTGAGCTCCGATGGGTCGGTCAGCACATCCAGCTCGGCGTCGTCCGAGCCGTCCGGGGGCGGGGTGGTGCCGATCAGGAGCAGTGTCGGCCGCCATCGCCGCGCCAGCTCAGCGGCGACCAGCGACGTGATGCCGCGCGCGCCACCCGTGATGAGCACCGGCTCTCCCGGGGCGAGAGAGAAATCGTCCTGACCAGCCTTCGAGGACAGGGGCGCGGGGACTGTCCGCAGGCGGATGCGGCGGGCGCCCGCGTAGCCAACCTCCGACCAGGCATCGTCGTGGAAAATCTCGGCCAGGATCCGCTCGGCCAGTCGCGGCGTCCCGTCGTTGACGTTCAGATCGATCACGCGGGTCCGGACCGAGATCCACTCGCGGGCGATCGTCTTGATCAGGCCCGCGATGGCCCCATGTCCCGGAAAGAAGTCGACCTCGGACCTCCCGGTGCTGGCGAATCGGCCTCCCATGGCCGTCGTGGCGATCAGGCAGGCTCCGCCGCGCTCGGCCGCGCGTTCGAGGTCGCCGCCCATCCCCTTCGCCAGCAGGAAGAGCCCCCGGACCTCGGGGCTCATCCGGTCGGCCCAGGCGGCCGCGTCGATCTCGAGAATGCGGGCGGACTGGAGTGGCAAGAGATGGGCCAATCCCACGAACGGTCCATCGCGTCGCGCCTGTCGAATCGCTTTGTCCACCGCGGCGGGGGATGTCCAGTCCAATCGCGAATCCGGGCCGCCGATGATGGCTGCCTGCCAGCCCCTGGACCTGATCGCCCCGGCCAGGGCCTCTGCGATCCCCCGATCATCCTCGGTGATGAGCACCGTGCCGCCCGTCATCAAGCCGCCTTCTGCGCCTCCGAGCGGGGCCTCTACCGCCTCCAGGAGCAACCGGCGCGCGCCACCGTGGACCTTGCCGTTCCGCGTCCCGCTGGCCGCCGCCGGCTCAAGCGGCGTGGGCGCGGGCGGATTCGGATTCGGAGCCGCGGCGGCACCTGCACTGCCGATCGCCCGCTCGACGCGGTCGACGATGGCCGCGAGCGTCCGCGCGCTGACCAGTCGATCCATGGCCTCCGGATCCGATACGTTGCCCAGTTGCGGGAAGGCATCACGAAGCTTGCCGAGGATCTCGACGCGTTTGATCGAATCGATCCCAAGCTCGGCCTCGAGATCGAGCTCGAGCCGGAGAACTTCTGGCGGATAGCCGGTTCGCTCTCGCACGATGTCGAGCAGCATCCTGGCGATCTCTTCACGGCCGGCTGGAACAGGGGCTGGGGGCTTGTTCGTCCCCGCCGGGGAGACGGCTCCAGCCACCCCATGAGAAGGAGGCCGCGGGGTATCAGTGGCTGCGCTCACGGCAACTGGGGCCGATCGTTCCGGGGGGGGCAGTGCACCGGCATGGCGTGCCGGAAGGTCTGCGGGCTGTTGCTGCCTGCCGGAGAAATAGGCCAGCATTGTCGTGCGCTGGACTTCCAGAAACTTTTGCATCGTCTCCTGGAATGCCGCCAGGACGCGTTCGGGAGCTGCGGAGGAACGATCGGGGGAGGCTGCCGGGTTCATACCCGGCATGACCGGCATCGAGGCCGGAGCGGCTGGCATCTTTCCATTGCTGATAGGGTCGCATGTTGCTGGTTTTCGCAATGCGGCTTTGACCGGCGGATCCAGGTGGAACGGTGTGAGCGATGACTCGGGGGCCGGCAGCGCCGCGGCCTGGCCCAGCCGCCGGGGCTCGGGGGCGTTCAGCGGCCGCGCGCGGCTGCCGTTGACCATCCAGGTCGAGGGACCTGGCGGGGGCGAGCCGTCGCCTTCGGGAAGGGTTTCGAGGTCCAGGAGCCTCTCCGCCCGGCCCCGCGTGAGCGGCCCAAGCCGCACGGGAAGCCCGGCCACGGCTAGCCGTGCCAGCGCGTGCAGGAAGCCGACCAGGCTGGGTCTGCCGCGGGTGTCGCAGGCGACGGCGAGGTGAGGCCGGTTGCTCAGGATCGATCCGATCAGCGGGGTCAGCAGGCCGCTCGGCCCCACCTCAACGAACAGCCGGGCTCCCTGGTCGTGCATCGCCATGATCATCTCGGCGAAGCGGACCGGGCTGGTCACATGGTCGCCGAGCCGGCCCGCGATTGCCCGGGGATCCGGGGGATGAATCGACGCGTCAAGATTCGAGAACACGGGGCATGATGGTGCCCCGGTCAATGCTTCAAGAGCATGCCGCGCCAGGGGCCCACGCGCGGGCTCCATGAGTGGCGTGTGGAAGGCGCAGGCCACGGGCAAGAGCCGGCCGTGGACCTGCCGCGCCAGGGCCCGCTCGAGGACCGCGTCGATCGCTTCGCGTGGCCCGGCGATGACGGTCTGGCGCGGGCCGTTGAAGTTGACGATCAGGACTCCGGTCTGTTCGCCGATCAGATCGGGCACGCTCTCCGGGCCCGTCAGCAGGGCGGCCATGGCTCCAGGCCGATCGCCGCCCGCGTCGCGCAAGAGCCGGCCACGGCACTGGGAGAGCCAGGCCAGGCCGCGGGTGTCGAGGGCGCCCGCCGCGTGCAGCGCGACCAGCTCGCCATAGCTATGCCCGGCGGTCATGTCCGGTTGTACGCCGACTTTCGCGAGCAGTCTCAGCAGGCCGACGCTCGCCGCCCCGATCGCCGGCTGTGCGACCTCGGTCGCTTGCAAGGCTTCGTCCTGCCGCCGGCGTGCCGCCTCGTCGAAGACGGGGGGAGGAAAGATACGCGGCCCGATCGGCTCGTGGCCGAGCGCCAGGATCGCCGCATCGAACTCCTCGTAGGCGCGGCGGACGTCCTCGAAGTGGATCGCCAGGTCGCGCAGCATCCCCACTGTTTGCGATCCTTGCCCCGGGAAGACGAACGCGACCTTCTGGCCCGAGAGCCCGGGTGGTTCCGCAAAGTAGACCCCGCGGGGATCGGCCACTGCCGGACTTCCGCCGCGAATCGCGTCACGGGCGAGGCTCAGCTTGGCGATCAGGTCCGCGTGCGAGGTCGTGACGATGGCCAGGGTCGTCGCGGTCGCTGGCGTCCCGAGCCGGCCCGCCAGGGCGTGCGCCAGGTCGCGGAGCGGGGGACGTGAGCCCGCGGACAGCCGCTGCGCCAGGTGATCCAAATCGCAAAGCAGCCCGGTGCGATCGGCGGCCGGCCACGCGAGCAGCTCGGCCGGCCAGTCGCGGGTCGGGGGCTGGGGGATCGCCGCCGGGCCGCCCTCGTAGGCTTCGAGCACCGCATGGAAATTGGTCCCGCCGAAACCGAAGGCGCTCACCCCGGCCCTGCGGGGATGATCGACGTCCGCTTGCATCCACGGCTGGGCCTCGACGTTGAGCCGAAAGGCCCCCTCCTTGACGTCGAGCTGCGGATTCGGGGCCGTGATGCCGATCGTCGGCGGGTAGGTTCGATGCCGTAGTGCCAGCGCGGCCTGGATCAGTCCGGCAAGACCCGCCGCGCACTTGGTGTGGCCGATCTGCGACTTGACGGAACCGACCACGCAACTGCCCGGTCTCGCCCCCCGGGATTGAAACAGCCGGGTCAGCGCCTCGATTTCGACCACGTCGCCGACGGCCGTGCCTGTCCCATGGGCTTCGATGTAGCCGACCGTCGCGGGATCGATCCCTGCCTCGGCATAGGCTCGTTCGAGCGCCCGCACCTGACCCTCGTAGCTCGGCGCAGTCAATCCTCGGCAACGGCCATCGCTGGAGGAGCCGACCCCCTGAATGACCGCGTAGATCCGATCGCCGTCGCGCTCGGCGTCGGCCAGACGCTTGAGAATGACGGCAGCGACTCCTTCGCTGATCACGATGCCATCGGCGCCAGCGTCGAAGGGACGACAGCGACCCCGCGGGGAAAAGGCCTGCGTCTTGCTGAACGCGAGATAGGTGAACGGGTTCTGGACCGTGTCCACGCCGCCCAGTACGACCATGTCGGATGCGCCGGTCCTGAGCTCGCGGACGGCCACGTTCAGGGCCGCCAGCGACGAGCCGCAGGCAGCGTCCACCGTGTAGTTGGCGCCACCCAGGTCGAGCCGGTTGGCAATGCGGCCCGCGGTCACGTTGAGGAGGAATCCCGGGAATGAATCCTCCGTCCATTCGGGCAACAGTCCCTTGCAACGCTCCATTGCGGCCGTTCCCCCCCCGGGGATGACCGAGTCGAGCATCGGCAGATACGACCGGAAGGCATAACCCATGGCGACCTGGGCCGCGCCACCCCCCATGCCCAGAACGACGCCCGTGCGTTCGCGGGGGAAAGGACGCTCCGCATAACCTGCGTCAGTGAGGGCCGCCCGTGCGACCTCCAGCGCGAGCAACTGCGCAGGCTCGATGGACGGCAGGCTGGACGGAGGCATGCCATAGCGGAGCGGATCAAAGGGGACATCCGGCAGGAATCCTCCCCACTTGGAGTAAACCCTGTCGGGAGCTTTCGGGTCGGGGTCGTAATACAGCCGCCAGTCCCATCGGTCGGCAGGGACTTCCGTGATGGCGTCGAACCCATTGAGGGAGTTGGCCCAGAACGTCGCCACGTCCTTGGCGCCAGGGAGAACGGCGGCCATGCCCACGATGGCGACGGCGGCCGGACTCGGTTCAGCCCTGGGAGCGCGCTCCAGGTGACTGGCACACTGCTCGATCCAGGCAGTCGCGCCGGCTGTGACGTCCTGGTGCAGATCGCTGATCGCAAGCACCCGGTCGCGCAAGGCCGCAACCTGGCCGAGCATGTACAGGCCGTCGGCTGCCTGCTGGGCGTCGGACACGGCGACGAGCGGCGTACCGGCCGCCTGGCTGCGGTTGACCCCTTTGGCCGCGAGCCGAAGGCGTCCCGCGTTGAGTCGCTCGAGCGTCTCGCGGATCTCCTCGTGTGGCTTCCCCAGGGCGAGCAGGCGCTCCCGCTCCGCGGCGAATCGGTCGACGAACGGTGTGCGACTGACCCGCACCTGATGGCCCGGCCCGGTCTCCATGAGCACCGTCTCGCGGCATCGGAGGGCCTCATCCTGGAATCGGGCGATGATGGCGCCCGTGGTCACCGCCTCGCGAGTGAAGAGGTAGGCAGTGCCCATCAGGATCCCAATCTTGATCCCCTGCGCGGCCAGGTCACCCGCCGTCGCAGCCACCAGGGCGGCCGAGCGGGCGTCGTGGATGCCCCCCGCAAAGACCACGCTCAACGACTCCGCGGCGACCCCCGCCGCGATCGCCGCCTCCAGAACGCGACAGGCCTGCTCCCAGAGGATGAAGCTCGACCGCGGCCCAACATGCCCGCCGCACTCCCGCCCCTCGAGCACGAACCGTCGCGCCCCGGAACGCAGATACTGTTCGAGCAGGCCGGGTGAGGGGGCGTGCAAGTACGTCGCGATCCCATCCCGTTCCAGCTCGGCCGCCTGGTCCGGCCGGCCCCCCGCGATCAAGGCGAACGGTGGCCGGGACGCTCTGACCGCGGCCAGTTGCTCCTCGCGCAAGCCGGCCGGGGCGAACCCGAGCAAGCCCACGCCCCAGGGACGCCCCGTAACCTGACGGGCGGCCTCTTCGAGCAGGCGCTCGACCTCGGGCCGGCGCAGCAACGCAAGCGCGATGAAGGGGAGCCCTCCTTCCCGGGCAACGGCCTCGGCGAACGGGGCCACGTCGCTCACCCGTGTCATCGGGCCCTGGAGGATCGGCAACCGACAGCCGTGGGCCCGGGCGAGAGGCGCATCCTCGGCGAGAGGGCGTGCTTTCGAAGCATCCACGAGCCCACGCTCCACAGCGCGCAGGATCGCCTGTACCATGCCCCCGATTGACACGTACTTGCCGGCCAGGTCCGCGGCCAGCGCGGCATCTTGACCGACAGGCCACGCCTGTCCCGGCCCCCAGCCCACTTCCACGTCGATCGCCCGGGCCCATATCTCGCCGCCCTGCCTGGCTGCCTCGCGCAAGCGGACCAGGACGGGCGACATGGGCGGGGCGTAGACACGGATCGCCGGGCCGTATGCCGGCTCGATCAGAATCGGCTCGCTGCCGTCCCAGACGCCGAGCCGCATGCGGGCTTCCTCGCCCAGGGGAGACTCGCGCGCCAGCAGAATGGCCCCCTCGAGGACCACTCCGGTCGCACCCGCTGCGATACACCCTGCGGCCACCCTTGGGCCGATCCCCCCGCGGACCCAGACCGGCCGATCGGTGCGCGCCAGGATCGCCTGGAGGAGAATGAACGCGGAATCCGCACCGACCCGCCCGCCCGCCTCGTGGCCCACGGCGATCAGGCCATCGCTCCCGGCATCGAGCGCGGCCTCGGCCTCGGCCACCGATGTGACCTCGCACAACGCTCGCCGGCTGGTGGCATGGACCCGAGTGCATGCATTCCTGAGTCGTTCCGGCGTCCCGGGGTTGGAGCATACGACCGCTACGAGATTTTCCCCGGCCTGGTCGAGCCAATCCTGACCAACTTCGTGAGGCTGGACCCGGATGGCGTAGGATTGGACCTTGAAATCTCGCAGACGCCGGATGGCTTGATCCCTGACGTCCTGTCCCGTACCATCCAGGATGCCCAGTCCGTCAGCCCGATCTGCGGCGATCACAAGAGCTGAGCTGACAAGCCCTTGGGGCGTCGCCAGGAGGACCCGGTGTCGATTCCACTGCATGACGAAGACTCTCTTGGTGGGCGAAACATCTCATTGACTATAGCACCTAGAAAATATAGACGGCTTGAGAAGTATAGGAAAATCCATGAAGTCCAATTCAGGGCTCGAGATTCGGCGAGGTGCTGGACGAACGACGTGGTGGTAATCAAGGGTTAGGTTAGGTATGGTATCCCCGGAATAGCGTGGCGGAAGGCGGCGGCGAAACGGGAGAACCACTCCACACCGCCGATCAGCCGTTTACCTCAAGAAGGTCACGGAAAGTTCGGGGCTTTGTGAGACAACGAATAATGGCGGATCAAGTCCTTATGGGAACGCTGACGGGCGAGCACTTCCAGCCGGTCCGGCTTCATTATAGGGTCTTGAACCACCCGGGGCTGAAACGGGCGTTCGAGAAGCTTCGCTGTCTGGAATACGATGCCCCCCGGAAGCGCTGG
>Ga0208696_1001425_pt1 | contig 14153 bp, 18 predicted proteins | sample Sb_taG_9_FD_187711 | JGI IMG/M metagenome (GOLD analysis project Ga0208696, IMG submission 187711) | Peat soil microbial communities from Weissenstadt, Germany - Sb_50d_b_LC metaG (SPAdes) (version 2) | ecosystem: Environmental > Terrestrial > Soil > Wetlands > Peat | place: Germany...
CTGCGCACCGCGGCCGCGGTGACCACCGGCATGCCGATCGACGTGGAGTTTTCCGACGGTTATGTCGGTGCCCGCGCCGAAGTCGTGCAGACCTCCGCACCGCGGGCCGAGCCGCCGCGGCGCCGAGCGCGGCGCGGCAGCGATCCGGGGCAGGGCGATCTTTTCTAACTTTTACCGCGCCGTAACGATGTGTTGGCGAGCTGACGGTTTGTTCATTGTCCGCCATTTTTTTGGAAACTGACTGTTTGTTCATCGCGTGAAAAATTTCCGCGCCGTGGAACCGCCATCATGCTTGCGTATTATTTGCTTTGGCGACATTCGGTTCGTCCAAGGAGAACAGCATGAGTCGATTCGTATTTGCGGCAGCGATCGCCGCGTTGGCTTTCGTGACCGTGTCGGGAATCTCGCAAGCGGCTCCGGTCGCGCCGCTGCCGGCGGGAGTGGTGAGCGACGCGGGTGCCGGTAACATCACCAAGGTCTATTGGCATCACCGGCATTGGCGTCATTGGTGCCGATGGCACCGTTGCTAGGAAAGATAAGTTTCCGCTGATACCCGCGCCGCGCCGAGCAATCGGCGCGGCGCTTTGTCTTCCACGGGTGGGTTTCGTCCGCGCGGCGAAATGATTATGTTTGCCGGTGCGCGGGCCGTCCGGGACTAAGGCCTGTCACCGCGACGGAGGCTAATTTGCTCAATCGTACCGACCGCCCATCCCCGATGCCCGGCGAGGCCGAGGTCAAATACCTCGACGGCGATTTCCGTGTCGTGCGGCCGGGAGCGTTCGTGCGCTGCGCCGTGACCGGCGTGCATATTCCACTCGAGGAGCTCCGCTATTGGAGCGTCGATCTGCAGGAAGCCTACGCTTCGCCGGAGGCGGTGCTGCAACGCCACGCCGCCGACTACGCGCGCAAATCCTAGCTGCGAATTAGGTTCTTATTCCAGCCGTTCTACGTCGCGCAGCGCCGGAAACAATTTCATCCATAGCAACGCCACCGCGATCGTGGCGACGCCCTTCAGCGCCGCCGCCGGCATCGCACCGAACAGCGCCGCCGTCATGCCGCTCTCGAATTCGCCGAGCTGGTAGGAGGCGTTGACGAACAGGAAGTTCACCGCTCCGACGCGCCCGCGCAGATCATCCGGCGTGGCCAACTGTACGAGCGAGATGCGGATCACCATGCTCACCGTATCCGCGGCGCCAAGTATCGCCAGCGCGAAAATCGACAGCCAGATTGAACGGGACACCGCGAATACCACGGTCGCCAAGCCAAAGACGATCACCGCCTGGAGCATCCGCATGCCGACCCGGCGATGAATGGCATAGCGGGCCAGCACGGCCGCCATCAGCAAGGCCCCGACAGCCGGCGCGCCACGCAACACGCCGAGGTCCCACGGTCCGGTGTGCAGGATGTCTCTGGCGTAGATCGGCAGCAGCGCGGTCACTCCGCCGAGCAGCACCGTGAAAAGGTCGAGCGATATCGTGCTGAATATCGCTGGGTTACGACGCACGAAGCCGACGCCGGCAAACACCCCCGCAAGCGTGGGCGGCTCCCTGGCGCTGACCGGCCGGTCCGGTTTGATCGCTCCGTTGAGCAGACTGGCGAGAAACGCGAATACCGCCACCGCCGCATAGGGCGCGGCGGGTGTCACCGCGTAAGCGAGCCCGCCGAGCGCCGGCCCGCTGATCATGGCCGCCTGGAACGCCCCAGTGAAAAGCGCAGTGCCCTTTTGCAGCATGCCGTCCGGCGTCACCGCCGGCAGCAAGGATGCGGCCGCCGGACTTTCAAACGCGGTGGCGGCGCCAAACACCAGCACCGCGGCAAAAATCTCCGGTACGTTGAGCCAGCCGGCATAACTGCCCCAAGCCAGGAACGCCGCCGTCAGTCCGACGGCGATCTGCGAAATCTGGACCACGCGTTTACGTTCGTAACGGTCCGCCACGTGGCCGGCGAGGAAGACCAGAAGCGCTGTGGGGATAAACTACATCAGGCCGACGATGCCGAGGTCGAACGCGCTGCTAGTCAACGCATAGACCTGCCATCCCACGGCGACGGCGGCGATCTGGCGGGAAAACTCGGAGAATCCCCGCGCCAAAAAATAAAATAGGTACGGCCGATGCCTGAACAGAATCGCGGAGCCAGCGGGCAAGGGGGCAAACATCGGTCTAGCGCCGCTTGACCACGGCGAGGATGATGTCGCGGAAGGCGTCCGCCTCCTCGACGACGAAACGGACCGGCAATGCGCTGGCGCGTGCGGCCAGCGCGGCAAGCTGCGGTTCGCCGGACAGCCGCGCCGCATCCTTCTCCGTCGTGACAAGCACGAGGTTTTCTCGATCGGCGCGCGCCAGCATGTCCTGTGCCTCTGCCGCAGTGTAACGATGATGGTCGGGAAAGCTTGCGCGCTCCGCGACCGCTACCCCGTTTTCGGCAAGTGTGGCGAAGAACTTCTCCGGATCGCCGATGCCGGCGAAGGCCAAAACCCGGCGGCCGCCGAGCGCCGCGATGGTTTGGCGGTCGGGTTCGAGACGGCCGTGAAAGATCACGACATTGTGCCGGCGTGCGCGCTCGGTAAGCGCGGTGAGGCCATCGGGCCGCCCGACGATGACCAAGGCCTGCGCACGCGAAATCTGCGTCTCCAACGGTGCCCGTAACGGACCGGCCGGGATGATGCGGCCGTTGCCGATGCCGCGGCGGCCATCGACCAGCAGGATCCCCAGCTCCTTGGCAAGCGCGGGATTCTGAAAGCCGTCGTCCATCACGATCACGGTCGCCGCGCCGCGACGTGCCTCATTGGCGCCGGCCAGCCGATCGCGCGCGACGATGGTCGGTGCAAGGCGCGCGAGCAGGAGAGGCTCATCCCCGACCGTGTCGGCGGAATGGACTGCTGGGTCGACGCGCAGTGGGCCGGACGATCGCCCGCCATAGCCACGGCTCAAAAAGAACGGCCGCTCGTGCGCGGCAAGGAGGAGGCGCGCCACCGCGAGCGCCGCCGGCGTTTTGCCGGCGCCGCCGACGGTCGGGTTGCCGAGGCAGATGACCGGCACGCCGACGCTGCGGCCTTGCGTCTGCATGCGTAGCGCCGCGACCGCTCCGTAGATGCCGCCGAGCGGGCTCAAGAGGCCGCCGCTGCCGGGCCGCCACCAAAAGGCGGGCTCGCGCATCACGGTGCGATCCCGAAAAATCGAAGCCGGTTTTCGGCAAAGATCATGTCCAGCCTCTCATTAAATGCGCTGCTCGAGCCGGAGCTGCATCAAGTAAGGCCCGAGGGCGGCGAGTGTCCGCTCCAGCGCCCCGGCGAGCGCGCCCACCGTCACGGCGGCTGCTTCGGCGACAGCCTTGCGAGTGACCGGATTGGCGAGCCAGTCGCCGAGGCAAGCCGTCAACGCTGCCTCGTCGGCGACGCATTCGGCGCCGTGGGCCGCATCGAGCGCGGCATAAATCTCGGCGAAATTCCAGACATGCGGACCGTGGACTACCGCAGCGCCGAGCCTGATGGCTTCGATCGGATTTTGCCCGCCATGGCTGGCGAGCGAGCCGCCCATGAACACGGTGGGCGCCAGCCGGTAGATCAGGCCGAGTTCGCCGAGCGTATCGGCGACGAACACATCGACATCCGGCGTCGGCATCTCCTCCTGCGAGCGGAGCGCGACGGAAAGGCCGGCGGCTTTTGTCTCCTCGGCAATGCCGGGACCGCGCTCCGGATGGCGCGGCGCGATGATGGTCAGGAGCGACGGACATTTTGCGCGCAGCCGCTGATGGGCGGCGAGCATCGCGGCTTCCTCGCCGGGATGCGTGGATGCCGCCGCGATGACGACGCGGGCGTCGATCATCGTTTTGAATTTGCGCAAAGTCGGCAGGTCGGCCGGTGGGGCGGGCACGTCGAGCTTCAGATTGCCTATAGTGCTGATGCGCGGTGCACCGAGTTGGCTGAAGCGCTGCGCATCGGCGCCGGATTGCGCCAGGCAAAGATCGAAGCGTCGTAGCAGCGCGGCGATGACTCCGGGCTGGAGCCGCCAGCGGCTGAACGAGCGCTCCGACACGCGGCCATTGAGGAGGATCATTGGGACGCCGCGGTCACCGCACGCCAGAATAAGATTCGGCCACAGATCGGATTCGACGAACAACGCAAGATTGGGCCGCCAATGGTCGAGGAAGCGGCCGACAAATCGCGGCGCGTCGAGCGGAATGAACTGGTGCACCGCGCCCGCAGGCAGGCGCTGTTCGGCAAGGGCTGCGGAGCTGACCGTGCCGGACGTGACCAGCACCGCAAAGTCCTTGGCGCGGAGGCGTTCGATAAGCGGGATGATGGCGAGGATTTCACCGACGCTCGCGCCGTGCAACCAGATCAGCGGGCCGGCCGGGCGCGGCAGGCTTGGCTGACCGTAGCGTTCGGCGAGGCGGGTCGGATTTTCCTTGCCGCGCTTGAGTCGCCACGCCAAGAGTCGCGACGCCACCGGCGGGGCTGCCGCCCGCGACGCCAGCCGATAGAAACGCAGCGCGAGCGGCAGCCGATCGCGCACTTTAGTCTCCTCCCCGCGGCCGACCGGCGCGTTCAACAGCGCCGTGCATCACCACGTTTCGCAGGCTGTCTCGTTGTCGCCCGATGCTCTTGCATAACATACTCTCAGCGCTGCGGTGATTGGCTATCCGGATCGAGCATTCGGTGCAGATGAACGATGAAATAGCGCATTTGCGCGTTGTCGACGGTGCCTTGCGCCTTAGCTTTCCAGGCCGCATAGGCGCTGGCGTAGTTCGGGAAAATGCCGACGATGTCGATGTTGTCGAGATTTTTAAATTCCATGCTCGAGGCGTTATTCAGTTCGCCGCCGAACACGAGGTGAAGCAACTGCCTCGTTGGCGGTTTGGGGATGTCCGACATGCCGTTCGCTCCGCGCTATTCGCGATTGATCAAAACGCGAGGCGTTCATCCCTAAGAAGTTCGATGATTGTCGCGTGCCTGTCCCGGCCGGCAGCGACGAGCATCCCATGCCGCGGTACGGGACGGTTATAGGTCACGGCGCCGCCGTCTGCGGGCGTCAGGGCGCCGCCAGCTTCGTGCACCAAAAGATCAGCCGCCGCAAGGTCCCAGTCGTGGCTGTCGACGCCGGCAATCGCGACGTCGAAGGCGCCTTGCGCAACGCGCGCAAGGCGCAGCGCCAGCGACCGCACCCGCGGCATGGCGATGAAGGGGGGCGCCACGCCGGCGAGCCGCTCGAGCCAACGTCTCGGTCCAGCAATGCGCGCGCCTTCGAGCGAAGTCCCGGTCGTGGCGGCGATCGCCCTGCCGTTGCACATGGCGCCGCCGCCTGCGCTCGCCGAGAAGAACTCTTCGGTGACCGGAGCGTAGAGGCAAGCCGCGATCGGCCGGCCATGATCGACCAGCGCCGCGGACACGGCCCAGTCCGGCAAACCTGCAAGATAGGCGCGCGTGCCGTCGATCGGATCGACGATCCAGACGTAGCGCGCGCCCAGCCGGGCGGGATCGTCGGCGCTTTCCTCCGAAAGCCAGGCGATGCCAGATCCTTCGCCGGTAAGCCGTTCATGCAGCAACCGGTCAACGGCGATGTCGGCTTCGCAGACCGGCGAAGATTCTCCTTTGGTCCAGGTTCTGAGCGGAGTCCGGAACATTGACAGCGCCAGCGCGCCCGCTTCGCGCACAGATGACGCCAGCCGTGCAGTGGCTTGGGCGGGATCGACCGGCTCAGTGTCCGGCAACGGTCATACCTTCGACGCGCAGTGTCGGCGCATTGGTGCCGTAGCGGAAGACGAGGTCGTTCGCCGGCGTGAGCGAGGCGAACATGTCGGAGAGGTGGCCCGCGATCGTGACCTCGCTGACCGGATAGGTGCGTTCGCCATGCTCGATCCAGAAACCGGAAGCGCCGCGGCTATAGTCTCCTGTCACCAGATTGACGCCCATGCCGATCATGTCGGTGACGTAAAAGCCATCCTCGATGTCGGCGATCAGCTCCTGCGGGCTCTTTCCGCCGGCGGCGAAATGAAGATTGCTGGCGCCGGGGGAGGGTGTCGAGGACACGCCGCGCTGGGCGTGTCCGGTCGTTTGCAGGCCGAGCTCGCGGGCGGTGGCACAGTCGAGGAGCCAGGTGGTGAGCACGCCGTCTTCGACCAGCTTGCGGCTGCGGCCGGCGACGCCTTCGGCGTCGAATGGCCGCGAACGCAAGCCGCGCGGACGCAGCGGATCGTCGATGATGTCGATGCCCGAAGCAAAAATCTTCGCGCCGCGCTTGTCGCGCAGGAAGCTTGTCTTGCGCGCGATCGCGGCGCCGTTGGCGGCGCTGGCGACGTGACCGACCAGCGAACCCGAGATTCGTGAATCGAACACCACCGGCACCCGGCGGGTGGCGACCTTGCGCGGATTGAGGCGTTTGACCGCGCGCTCGCCGGCGCGCCGGCCGATCGCCTCCGCGCTGTCGAGGTCGGCAGCGTGCAAAGTCGAGGAGAAATCGTAGTCGCGCTCCATGCCGGTGCCGTCGCCGGCAATGGCCGTCATGGCGATGCCGTGACGCGAAGCGATCGTCGCGCCGTGGAAGCCGTGGCTGGTCACCAGCACCAATCCGCCGATGCCGGCGGAGGCCGAGGCGCCGCCCGACTTGGTGACGCCGGCAACGGCAAGACCGGCGGCTTCCGCCTCGCGGGCAAGAGTTTCGAGTTCATCGACCTCCGGCATGTCCGGATCGATCAGGTCGAGCGCCGGCAGTTTGCCGGCCAGAAGTTCCGGATCGGCAAGCCCGGCAAAGCGGTCCTCCGGCGCCGCGCGCGCCATAGCGACGGCGCGCTCGGCCAAAGCGTCGAATCCGTTGTCCTTGAGGTCGTTGGTGGAAACCACAGCCTGCCTGCGGCCGACGATGACGCGCAGACCGAGATCGTCCCCCTCGGAGCGCTGCGATTCCTCGACGGCGCCGTCGCGCACCTCGACCGACAGCGACACCGAACGCACGGCGAGCGCGTCGGCCTGGTCGGCGCCGGCGCGGCGCGCGCCGGTTACCAGACGTTCGGCAAGATCGGTGAGGTCGGATTGATCGAGAAGCGACATCGGCAAGGCGGTTTAGGCGCGGCGGCAAACGAACACAAGGCCAAGATGTGGCCGAAGACGGCGCGATTCAACCCGGCGTCGAGCGTGTCAGGGTGCGCCTGGCGGCAAATTGCATTGGCTCCGGCAACGCCTCGTCAATCATGCGCGGTATTGGCGGGTGCGATACGAGCTTTTAACCAGGGTTCTTAAGCCGACGACGACCGCACTCTGGCATTCTCGCGGCAACCGGGCGGCAACAGCTCGGGGGAGCCGAGTTTTCGGGGCGTCAAATGGAAGCCGGCAGGATTGCTGCCGGGTCGAGCCGCGCCGGGGCTCCTTATCGCGCAAGCGCGGTGGGGACCCTATTGCGGCTCGACCCCTTCTCTTTGCCCGTGCGTTTCGAGGCCGCCGATGAGGCGGCCGACGAGCGCCTGCGGGTCATCGATTTGCATCGCGAACGCGTGGTGATGCGCCGCTCGGTGCGCGGCATGCACATGGCGCTGAATTTGCCGGTCGCCGGCTTTCGCGGTGTCGCCATCCGTCTTACCGGGAAAGCCGACGAGCCGCCGAACGCGATCTCTGTCGTGCTCGAGCACGGCGACCCGGCGCTGTCGCTGCCGCTGTTTTCCTCCGACACTGGTGACGACATCGTCGTCGAATGGCAGTCGTGGGGCCGCGTGCTGGGGCTGCCTTTGCTCGTCGCCGAACGCGACGGCAGCTTGTACGAGCCGTTCGCGCGGCTGGGCGCGGTGCTGATCGAAGCGCCGACTTGGCGCCGCCGCCGCCGCAGCGCCATTGCCCGCCGCCGTCCCTCGGCCCTGCTGCGCCGCCGCCCCGGCACACCGCCGGATCAGCCGGTCACTCATCGCGGCGAGCGCGAGATCATCGCCCGCAATTGAGCGTAAGCCGCACGGCGGAGCCGCAGGCCTGCGTCTGTCTCCGCCATTTTCCCGCTTCGTGCGACGGCGCAAAAGCAAACGCGGTCAACTCCGGATCGCGGCGCGCTTCGCGTCGGAAGAAATCGATGATAAAGTTGACCGTTAGATTATGGGTAAGCGGAAATGAGCGGGCGGTTTGCTGATCGCAACGTGCTGATCACCGGTGCTGGCTCGGGGATCGGAAGAGCGACCGCTTTGCTTTTCGCCCAGGAGGGCGCACGCCTCGTGGTCGTAGACCAAAACGAGGCGGATGCGCAGAAGACGGCCGCGCTCATCCGGGACGCGGGCGGCGAAGCTTTCGCCATCGGCGCCGACGTCAGCCGCGACGCGGATTGCCGCGCCATGGTGGAACGCGCGGTCGCGGCCTATGGGCGGCTTCACGTGGCGTTCAACAATGCCGGCATCGGCGCGAGCGGCTTTGCCCTTGCCGACGAAGAAGAAGTCACCTGGGATCGACTGATCGACGTGAACCTGAAGGGCGTATTTCTGTCGATGAAGCACGAGATTGTGGCGATGCTGGCCGCGGGCGGCGGCGTCATTGTCAACACGGCTTCGGCCGCCGGTCTCGTTGGTGAACGCGGCATCGGCATCTACACGGCGAGCAAACACGGTGTGGTCGGGCTCACGAAAACGACCGCGCTCGATTATATCGGGCAAAATATCCGTATCAACGCGGTCTGCCCAGGCGCGACGCGCACGCCAATGCTGGCGGCCTGGTTCCAGGACCCGAAGGTCGAGAGTTTCATCATGTCCCGGCATCCGATCGGAAGAATTGGCGAGCCTGAAGAAATCGGGCGCGCGGTTTTGTTCCTGGCCTCCGACGATGCTTCTTTCATCGTTGGCCAGGCACTCGCGGTCGATGGCGGTCTCACGGCGCAGTAACAAGCGGACTCGAATAAAGACGTCGATCAGACGAGGCGGTGCAAAGCCGCGTCGAGCAGCAACCCGGCAAACAGGATTAAGCCGGCGTCGCGGTCGGATTTGAACAACGCCAAGCAGCGGTCAGGATCGGCGATATTGAGCCGCACGATCTGCCAGGCAAGGTGGGCGGCAAAGCCCAGCAGAAAAACCGCGAATATGGGTCCGGCGCCGGCGGCGAAACCCGCCGCGCCGATGAGAATGACGGCCAGCGCGTAAAACAGCGCGAGCATCGGCTTGGTGCGCTCGCCGAACAAAAGCGCGGTCGATTTGATGCCGATCAGGGCGTCGTCTTCGCGATCCTGATGGGCGTAGATCGTGTCGTAGCCGATCACCCATGCGATGGAGCCGGCATAGAGCAGCAAAGCTGGCGCGTCGAGCCGGCCGAATGCCGCGGCCCAGCCGATCAGCGCACCCCAGGAAAACGCCAGACCGAGCACGATCTGCGGCCAATAGGTGATGCGCTTCATAAATGGATAGATCGCGACGATGGCGAGCGAAGCGATGCCGAGGGCGATCGTGAAGGTGTTGAAGGAGAGGAGGACCGCGAGCCCGACCAGCGCTTGGGCGACAAGAAAGCCGCCCGCTTGCAACACGCTCACTTGGCCCGAAGGGATCGGCCGCGAGCGCGTGCGCTCGACGCTGCGGTCGAGGTCGCGATCGACGATGTCGTTCCAGGTGCAGCCGGCGCCGCGCATGGCAAAGGCGCCCACGAAAAACAGCGCGAGATGCACGACGTTCGGCGCCATTTTCTGGCCGGCGACGACGGCGAGCGCCGAAGACCACCAGCAGGGCAGCAGCAAAAGCCAGGAGCCGATCGGACGGTCGAGCCGCGCCAGCCGCAGATAAGGACGGGACCAGGCCGGGGCGAGAGTGTCGACCCAATTGCCGGTCGCGTCGGCGACCGAACCGGCCACGGGGCTCATTTTGCCAACGGGTTACCGTTCAGCGAATCGAGCGTGCCGTGGCCAGTCTTGGTATTGCCCGCCGTATCCACCGATGGCGTGCCGATGGCGTCGCTGAGCGTCGGTGGCCGCGGTTTGGCGGCGGGACCCTCGGTGCAGGCCGCGGTTTGGAATTTCAGCGTGTGCTCGTGACCGGCCTTGGCGTTGCTGATGGCCTGTTCGGGGATGTTGCACCAGGTTTTATTGGTTTCGAGGAACTTCAACATGGTCCCCTCGGCGGCGTAAAAGCGCTGTACCAGCACGCAAATCTCCTTGCGTTCGGATTTGTGCTGGATTGCGGCGCGCACCGCCAGTGCCTTCTTTTCCGCGTCCTCCTTGATCGGGCCGAAGGCATTGCATTGCGGCGGACCCGCCTGCGCCATTGCCGCGGGGCATTCGGCGGCGATGGCCAAGGCGGCGATCGCCACGGCGAGACACCACTTCATCGCTTTTAGTCCTTTCCCGGTTCCCCTTAAATCTTACCGTGCCGATATTACATGGCCCGTTGATTTCGGCGACAAGGCGGCAGAACTTCGCACTCCGTCGCGTTAGCCTGCAATGTCGCTCATTTAGCTCACATTTTTCCATGCCGGGATATGATTTTCGCAGTCCGCGCCTGTACGTCGATTCGGCGCTGGCGCTGGGCGCCCAGGTGGCGCTCGAGGCGCCGCAGGCCCACTATCTGGCGTCGGTCCTGCGCCTGAAATCGGGCAGCCGCGTTCTTCTATTCAACGGCCGCGACGGCGAGTGGGGCGCAACGCTCACTTTTCTCCGGCGCAGCGTCGTGGTGGAGGTTGCAGCCAGGACGCGCGAGCAGACGCCGCCCGCGGATTTGCACTACCTGTTCGCGCCGCTCAAGGCGGCGCGGCTCGATTACATGGTGCAGAAGGCGGTCGAAATGGGGGTTTCGCGGCTACAGCCGGTGCTCACGCGCCACAGCCAGGTGGCGCGTGTGAAAACGGAGCGCATGCGCGCCAATGCCATCGAAGCCGCCGAGCAATGCGGCGTTCTTTCGCTTCCGGAGATCGCGGTGCCGGTCGCGTTCGGCCGCCTTATTGCCGAGCGGGACCCGGCGCGCCGGCTGGTGTTTTGCGATGAAGATGCCGAAGTGACGGACCCGGCCGCGGCGCTTGCCGGCCTGCCGCCGTCGCCGCTTGCGGTGCTGGTCGGGCCGGAGGGCGGCTTCGCCGAGGATGAGCGCGCGGCACTCCTCAATTTGCCGAATGTGGTGCGATTGTCGCTTGGCCCGCGGATCCTGCGCGCCGATACCGCGGCAGTCGCGGTGCTAACGCTCGTGCAAGCGCTAGTCGGCGATTGGCGTCGCGGTGGCAGCACTGCCGGTTAGTGGATCATGTGCGGGCGGTCGATGCAGACGAAGCCGATATAGTCGCCGTATATGCGATGGACGCTGGTCACGTGGGAAAGCCGATCCCAGCGCGCACAATAATCAGCGGCGATCTGCCGGTACGTGCCCTTGATGGCGGGTGAGTAGGGAATGATGCCGCCGGTATTGTTTCCGGTGATCCACGGTCCGGGTCCGGCACACGCGGTCAGGACGACGCCAAACGCAACGACGATTAAAAGATTGCGACCCATTCCCAACCAGCCTCCCGCGCCCAACGGTGTGCGAAGCTTAGAGGCAGGACGTGACAATTGAAAGCGGCTGCGGGCGGTTCGTGCGCCGGTGTGGGATTTTGCTCACAACATCGAATAGGCGCTGGCGACCATGCCGACCGGCCGCTTGTCGGAAGCGCCGAGCAGCATGACGCGGCCGAAGCTGGTGCTGCGGCCGATGCGCACGACGCGGGCGTCGGCGACGACGTCGAACATGACCGGCCGCAGGAAATGCGTGGTCTGATCGATTGTGCTCATCGGTCGGTAGCCATTCCAGGCCGCAGAACAGGCGATGACCATGGCGCTGTCCGCAAGCGCCATCAGCGCCTGACTGCATACCGCCTCGCCGTCGCAGCAGATCTTCTTGGAGAATGGCAGCCGCACCACGGCGCCAGGTTGCCAATCCGGCAGCGCTCCCGGCGGCCGCACGGGCTCCACGCTTTCCACCAACAGCGCCAGGTCCTGGACCCACGGCGCGAAAACCTTGGTCATCAAGCGCCCGGCAGCCTGCAGCCCGAACGCCGCTTCGGAAGTTACAAGCTGATGCACCTCGCCCATGTCCAATTCCCCCGAGGGCCGTTCGCCCTCCCATCCCGGGCGCTGGGCTCGAAGAATCCGGCGCCCCCGTTTTGGCTGCGAACCATAACCGCGCCGCCCCCCCGCCCCCGGAAAGGAGGCGACAGGCAGCACCACACATCGCGGTTGAGCACGCGACGCCCGCATTTTCGACGAATCAGACGCAACAGCTTACGAGCGCTACCATGTTGCCGGTAGCTTGGTCGCGCGCCTGGGCGAGAAAAAAACTGTGATCAAGGGCGGCGGCAAACCAAAATTCTGTGGACTGGTGAAGTGCCGTCCGCGCCGCTCCGATTCCAGCCACTGCCGCGCATCGTCCGGGACCGCGCGCTTGTGTGCCTGCCGGCCCTTGACCGGCAAACGCCGGCGCGGCACGGTTGCCATGGGTGAGACCAGAGGAAGCCGCGGAGGCTGGAAGCATGTCAGGCCGGATCGCGTGTGTCGCGTTGGGGTTGCTGCTCAGCGTCATGCCTTTCGCGCAGCCGCGTGCGGCCGGGTTGCTCGAGAAGAATTTCTGGCTGTCGGGCCCACGCTACGATCGTTCGATGCCGGCCTGCGATTATCCCCTGGCGCTCGAGCACATCATCGGCGATTTTCGCGTCAAAGAGGGACGGTTCTGGAATTCCAATCTGCAAATCGTCGGTCTTGAGGATATCCGGCAAACCGCCGTGATGCCCTGGGCGGCCCAATCCATTCCGCGGCGCTTTTGTGCGGCGACCGCGCTCATCAACGACGGTATCAAGCGTCCAATCTATTATTCGATTGCCGAAGATAGCGGCATGATCGGTGTGGAGTTTGGCGTCAATTTCTGCGTTGTCGGGCTCGACCGGAACTCGGCCTACGGCCCGGCGTGCCGTGCGGCGCGGCCCTAGACCATTCTCGCGGCTTTCAGCTCAGCGCACGCCGTGCCAGGGGTCGTATTGCTTGTCGGGCAAATTTCGCAAAGCCGCATTATACGCCTTGTCGTTCGCCTTCGGCTTTTCATTCTTATCTTCGGCCTGATGTGACGCGCTTTGACCGATGCGGCTGGCGCCGGTCATCTGACTTTGCTGCGGACTCATCTGCGCAAGCGCCGGCGCCGTCATCAGCACGAGCGCCAAACCTGTGACCGCTAGACCGGCGCTTCGTACGCGCATCGGCCGACCCTGCGAATTTTCCACCCGGTGCATTCGAATATCTCGCGCCCGCGGACGATGACTATCGAGCATCAGTATAACTCAAGTCATGATGCCAGTGAAATCAGGCAATGCTTAGCCCGATAAATCAGGCAATGTTTAGCCCGACGTCTCGCCGGACCGTGGATGGCAGGTCGCGGCCTCGGTTGCCCGGATGCGGTCAGCGCTGGAGGGCCTGCAACACGGTGTCGCGCAGGCGAAGCGGGTCGCGTTCGCCCCGTTGGGCGAACTCGATGACCTTCTTGGCGACAGCGTCCGCCTCGGGGTGGTCGTGGTCGCGCACGCCGAGCGTCCGGCAGATGTCGGCGTAGGCGCTGGTCACGGCCGCGATCGCTTACGGTTCGAAGGCTTTGTGCTTGAAAAGGCGGTAGACGGCCATTTGTGGTATCGAATGCCGCGCATGGCTGTGGGCGAAACTCGCCCGGCGGCGCCTGTTGGCCGAAAAGCTAGCGCGACCGCCCTATGCGTCAGGATGGGCGTGAGCAATTTCAACCGCCGGATCGTGTGCACCGGGGCTGGCCCCTTATGACTGAAAATCTAGGAATTTGGCCCTACAAGGGCCACTCGGCCCGGCAAAAGGGGCCAGTCGGCTGCCCGGCCCCGTTAACCCTTTCTCAACCATTAAGGCGACGGCCCGAACCCTCCGTGCGAGGTTTTGGGCCGCTTGCGTGTAGGCGGGGCTGCCCACATGAATAAGTTGTTTTTCGGCGACAACCTCGACGTGCTGCGCGAGAAGATCAAAGACGAGTCGGTCGATCTCGTCTATCTCGATCCGCCATTCAATTCGGACGCCAACTACAACGTTCTTTTTAAGCAAGGGGGTCAGCCGTCACAGGCGCAAGCCGAAGCGTTCCGCGATACCTGGGACTGGGGCGAGGGGGCCGCCTTAGCCTATGATGAAGTCATGCGCGCTAATGGTGACGTGGCGCTGATCCTGTCAGGCTTGCGGAAATGGTTGGGCGAG
>Ga0208696_1001431_pt1 | contig 14129 bp, 13 predicted proteins | sample Sb_taG_9_FD_187711 | JGI IMG/M metagenome (GOLD analysis project Ga0208696, IMG submission 187711) | Peat soil microbial communities from Weissenstadt, Germany - Sb_50d_b_LC metaG (SPAdes) (version 2) | ecosystem: Environmental > Terrestrial > Soil > Wetlands > Peat | place: Germany...
GTTCGGTGAACATCCCGGTGAGGTAGCGTTCCAGGGCGTGGGTGGCCTCGGAACGGGCGAAGTGGACGTGGAAGGGGCGCAGAAAATCGTCCAGCGCAGGCATCGGTTCGCCCGGCGCGAGAGGGACTCGCTTTGTTGTCTTCATACCTCATTATACGCACGTCCACCCCAGATGACAAAGCCGTACTAACCAGTCGCTACTGTCGCGCGGCGGCGGGGCGGCGCTGTGACGGCCCGCGGCTGGGGATATGGCCAGCGAGATTCACGCCGCGCGACAGAGCTCTTTCGTTCGAGTGCTTGCGGTATGCACCGCTTTGGTATAACATATCCAGATGGCAAAGCGCTCCCCACGGACGATTTCCGCAGCGCAACTGCTTGCACGCGAGAACCGCGTCATGCTCATCGCGAAGGCCTTCGGTTTCGTGGGCAACGTCGAATACCGGCATGTCTATAGCCAGTCGGGCGGCGCCCAGTATGGCCGTGGCAGCACACCCGAGGCTGATCTGCTGACCGTCTATGCAGAGGCATTTGTGCGCGATGCCGACCCGGAGGATTTCTCCCTCGAGGCGATGATCGCTCACGAGTGCGGCCATCAAATCTTGGCCCGCCATCCTCGCCTGGCGAAGCGCGTTGCGGGCCTATCTGAGGCGAGTGAAGAGATTCTGGCGTCGCTCGTTGGCGCGATGATATGCAGCGATGTCACCGACCGCCACGCGTTGTACGCCAAGGCCACTGCCGAGTTGCTCAGCCGCGGCCAGAGCGCCGAGGCGGTAAGTCGGCAGCTTCAAGAACTGTGGGAACTCTTGGAGGCGTTACTATGATGGGAACAAAAAAACTGAGTACGATTCGGAAAGAAATTGAAATGGCGCTGGCTTGCACCGGAGAAGATCCCATTCAGCGCCTGGAGCGAGAGATTGAATCCGCCAAGAGCAAAGGCGACAGGACCGAGGTGATGGAAGGCCTGAAACGATTTCTCGAATCGCCCCGGAAACCGAAACGCCGCAAACAGCGTGCTCCAGCAAAGAAGTAAGGGCGCGGCCAAGCGGGCGCCGCTGACGTAACCATCAAAGAGGAAACGAGTGGCAATTAAGCTCGAACAACGTGCTTCACCCGACCGGAGCCGCATCCCGGATATTCAGAGGAGCGAAGGTGACAGTTTGCATAAGTCCCTGCTATGACAGTGGTTACGTCGAAATGGCCCCGACCTAGACCATTTCGACGTGCGAATCCCTCCATAAACTACTGTCCGCAAGCTGCTACGAAGACTGTCGCCACTTGCCCCACCTACCCTGTCCGAAGAGGTCAGCCGATGGCACCCAGGGTTTCCGGCTCCTCGTCGCCCCAGTATTCGAGCGTGGTCGTCGCACCTGGGGAACTCTTTCGGATCTCCTGGACTGTCCGTACCATCAGATCCTTCCAGAAGCGCCCGGCGTCGGCTCGCCGGGAATACACGATCCGAAACGTCAAGGATCCTGCCGGACCGCCGGGCAACAGGCAGATGTCGCTGAAGTAGTCCCCCAGGCGGTGTGCGATCGTGGCAGACGATTCGGTGCCCTTCGGGGAGGGCCGCACGATATCCACGTACGCTGCGTCGGCGTGAATAGCGGCTCGCAGGAGCTGCTGAAGGCGTTGCGACTCCTCCGCGGACGAGCACTTTACCAGCCAGGAGGTGAACAGAGGGTCGTGTCGCATCAGGGTACTCCTCACGGAACGGGCGCAAGCACTTGCCGGTTGGTCATGTGGGCGTTCAAAGTCGCGAAAGCCGTCGGCAAGAATTCATAGACGTCGGCCCCGTGCTGATAGGCGCGCGGAGGATTGACGGTCAGCAGGGCCGCCAGCACAGTCACGGGCAGATCAAAGTCAAGCCGTGCGGGAATGCCGCTGGCGGGGTTCACCTGGGCAAACATGTCAGCAACCGCCACATCCACCGTCGCCCAGAACTCTCCGCCGCCATTGAACGCCGCTGCCCTTGCCGCATCCAGGCCGTTGGCGTCGATGTCGTTGGCGCTGCCCAGGTCGGTCCCGTGATGAAGGCGGATGACCCTCGCCGCTCCCGCCCCGGACTCGGGAGCTTCTTCTCCGGTTGCAGGACCCACGGAGAGTTCTTCCTCATCAGTAGTCAATGCACACGAAGCTTCCTCGCGCTGCAACAGAGATTGGCAACCGCCCTCGCCCCAGCGTGCCACCTCGGTTTCCGGCGACTCCCTTCTTCTACATTACTTTGCCAGCGAGAACTTGTAAATGCCGCCTGGTGCAGGGCGGATCGGCACGACTGCGGGTAGCGCCTCCTGCCCGCGAGTTGCTGGCGCTCACGACGCGGCAAGGTCTTGACCGGCGCAGGCCCTCATGTTTGCAGGCGCCCCTGCTGGGAGTTCTGCCCCGCGTCCAATAGCATGACACAGGAGGCACGGCCCAACGGAGTGTGACCGGATGCAAACGGACGACACCGACAAGTTGATCCCGCTCGCCACCGACCGGCCCATCTGGGATCGCTTCTTCGGTGTGTTCCCGCTGGTCATCGTGGGCAGCAAGGAGGAAGATGGCCGCTGTAACCTCGCGCCGAAGCACCTGGCGATGCCCCTGGGCTGGGAGAATTACTACTGCTTCGTCTGTAGCCCCCGGCACTCCACCTACCACAACATCCGCCGGCACCGCGTCTTCACGGTCAGTTACCCGCGCCCCACGGAGGTGTTGCTGGCGACCCTGGCGGCGGCCCCCCGGTGCGAAGACCTCTCCAAGCCGAGCCTCCTGGTGCTGCCGACCTTTCCCGCTCGCCAGGTGGACGGGGCCCTGGTCAAGGGGTGCTATCTGTTCCTTGAATGCACGCTGGACAAAATCCTCGACGGCTTCGGGCCGAACAGCCTGATCATCGGCAACGTGGTGGCAGCCGCGGCGCACGAAGACGCCCTGCGCGCCGAGGAGCGGGATGAGGCCGATCAGCTCTTTCAGTTCCCCTTGCTGGCCTACGTGAGCCCGGGCCGCCTGGCGGAGATCCGACAGACCACGGCGTTCCCGTTCCCCAAGGGCTTTTCGCGTTGACGGGGCCCCGGTTCGCGGGGTGGAGCATGACGGACCACGAGCCTCGCTGTGTTCTGACCTACTTGCGGGAGCACCGCCAGGACATGGTGGGGCTGTTGCAGCGCCTGGCGCTGGCCGAGTCTCCTTCCGACAACCCGGCCGCGGTGGCCCCGCTGCTCGCCATGTTAGCGTCCGAGCTGGAGCAAGCCGGGTTGTCCGTTCGCCTGTTCCCGGGTCGTGTCTCGGCAGGCACGCTGTTCGCCCGTCCGCGACGGAGAACCGACACAAGCCCGAAGCGCAAGCGAGGGAACGAGCCGTTGCAGTTGCTCGTCGGCCACTGCGACACCGTCTGGCCGGTCGGCACGGTGCGACAGATGCCGGTTCGCGTCGAGGGGGAAACCCTCCGGGGGCCGGGCGTCTTTGACATGAAGGGCGGCCTGGTGCAGATGCTCTACGCGCTGCGGGCTGTGAAAGACCTCGACCTGCGGCCGCCGGCGGGCAGTGTGGTTGTGATCAACTCCGACGAGGAGATCGGCAGCCCCGACTCCACCCCGCTCATTCGCCGGCTAGCTCGCCGCGCGGCTCGGGCCTTCATCCTGGAACCGGCCTACGGCCAGGCGGGAAAGCTCAAAACTGCCCGGAAAGCCTCCGGCGGCTTCACGATCACCATCAAAGGCCGAGCCGCGCACGCTGGCGTCAACCCCGAAGAGGGGGCCAGTGCTATCCTGGAGATGTCCTACCAGGTCCAGAGGCTCTTCGCACTCAACGACGCAGCGCGGGGCATCACTGTGAACGTGGGGACGATCGATGGCGGGCTGCGGTCGAACGTCGTCGCCCCCGAGGTGCGGGCCGCCGTGGACGTGCGGGTGCGGACGCGGCAAGACGCCGCCGAGGTCGAGGCCGCCATCCGTGGTCTCCGGCCGGTCAACCCCGAGACCACGATCCAGATTGAAGGAGGGATCGAGCAGCCGCCGATGGAGCCGCTTCCCCGTAACCAGGCCTTGTGGCGCCTGGCGCACGACCTCGGCCGTCGCCTGGGACTGGAACTCGACCAGGCGGCGGTCGGCGGCGCCTCCGACGGCAACACCACGAGCCAGTACACCGCCACCCTCGACGGCCTGGGGGCGGTCGGCGACGGCGCCCACGCCGCTCACGAGCAGGTGCTGATCCCGCAGCTGGTGGAGCGCTGCGCCCTGCTGGTCCTCCTGCTCCTGGCTCCTCTTTCTCCATCCGAGGAGCCGCCATGATCACCATCCGAGAGGCGACCGGCCGGGACGTTGCCGCGATCCACGAGATCTTCCTGGCATCCTACGGGACCGATTACACGGACCCCCGCTACTACGACGACGCCCTGTTGACCCGGCTGGTCTACTCCGACGACAGCCTGCTTCTCGTGGCCGAGGACACCGAGACGGGGGGAGTCGTCGGCACGGCTTCCGTGGACCTGGAGGTCGGCGCCCATTCCGATCTCGTCGGGGAGTTCTGTCGCCTGGCCGTTCTCCCCACCTGCCGGCATCGCGGCATCGGCAAGCTGCTGATGAGCGAACGCCTCCAGCGCGTCCAGGACCGCCTTCAGGTCGGCCTGGTCGAAGCGCGGGCAACGCACCCCTACAGCCTGAGAATCGCCGAGGCCCATCAGTTCGCGGTCGTGGGCTTCCTTCCCGAAAGATGGCGCGTGCGCGAGCGTGAAAGCCTGGCCCTGCTCGTCCGCTACTTCGGCAACGCCCTGGAACTGCGCGACAATCATCCGCGGATCATCCCCGAGGTCCACGCCCTGGCCCACATGGCCCTGGAGAACTGCTCCTTGCCCCCGGACACGATCGTGGACGAGGACGCGCCCGCCTATCCGCCCGGCGGGGACTTCGAGGTGCAGGAATTGACCACGGAAGGATACGCCTCACTGCTTCGCATCGAACGGGGTCGGGTTCGCCACCGCGAGATCTTCGGGCCGGTTCGACTCCATTATGGCATTTTCAAGCTCCACGCCCGGCGCTCACGCTACCTGATCGCGCGCGAGGGCGGGCGGATCGCGGGTGCGGTCGGCTTCACGCTCGATCCCGTGGACAGGGCCGTGCGCATCTTCGAGCTGATTGCCCTCCACGACGAAGTGATTCGCTTCTTGCTGAGCGACCTGGAGCGCGCCTGCCGGGAGAAGTGGGATTGCCTCATTGAGGTCGATGTCAGCGCGCACTCGCCGCGGATGCAACGGACCCTGATCGAACTGGGGTTCTTGCCGGTAGCCTACCTGCCGGCCCTGGTCTTCCACGAGGTGGAGCGCCTCGATGTCGTGAAGATGGTTCGCCTTCTGAACCCGCCGCAGGTCCGGCCGGCCGGGCTCACCCCAAGCTGCGAGGCACTGGCGGAGTTGGTCCTGCGTCTGTTCCGCAACCGGACTGTGCTCCCCCGGATCGCCAAGGCCGTCCACGACTTGCCGCTTTTCGCCGGGCTGGACGCCGAGCAGGTTGCTCGTCTTGCCGGAGTGTGTGGCGTCACCGCGTTCGAGCCGGGCGAGACCGTCTTCCGCGAAGGCGAGGCCGGCAACCAGACGTACGTCGTGCTCCAGGGAGAGGTGGCGATTGCCGTGGCGGCCTCGGCCGCCCCCGTGGGCGTGGTGCGAAGCGGAGAATGCCTGGGAGAGATGTCGCTGCTCACCGCGGGCGCACACTCGGCGACCGCTACGGCCTTAACACGCGTCGAGACGGCGGTCCTGGGGCACCAGGACCTGGCCGCGCTCATCCGCCTGCGGCCGGACATCGGCCTCCACATCTACAGGAACCTCGCCGTGGGGATGGGGGAGAAACTGAAGCGCCTGAATGGTTCGCTTGCCGAGCAATAGACTCGCGCCGTTCGATTTCCGGTCGTTTAGCCGCCGCCCTCGATTTATCGTTTCGCGAACCGAGAAATCCGCGCCGCCCCGAGGGCGGCGGCTCAACGTCGGTTTTGCAACGGCGATGGCATAGGATGGATCTCATGACCAACCACAAGGCGAACCTTACGGAGGACGACCCACCCGTTGCCGGCCGCACGACGTCAGAGACTCAGGTCGGCGGCAGCCCGTATCACATCCTGGCTGCCGCCAGCATGGCCGATGAGCGGACCCGGGTGCTCAAGCACGGCGACACCTTCGCCGTCTTCGACCATTACGGCGACATCAAGCCAGGCGGGCTCGGCGAGCAGGGCCTGTACCACGAGGGTACGCGCTATCTCTCCTGTCTGCTGCTGGAGCTGGAGGGAGGCCGACCATTCTTCCTCGGCTCAACGATTCGGGACGAGAACGACCAGCTGGCCGTCGCCCTCACCAACCCGGACCTGCTCTGCGATGGTCAAGTGCGCTTCCCGCTTGGGACGCTTCACCTGGCGGTGAAGAAGTTCCTCTGGCGGGGGGTGTGTTACCAACAGTTGCGGCTGAAGAACCACGGGCTGGAGCCGGTCAACATGTCGCTCGCCTTGCACTTCAAGGCCGACTACGCGGACATCTTCGAGGTCCGCGGCATGAAACGGAAGGCGCGGGGCCAGGACCTGGCGCCGGAAGTCAGCGACGATTGCGTGCTCCTCGGCTATCGCGGGCGGGACGGCGTCGTGCGGCGCACGCTGCTGGAATTCAGGCCCCCCCCGTCTCGACTCACGGCCTCGGCCGCGCGGCTGGACCTGACGCTGGGCCCACAGGGGGACGCCACGTTCTCCGTTACGATCGCCTGCCAGCGCGACCCGGCGTCCCCGACGGTGCTTCCCTTCGACGACGCTCGGGCCGACGCCCAGGCCGACCTGGAGCGATACCGCGCCTGGTCCTGCCACGTCCGCACCTCGAACGGCCAGATCAACGCCTGGGTCAATCGGGCGGTGTCCGACCTGCACATGATGACGACTGAGCTGCCCACCGGCCCCTATCCCTACGCCGGCGTGCCCTGGTTCAACACCCCCTTCGGCCGGGACGGGATCTTCACGGCCCTGGAGTGTTTGTGGCTGCGGCCGGCCCTCGCCCGAGGCGTGCTGACGTACCTTGCTTCCACCCAGGCCAGGGAGGTCATCGCGGAGCAGGACGCCGAACCCGGCAAGGTCCTGCACGAAACTCGCAACGGGGAGATGGCCGTGCTGAGGGAAATGCCCTTCGGCCGCTACTACGGCAGTGTCGATGCCACGCCGCTGTTCGTCCTGCTGGCGGGCGCCTACTTCGAGCGGACCGGCGACCGGGCGTTCGTGGAATCCCTCTGGCCGAACGTGGAGGCCGCACTTCAATGGATCGACCGCTGCGGCGACCGGGACGGCGACGGCTTCGTCGAGTACCAGCGGCAGTCCGCTGCGGGTCTCCTCCACCAGGGGTGGAAGGACTCCGACGACGCCATCTTCCATGCCGACGGCTCGCCGGCCCGCGGCCCCATCGCCCTGTGTGAGGTGCAGGGCTACGTCTACGCGGCCCGGCGTGCCGCGGCGGCGCTGGCCGCCGCGTTGGGGCACGCCGACCGCTCGGCGGAGTTGACGCGTCAGGCCGAGTCGCTCCGCTTGCGCTTCGAGCAGGCGTTCTGGTGCGAGGAGTTGTCCACCTACGGCCTGGCCCTGGACGGCGACAAGCGCCTCTGCCGGGTACGCACGTCGAACGCCGGGCACTGCTTGTTCACCGGTATCGCAAGCCCTGAGCATGCCCGGCGGGTGGCGCGGACCCTGTTGGCCCCGGAGTCATTCTCCGGCTGGGGCGTCCGCACCGTCGCCAGCTCAGAGGGCCGCTACAATCCGATGGGCTACCATACCGGCTCCGTCTGGCCGCACGACAACGCCCTGATCGCTCAGGGGCTGGCCCGCTACGGCCTGGCGGAGAAGGCGCTGCAAATCTGGACGGGCCTGTTCGAGGCCGGGCTCTATTTCGACCTGCACCGGATGCCAGAACTATTTTGTGGCTTCCCCCAGGATCCGGGGGAGGGGCCGGTCCGTTACCCGGTGGCCTGCGCACCACAAGCTTGGTCAGCCGCCTCGGTGTTCCTCCTCTTCCAGGCCTGCCTGGGCCTGGAGATCAACGGCCTCGAGGCCCAAATTCGCTTCACGCGGCCTCAACTGCCGGCTTCCCTGGGCGAGTTGCGGATTCACAACCTCGAGGTGGCCGGGGCAGTGGTCGATCTGCTGCTGGCCCGCCACGAGCACGACGTAGGCGTCAACGTGCTGCGGCGCGAAGGGGACGTCGAGGTCCTCGTGGCGAAATGATGCGGAACAACTCCAGGGCGCGACGGAGCGTTACCTCTCAAGCGGAACAACAACGAACCAGAGAGGCACCCTGAGGAAGACAGATCAGGCGGCAAAGCAGGAAAAGCGTTGCCAGCGGCCGTCCGAGGGGGTACGCTCAAGCGCCGGAGTCAGGGCCCGCTGACGGAAGGCGTCTCTCTGGGAACGATTGGCGAAACGGGAGTCCGCTGGGAGGACATGCAATGGCCAGGCGAACCGCGATCTGCAACAGTATCCAGCGACGTGCCGTCCGGCGCGTCGGCACGGCGGGGTTCCTCGTCCTCCTCGCCGCTGCCCTCGCCGTCGTCGTCGGTCTCAGCCGCGCCGACGACGGCAAGGGGCCGGCGAAGGACGACACGCTCAGCGAGAAGGGCTTCGCGTCGATCTTCGACGGCAAGACGCTCAAGGGCTGGCACGCCAGCGCCGAGACGGGGCACAGCGCGGCCAGCAAGCACAAGTCGGGCGGCAAGTGGGTCGTCGAGGACGGCGCCATCGTCGGCAGCCAGGACATTCCCGGCAACGGCGGCCTCCTCATCAGCGACGCCCAGTACGGCAACTTCGAGGTGGCCCTGGAGATGAAGAACGACTTCGGTCCCGACAGCGGCCTGTTCCTGCGCAGCAACGACAAGGGGCAGGCCTACCAGGCGATGATCGACTACCACAAGGACGGCAACCTCATGGGCGTCTACGGCGAAGGGCTGTCGGGCGGCATCAGCGTGCGCAACTTCACCTTCCTCGACAAGGTCACGGACATCAAGGAGGACAAGTGCCCCTTCCCGCTGCCGGTGTCGCCGGAGAAGTGGCCGGCCTTCTGGAAGCACGGCGAGTGGAACGAACTGCGGGCCCGCATCGAGGGCAACCCGCCGAAGGTGACGACGTGGATCAAGGGGGTGAAATTCCTGGAGTGGAGCGACAAGGAGAAGCGCCACGCCGACAAGGGGGGCATCGGGCTCCAGGTCCACGGCGGCGGCGACTACACCAAGCAGTTCGTGCGCTACCGCAACCTCCGCGTCAAGGTGCTCGACTGACGCGCGGGCGACGGCCCGAGGGAAGCGGCTCGGCCCAGGCTGCCGCTGGGCCGGGGGGAACCGAAGCTCACCCGCCGTCCCGAAACCGTTTGGTCCCGGTCAGGAGGGTGAGTCGTCAGGAAATGTCAGTCGGGGCGACTGGATTCGAACCAGCGGCCTCATGGTCCCGAACCATGCGCTCTAGCCAAGCTGAGCTACGCCCCGTCACCAGACGTAATCGGCTGCCCGCAGGCACCCGTTACACCTGCTTATTTTTTGCAGGAAGCAACAGGAATTGCAAGGTCACTTTTTTGTGCAAGCCCTCGGGCCCGTGCGCTTGAACCCCTCAAACTCGCCTTGCCCGCCTTTAGCCGCCGGGCTATCATCCGCCGCTGCCGTCCTGGTTCCTCCGACCTTCGGGTCGGAGGCGGGTTGAAATCAGGGAAGAAAGGACGAGTACACGTGGCCATCACCGTTGGGCAGTTGGCGGCGTTGGTCCGCGGTGAAGTCTGTGGCGACGGCGACCTCGTCATCCAGGGGGCGCGGGGTCTCAGCGAGGCCGGCCCCGGCGACATCACCTTTGCCGAGAACGACCGCTTCCTCAGCCAGTTGCACGCCTGCCGGGCGTCCGCCGCCGTGGTGGGACCGGCAGTGGCGGTCAACGGCCTGACGGTGATCCGCGTCGCCGAGCCGCTCGTCGCCTTCGTCGCCATCGTCCGCCACCTGCAAGGGAAGGCGGACCTGCCGCCGCACGGCATTGACCCCCGCGCCTGCGTCGATGCCACCGCCCGCATTGGCCCCGCCGCGAGCATCCTGCCGTTCGCGAGCGTGGGCGCCGGCACGGTCATTGGCGCCCGCTGCCGCATCTACAACGGGGCCGTGGTCGGCCGCAACTGCCGCCTGGGCGACGACGTCACCCTCTACCCCAACGCCGTCCTGTACGAGGACTGCGTCCTGGGCCATCGGGTCATCGTCCACGCCAACGCCGTGCTCGGGGCCGACGGCTTCGGCTACCGCCTGCAGGGCGGCCGGCACGTCAAGGTGCCGCAGGTCGGTTACGTCGAAGTCGGCGACGACGTGGAGGTCGGGGCGGGTACGACGATCGACCGGGCCACCTTCGGGGTGACGCGGGTTGGCGCGGGCACGAAGATCGACAACCTGGTGCAGGTCGGCCACAACTGCCGCATAGGCCGGCACAACCTGCTGGTGAGTCAGGTGGGCGTCGCCGGCTCGTGTACCACCGGCGATTACGTCGTTATCGCGGGGCAGGCCGGCCTGGCCGACCATGTCTCGGTCGGCGACGGCGTGATCATCGGCGCCAAGGCCGGCGTCACCAAGGACATCGCCGCCGGGGAGCGCGTCCTCGGCGCCCCGGCCACCTCCGAGCGCGACCAGAAGCGCATCCTGATGAGCCTCGAAAAGCTCCCCGACATGCGCCGCGACCTGCGCCGCGTCAAGCGGCAGCTCGGCATCGGCGACGAATAAGTACCCGTTTCAAGTTCTCGGAGAAAAAAGACTCCCGATGGCCCAACTGGAAACTCGCGCGTCGCAGCGTGCCGACCCGATAGGACTGCTCGCCGGCTGGGGCAAGTTCCCCATCGCCTTCGCGGAGAAGGCCCGGGCGCTCGGCGTTCCGGTGGTCTGTGTCGGCCTGCGCGGCATGGCGTCAGCGGAACTGGCCGGCCTGTCGCACCGCTTCTACTGGGCGCGGCCGGCCCAGTTGGGGCGGATCATCCGCTGCTTCAAGCGCGAGGGGGTCCGGCGGGCGGTGATGGCGGGCAAGGTCCCCAAGGCCGACATCCTGCACAAGCCGTGGAAGGTCGTGTCGCTGTGGCCGGACTGGCGGACGCTGCGCTTCTGGTTCTTCCGCCCCCGCCGCGACAACCGTGACGACAACCTCATGCTGGCCATGATTGACGAATTCGCCCACGACGATATCCGTTTTGAATCCGCCTTGGAGTTGTGCCCGGAGTTGCTCGTGAACCCTGGAGTGCTGACGCGCCGCCGCCCGACGGCTCGCGAGGAGGCCGACATCGCCTTCGCCTGGGACATCGCCCGCAAGATGGGCGACCTGGACGTGGGACAAAGCGTGGCCGTAAAGGAATTGGCCGTGCTGGCCGTGGAGGCGATCGAGGGGACCGACCGCATGATCGCCCGCGCGGGCGAGTTGTGCCGCTCGGGCGGCTTCACGGTCGTGAAGGTGGCGAAGCCGAGGCAGGACATGCGCTTCGACGTGCCCACGGTGGGGGCGTCAACCATCGAGACGATCCACCGGGCGGGCGGCCGGGTGCTGGCGATCGAGGCGGATAAGACCATCGTCCTCGGCGAGGCCGAAACGGTGGCCCTGGCGGAGCGTTACGGGATCAGCATTGTGGCGTGGACCGAGGCCCAGGTGCTGCGCCGGACGGCGTGAGGGCCGGCCGCAGCTGCGGTTGACGGCCCGGAAAGGCACGGTTACATTACAACCATCGCTCGCCCGGCCCCTTAGCCAAGCGGTAAGGCAGCGGATTGCAAATCCGCCATCCCCGGTTCAAATCCGGGAGGGGCCTTTGACATAAGACTAGAAAAGGAAAGGGCTTGCGGCGACACTCGCCGCAAGCCCTTACGACGTTTTCAGGCAGCGGGAGGGTCAGCGGGAGGACGGGTTTCTTGACGCTTGTTCACCGCCTCTGCGGGAGGGTTGAACAGGGTCGGTAGGTCCCAGACCTCCGCGGCCACGTCTTCCATCTCCAGGTCAGCGTACAGGTCCGCCGTCATCCCGAGCGTCAGGTGCCGCATGAGCAGCTTGACCTTCTGGATGGGGAGCGCGGTCCCCACCGTCTTGCAGAAGGTGTACCGGAGCGAATGGAAGTCGGCGTGTCGGCCGCGGGCGTCCACCCGATCCACGCCGGCGCGGCGCAGGTCCTCGTAGAGACTGGTGATCTTCGGCACTCCGGGGCCGGTGTCCTTGCGGGGCCGGCCGCGCTGCCCTTTCTCGTCCCCCCGGCCGGCGCCGAAGACGAGACTGCCAGCGGTGGGGAGGGCTTCCCACAGCGGACGCAGCACTGTGGCGCACTCGGAGAGCATGGGCAGGTTCCAGGGTAGGCCGTTCTTGCTCACTTCCGGCCGCAGATGCCAGCGCGGCCGCGGGCCGGTAGGGTCGCAGTCGCACTTCTGCAACCGGCGCAGTTCCTCGCGGCGCAGCCCGGAGTAGGCCGCGACCTCGTAGACGATGCGGCGACGGTCGGGGGCGGCGGCGAGGAGGCGGGCCAGTTCCTCCGGGGTGTACGCACGGCGGAGGCGCCGGCGGGCCTGACGGCCGCCCTTGGCGCGGGCCATGCCGTCGAGGGGGTTGCTCGCCAGCCAGCGCCTGGGCGGGGCCTTGCACCACGCCAGGAAGGCATTGACGCACTGGTGGTACTTGTTGAGGGTACGAGGCGCCCGTTTGGCTTCCCGCAGCTGGTCGAGGAACTTCGTGAAGCTCTGGGCGGTGGCGTCGGTGAGGTTCTTCCAGCCGCACTCCCGGGCGACCCTGGCGAGCTGCTCTTCCACGTCGCCGTAGTGGCTGCCGCCTTCGGGGCTGCCGCGGCGCACCAGGTCGGCGAGGTACTCCCCGCACGCCTGCACCCAAGTCCTGCTGCCGTGCCGTTCCAGGGGCACCAGCCCCAGGTACGCGCCGCTGAACTCCGGGTACTTCGGGGCCATGCCGACGCGGATGCGGTCAGCATCCTCCTCGATCTTCTGGCCGAGGCTCTCGGCAACGCGCTTGTCATCGGTGCCGCTGCTGATCTTCTTCATCTTGCCGTGCTGATCCTTGAACTCGACGCGGTAGATGTTGCGGCCCTTCGGCTTGTAGACGGATGCCATGATGGTCTCTCCTGAATGCTTCCTCGCGCCGGCATCGGCCCCCCTCCTGGCAGTCCTTTAGCCGTTCCCGAGCGGGACGGCCAGTTGATTCGGGGAGGGGCCGGCGCTTCCCTCCCGAGCAGAGCGACCGCCAGTCGGCCCGGGGCGCCGTGCCCCGGGCCGGAGCTAAGGGGCCGGCCGACAGGGCCGGCCCCAGAACGCACGGATCAGGCAGCGGCGAAGGCGACCGGACGAACGGAGATGAAGCGCGAAGGGGGGACGACCCGATCGCAGACCCAGACGCCCCGCCGGTTCCGCCTCAGCCAGGCCCGGGGGATGGCCAGCTTGATGATGACGACTTGGGCTTCGGCCACGCCATGCCGTTCAGCGACATGGGAGATGGCCCACGAAGACTTGGACAGGGAATGCAGCCAGACGACCTTCAGCTTGCCACGGGCACAGCCCGGCAGCAAGCCGAGCGTGCGGATGCTGCGCAGCCGGGAGATCGGGGTTGCATGAAACAAGACACGGAAGGTAGAATCCGACATGTTCGGAAACCTCTAGCCAGGTTTTCGGACCGGTCGCTGTGGTGTCTCACCACCACAGCGACCAACCATTTCACAGATGATAGTGTACCAAATCACAGACCACACTTCTAGCCCAGAAGGTATCTTTGTTACAATAGCTTAAGAGAAGAAGACTACGAAGATATAAGAGAGACTAAGATACAAGAGAGAATAAGACAAAAAGACACAGCGGATGGCTTGGCCCCTTCGCCGCGGCGCTCACCGGCCCCGGGCGCCACACGGCCAACGCGAAGCGGCTCCCGCGGTACTCCGCGCTCCTGAGCCAGGCCCGCCCGCCCGCCATCGCCCCGCCGGATCGGGATTGCCGGGGGTCCAATCCCGAAAAGGGGTGAAGGTAAGTGGGCTTTCGGGTATCCTATAGCCTGTTTCACATGACCTTGCACTCGTTTATCGGGCCTGTTACGCTTATTGGCGTAGTGGTTTTTCGCCAGGACTCGCCCTACGGATGATTGCTCTGGTGGGGTCGAACATGAGCCAGGGA
>Ga0208696_1001436_pt1 | contig 14099 bp, 15 predicted proteins | sample Sb_taG_9_FD_187711 | JGI IMG/M metagenome (GOLD analysis project Ga0208696, IMG submission 187711) | Peat soil microbial communities from Weissenstadt, Germany - Sb_50d_b_LC metaG (SPAdes) (version 2) | ecosystem: Environmental > Terrestrial > Soil > Wetlands > Peat | place: Germany...
CCGCGGTTCACGCCGAGCCGGTGGAGCAGGCGATCCCGTTCGCGTCGAGCAGCATGAGCAGGGCGTCGCCCTCGCAGCCGGGGAAGGAGAAGTGCGCGTTGCCGGGCAGCCTGCCGGATCCCGGCGGCGGGCCGTTGAGCACCGCGTCGGGAACCGCGGCGAGGACCTGACGCACCAGGTCGGCCCGGAGAGCAGCCACCCGTCCGGCCTCCTCGGCCCGCTTCTTCGCGCACACCTCGGCGGCGACCGCGAACGCCCTGATCGCCGGGGTGTCCAGCGTGCCGGAGCGGATATCCCGTTCCTGCCCGCCGCCGTGCAGCACCGGAACGGGCTCCACGCTGCGCGCCAGGATCAGCGCCCCGGCGCCGACCGGGCCGCCGAGCTTGTGGGCGGAGACGGAGAGCGCGTCCGCCCCGCTGGCCGCGAAGTCGACGGGCAGCTGCGCGGCGGCCTGCACGGCGTCGGTATGGAAGGGGATGCCGTACTCGTGCGCCACCGCCGCGAGCTCGGCGACCGGCTGGACCGTGCCGACTTCGTTGTTCGCCCACATCACGCTGACCACGGCCACCTGGCCGGGGGCGCGGGAGATGGCGGTCCGCAGCGCCTCGGGGCGCACCCCGCCGTCGGCGTCGACGCCGAGCCAGATCGCCTCCGCGCCCTGAGCGTCCTCCAGCCACCGCACCGAGTCCAGGACCGCGTGATGCTCCACCGAGGTGGTCACTACCCGCCGCCGGGAACCATCCTGGCGGGCCCAGTACAGGCCCTTGACGGCGAGATTGTCCGCCTCGGTCCCGCCGCTGGTGAATACCACCTCGCTCGGCCGGGCGCCGAACACCTCGGCCAGCTGCTCCCTGGACTCCTCCACCACCCGGCGAGCGCGCCTGCCCGCGGCGTGAAGCGATGACGGGTTGCCGAGCCGGGCGAGCTCCTCGGCCATCGCGGCGATCGCCTCAGGCCGCATGGGCGTCGTCGCCGCGTGATCCAGGTAGGCGGATCCGATGCTCTGCGAACTCATGACGCCGTAAGCCTAGCTGGGGTGAAGATACAGATGTAACGGGCGAAGGCGTTACTGCCGCGCTCAGAGTTGCTTGCGCTTACTGATCTCGTCCAGCAGCTGCGGGACCACCTTGAACAGGTCCCCGACGACCCCGAAGTCGGTCAGCTCGAAGATCGGGGCCTCGGGATCCTTGTTGACGGCGATGATGGTCTTGGAGGTCTGCATGCCGGCCCGGTGCTGGATCGCGCCGGAGATGCCGATCGCCAGGTACAGCTGCGGCGAGACGGTCTTGCCGGTCTGGCCGACCTGGAACTGGTGCGGGTACCAGCCGGCGTCGGTCACCGCGCGCGACGCGCCGACGGCCGCGCCGAGCGCGTCCGCGAGCTGCTCGATGACACCGAAGCCCTCGGCCCCGCCGGTGCCGCGGCCGCCGGACACGACGATCGACGCCTCGGTGAGATCCGGGCGCTCGCTGCGCTCGGCGACGACCCGGTTGGTCACCTTGGCCCCGCTGACCTCACCGGCCAGCGACACGGAGGACAGCTCCGCCGCACCGGGCGCCGGCTCGGGGGCCACCGCGTTGGGCCGCACCGCCACGATGGGGGTCCCGCGCCGCACCCGCGAGTGGACGGTCGTCGAGCCGCCGAAGATCGACTGCTCGGCGACCAGGCCGTCGCCGCCCGGCTGCAGGTCCACCGCGTCGGTGAGCACGCCGGAGTCGATCTTGACCGCGAGCCGGCCCGCGACCTCCTTGCCCTGGGCCGTCCCGGCCAGCAGCACGCACGCGGGGGACTTCTCCCTGACCAGCTCGGCCAGCAACTCAGCGGTGGGGGCGACGACGTAGTCATCGATGGCCGCGTCGGCGGCCACGTACATCCGGGCCGCGCCGTACTCGGCGCAGCGCGCCTGGCCCTGTTCCGCGCCCGGCCCGGTCCAGACCACCGAAGGCTCGCCGAACCGGCGGGCCAGCGTGATCAGTTCCAGCGTGACCTTCTTGACGTCGTCGCCGGTGTGCTCAGCCAGTACCAAGACCTCGGACATGTCCTCTCCCCTCCGGCCCTCAGATGAACTTCTGCGCGGCGAGGAATTCGGCGACCTTGACGCCGCCGTCGCCTTCGTCCTTGACGATCGTGCCGGACTGGCGCGGCGGCCGCTGCGCGAAATCGACCACCTCGGTGGCCGAACCGCCGAACCCGACCAGGGCTGGGTCGATGCCCGCGTCGGCCAGGCTCATCGTCTGGACCGGCTTCTTCTTCGCCGCCATGATCCCCTTGAACGACGGGTAGCGCGGCTCGTTGATCTTCTCGATCACGCTGACCACGGCGGGCAGGGAGGCCTCGACCTCGAAGTAGCCGTCCTCGGAGGCCCGGCGGATCCGCAGGACCGAGCCGTCGAGCTCCAGCTTGATGGCCAGCGAGGCCTGCGGGACGCCCAGCCGCTCGGCCAGCATCGCGGCCATCACGCCCATCCGGGCGTCGGTCGACTCGGACCCGCAGATCACCAGGTCGAAGCCGATCTGCTTGAGCACCTGGGCCAGCGCGTACGAGGTCGACAGCGCGTCGGAGCCGGCCAGCCCGTCGTCCAGCAGATGCACGGCCTGGTCCGCGCCCATCGACAGCGCCTTGCGGATCGATTCGGCGGCCTTCTCCGGCCCCATGGTCAAGATGGTGACCTCCGCGTCGCCGCCCGCCGCGCGCTGCGCCTCGGCGAGCAGCAGTCCCTCCTCGATGGCGTACTCGTCGATCTCGTTGATCAGCCCATCCACCGCCGCGCGGTCCAGCGCGGAGTCCGCGGGCCTGAGCGTGCGCTCGGCCGCGGTATCGGGGACCTGCTTGACGCAGACGACGATCTTCATGGCCGACACCAGCCTCCCTAGTTGCTCGCGATACAGCCTGCCAAACCGCCTGAGGTGGCCCGGCACCGGGTCGCACGGTTCATGTTACCGGTTGGTAGCTAGCGGTTGTTTGCTCAACAGCAAGACGACCGCCACCGCCACGTCGGCGTCCGGAGGCGCCCGGCTCAGTATCGTGGGGGAAACATTCCCCCGGGAGGAGTGGTCAGTTGCCTCGGGTCACCGTGGTCGGAACCGGATACCTAGGGCTCACGCACGCCGTCTGCCTGGCGGATCTCGGGCACGAGGTGCTGGCGATCGACACCGACGAGGAGAAGATCGCGAAGGCCGCGAACGGCGAGGCCCCGTTTTTCGAACCCGGCCTGGAGCCGCTGCTGCGGAAGAACCTCGACGCCGGCCGGCTCCGCTTCACCACGTCGTTCGCGGAGGTCGGCGCGTTCGGCGAGGTCCACTTCCTGTGCGTTGGCACCCCCGAGGGTGATTCGGGCCACGCGGACCTCGGCTTCGTCCGCGCGGCGGCCGACGCGCTGGCGGCCCACCTGGCCTCGGAGTGCCTGATCGTGGGCAAGTCGACCGTCCCGGTGGGGACGGCACGGCAGGTGATGAACCGGGTCCGGGCCATCGCCCCGGCCGGCCAGCGGGTCGACCTGGCCTGGAACCCGGAGTTCCTGAGGGAGGGGTTCGCCGTCCAGGACAGCCTGACTCCGGACCGCATCGTGCTGGGGGTCACGTCCGGCCGCGCCGAGGCGCTGCTCCGGGAGGTGTACGCGGCACCGCTGGCGGCCGGCGTCCCGCTGCTCGTGATGGATCTGGAGACGGCCGAACTGGTCAAGGTGGCGGCGAACGCGTTCCTGGCCACCAAGATCTCCTTCATCAACGCCATGGCCGAGGTCTGCGAGAAGGCAGGCGCCGACGTGATACCGCTCGCCGAGGCGCTCGGATACGACGCGCGGATCGGCCGGCGGTTCCTGTCGCCCGGCCTCGGCTTCGGCGGCGGCTGCCTGCCCAAGGACGTCCGCGCGTTCCGGGCCACCGCGTCCGCCCTGGGCGTGGGCTCGGTCGTCAGCCTGCTCACCGACGTGGACGCCATCAACGAGGGACGGCGTGAGCGGGTTTTCGCGCTGGCTCGCCAGGCCGCGGGCGGCACCCTGGACGGCACGCGAGTGGCCGTGCTCGGCGTGGCGTTCAAGCCCAACAGCGACGACGTCCGCGACTCACCCAGCCTGGCGGTCTGCGAGCGCCTGATGGCCGAGGGTGCACTGGTGTCCGTCCACGACCCGGTGGCGATGCCCAACGCCGCCCGGAGGCGGCCTGAACTGGTGTACGCGGGATCGGTCTCGGAGGCGGCCGACGGCGCCGACCTGGTGCTGCATCTCACCGAGTGGTCGGACTACCAGGCCATCGACCCCGCCGCGCTGGCCCGCGTGGTCGCCCGGCGGGTCATCATCGACGCTCGCTGCTGCCTGGACGCCGCACTGTGGCACGAAGCGGGCTGGACCGTGCACGTCCTGGGACGCCCTGACCCGTTAAAGCCACGGTCCGTTCAGTGAAAAAAGTGCCGGACACCGGTGAAGTAGAGGCTGACCCCCGCGGCCTGGGCGGCCGTGACGGTCAGGTGGTCGCGGATCGAGCCGCCCGGCTCGGCCACCGCGCGCACCCCGGCCTCGGCGAGGATTTCGAAGCCATCCGGGAAGGGGAAATACGCGTCGCTGGCGGCCACCGAGCCCGCGGCCCGGGCCCCGGCCCGCATCACGGCCAGCCGGGCCGAGTCCACCCGGTTGACCTGGCCCATGCCGACGCCGACCGAGGCTCCGCCGGAGGCGAGCAAGATGGCGTTGGATTTGACCGAACGGCAGGCCTTCCAGGCGAAGGCCAGATCGGCCAGCTGCGCCGGGCCGGCCGCCGGACCCGCTTTGAGCTCCCAGTTCGCCGGATCATCACCCGGCTCGGCGACCCGGTCCACCGTCTGCAACAGGATCCCCCCGCTTATCTGCCGCCATTCGGGCGAACCCCCGGGGGGGCCGAAGGTCCCCCCCGGGGGGGGTATGGGGGGATGGGTCCCCTCATACCCCCCGGGCAAACACAACAGGCGGACGTTCTTGCTGGCGGACAGGATGTCCAGCGCCTCGTCGCCGAAGCCGGGCGCGATGACCACCTCGGTGAAGACCTCGGCGATCTGCCGGGCCAGTTCCGCCGTTACCGGGCCGTTGGCCGCTATGACGCCGCCGAAGGCCGAGGCCGGGTCGCAGGCGTGCGCCTTGGCGTGGGCGTCGGCGAGGTCGGCGCCGATGGCGATGCCGCACGGGTTGGAGTGCTTGATGATGGCCACGCACGGCTCGGCGAAATCGTAGGCGGCGCGCCGGGCGGCGTCCGCGTCCACGTAGTTGTTGTACGACATGGCCTTGCCGTGCAGGAGTTCGGCGGCCGCGATGCCTGAGCGGGCGCTCGCACCTCCGGCCCGTTCGGCTACATAAAGGGCCGCCCGCTGGTGCGGGTTCTCGCCGTAGCGCAGGACATCAGCCCGCCGCCACAGGGCGCCAGCCACCGCGGGCCAGCCGCTGTCACGCGCGGTCTCGTCGGGCGCGTACGCCGCCGCGAACCAGGACGCGACGGCGATGTCGTACCCGGCGGTGCGGGCGAACGCCTCGGCGGCCAGGCCGCGGCGCTGATCCAGGGTGAAACCGCCTTCGGCCAGCGCGGCCAGCACGTCCGCGTACCGGGACGGATCGATGACGACGGCCACCGAGCCGTGGTTCTTCGCCGCGGCGCGGATCATCGCCGGGCCGCCGATGTCGATCTGCTCCACGCACTCCCCGGGCGAGGCGCCGGAGGCGACCGTGTCCTCGAACGGGTAGAGGTTCGACACGAGCAGCTGAAACGGCTCGATGCGCAGGCCGGCCAGCTCCGCCTCGTGCCGGGGGTTCGCGGTGTCCGCGAGCAGGCCGGCGTGCACCCGGGGGTGCAGGGTCTTCACCCGGCCGTCGAGGCATTCGGGGAAGCCGGTGAGCTCCTCGACGGGAGTGACCGGCACCCCGGCCGCGCCGATCCTGGCCGCCGTGCTGCCGGTGGAGATGAGCTCGACGCCGGCCGCGTGCAGCCCGGACGCGAGCTCCTCCAGGCCGGTCTTGTCGTAGACGCTGATCAGTGCTCGTTTGATTGGGGCCCGCCCGATCGGGATCCTGGTCAACTGCCGATCCTCACCTTCCTGCCCTGGACGGACCAGCCCTCGCGGACCATCCGGCCGAGCGTGCCGACGAGCAGCGCCCGTTCGGTCACCTTGATCCGCTCGTGCAGCGTCGCCTCGTCGTCGTCGTCCGCCACCGGGACCGGCGCCTGCGCGACGATCGGCCCCGAGTCCACCCCTTCGTCCACCACGAGGACGGTGCACCCGGTGATCTTCACCCCGTGGGCCAGCGCCTCGCGCACGGCGTGGGCTCCGGGAAACGACGGTAGCAGCGCCGGATGGGTGTTCACGCAGCGGCCGCCGAAGGCGTCGAGGAACGGCTTGCCGACCAGCTTCATGAACCCGGCCAGCACGATCAGGTCTGGCGCGTACGCCGCGCACGCGCGGGCCAGCGCCGCGTCCCAGTCCTCACGGACGGGATGGTCGGCCAGGCGGACGGTGAAGGTGGGGATGCCAGCCCGTTCGGCTCGCGTCAGCGCGTTGATCCGGTTACGGTCCGCGCCCACCGCGACCACCCGGGCCCCGTAATCCGCGTCAGCGCAGGCGTCGATCAAGGCCTGCAGGTTGGTCCCCTCGCCGGAGACGAGCACCACCAGCCGAGAAGTCACGCAGCCACCCTAAGGCACGGGGACCGGCAGCTCGCCGGACAGGGCACAATAGAACCCGATGGCCAGATATCAGCCGCCGGGCGGGCGGGGGACACAGCCGCGAGGGATGCTGCCGGCCCGGCAGTTGCCACCGCCAGACCCGGCCTCGCGGCAGCAGGCCCTGGCGGCGTTCGCGCTGGGCGTGCTCAGCCTGCTCGGCCTGGCGCTGGGGCTCGGCAACCTGCGCCGCGGCGTGTTCGTGGCCGCCTTGACCCTGCTGTTCGCCGTGACGGCGATGTGGCTCGGCATCGCCGTCAACCGGCGGGCGCGCCGCGGCGGCACGGCCCGGCCACGCGGGGCGGTCAGCGGGATCGTGCTCGGCGGGTTCGGCCTCGCGTTCAGCCTGCTGTGGCTGCTGGTCCTGGCGGTGTTCTGGCCGCAGCTCAGCGCGTATTCCAACTGCATGGCCAGCGCGAACACGGTGGCCGCCCAGCAGGTCTGCCACACACAGTTCACCAACTCGGTGGGCGGCGAGATCAGCGTCCTGCAGAACGGAAGGTAACTCGTCGCCGGCGTCTTCTTCCTGGCCGGCCCAGGGATTCACGTAGATCCGGTGACCGCCGATGTCGTCTGTTTCGTCGATCACGCCCACCAGGGTTCCCGGCTGGGCGGTCGGCTCGGAGGGATGCCCTGCCTCCTCGGCGGGACGGCCACCGGGAATCTTGCGGCGGAACAGCAGCCAGGTGGAGGCCGCGGCGGTCAGGGCGGCGGTCACCCCGATTTCCAGCATGGCCACCAGGCCGACCTGCCACCCGGATGGGCCCACCGCGGCCAGGCGGCCGTCGCCGAGCGGGCCGCCGGCGAACGCCGCGGCCAGGCCGGCCAGCGCGCCCGTGGCCGCGCCCGCCGCGAAGCCCCACAGTGCGGCCGCCTCGATCACCGGTGTGGGCGTGATCCGGACCGTCACGATCCCCGCGAACACGCCGGCCAGGTACGGCGTGGCCAGGACCAGCACCGTCACCCAGGCCGGCCCGGCCGACCTGGCGCCCCCGGGCAGCGCGGCCAGCATGGGGAAGACGGGCAGCGCGCCGAGCGCCGAGCCGGTGGGGGCGACCACGGTACCGGCGCCGAACGCGAACCCCGGCCCGAGCAGGTAGGCGACCGCCCAGATGATCGCGTTGGGAGCGTACGCCAGCTGGGCGAGCAGCAGTAGCGCCGCGCCGGCCGGGCCGGGCGCGAGCGCGTCGGTGGCCGCCTTGACCTCCGGCAGGTGCACCGCGAGGGACACGCCGGCCAGGGCCGCGCCGGCCGCGGTGAGGAGGGCCGAAGCCCCGAGCATGCCCAGGATGATCGACCGTGGCCGGGGCGGCATCAGCCGGGTCAGCCGTGACCAGGGCGCCAGTCCGCGGGCGGCGCCCAGCCCGCCCGCCACGACGGCGAGCAGGAACGACGCGATGATCGCCTGCCAGAGCGACGGCGCGGCCTGCGCGGACCGGCTCGCCACGGCCAGGGCTCCGGCCAGCAGGGTGTACGGCAGGGCGAGCGCGACGGCGGCGTAGCCGACATGCCGCAGCCGGGTGACCGCTCCGGCGTGCACCACCCACCGCCCGGCCAGGGCGAGCAGCGTACCTGGCAGCAGCACCAGCCCCAGCGGAAGCATGCCGATCCGCCCGGCGCCGTGAACCGTGACGCCGACATGGTGCGCCACCAGCCACAACAGGGCGGCGGTGCGCAGCACACCGCCGAGGCCGGCGCCGATGCCGACGTGCGGGGCGGTGATCCAGCCGATCGCGGTGAGCGTGGTCAGCACGGCGAGCCCGCTGGCCGCCGCCGCGCACGCGGCGATGCCGCCCGTGACGACCAGCGGCCGCGGGGGCCGGGCCTTGGGCCCGGACCCGGCACGCTCCGCGGCTCCCGGGGACTGCGGGCCGTCAGGCTCGCGGGCCGGCGGTGCTTCGGCGGAAACACTCACAAACCCGATACTCGCAACCGTCCGCTCCGAGCCCAAGCAGGCGCGCCGCCCGCGAGCCGGCAAAACGCTGAGGCGTTAGCTGCGGCGCATGATGTCGCGGACCAGCTGGGCGGCCTCGCTCGGGGTCTTGCCCACGCGCACGCCGGCCTTCTCCAGCGCTTCCTTCTTGGCCTGGGCGGTGCCCGAGGAACCGGAGATGATCGCGCCGGCGTGGCCCATGGTCTTGCCCTCCGGGGCGGTGAAGCCGGCCACGTAGCCGACCACCGGCTTGGTCACGTGCTGCTCGATGAAGGCCCCGGCCCGTTCCTCGGCATCACCGCCGATCTCGCCGATCATCACGATGGCGTCGGTCTCCGGGTCCTCCTGGAAGGCCCGCAGGCAGTCGATGTGCGTGGTCCCGATCACCGGGTCGCCGCCGATCCCGACGGCCGTGGAGAAGCCGATGTCGCGCAGCTCGTACATCATCTGGTAGGTCAGCGTGCCGGACTTGGAGACCAGGCCGATCCGGCCTGGGGTGGTGATGTCGGCGGGGATGATGCCGGCGTTCGACTTGCCCGGCGAGGCGACGCCGGGGCAGTTCGGCCCGACGATCCGGGTGCGGTTCCCCGCGGCGCTCGCGTAGGCCCAGAACTCCGCGGTGTCATGGACCGGGACCCCTTCGGTGATCACGATGCACAGCGGGATGCCCGCGTCGACCGCCTCGATGACCGCGGCCTTGGTGCCGGGCGCGGGCACGAACACCACCGAGACGTCGGCCCCGGTGGCCGCCATCGTGTCCGCGACGGTGCCGAACACCGGCACGCCGGTGCCGTTCAGCTCGACGGCCTGGCCGGCCTTGCGGGGGTTGGTGCCGCCGACGACCCTGGTGCCCGCGGCCAGCATGCGCGCGCCGTGCCGACGGCCCTCCGAGCCGGTAATGCCCTGGATCATGACCCGGCTCTGGCCGGTCAGGAAGATCGCCACCTCATGCCTCCTTCGCGGCTTGGGGGCCGACCCCGGTGCTCGCCAGTTCAGCGGCCCGCCGGGCCGCGCCGTCCATCGTCCCCACCTGCTCGACCACGGGTATGTCCGCCTCGGACAGGATGCGCCTTCCCTCGGCGGCGTTGTTGCCGTCGAGCCGGACCACGATCGGGCGGTCTACCTGCTCTCCGCGCGATTCCAGCATGCCGATCGCCGACACTATCCCGTTGGCCACCGCGTCGCAGGAGGTGATCCCGCCGAACACGTTGACCAGGACGCAGCGCACGCTCGGGTCGGACAGCACGATCTCCAGGCCGTTCGCCATCACCTCCGCGGAGGCCCCGCCGCCGATGTCCAGGAAGTTCGCGGGCCGTATCCCGCCGAACGCCGCTCCCGCGTAGGCCACCACGTCCAGGGTGGACATCACCAGGCCGGCGCCGTTGCCGATGATGCCGACCTCACCGTCGAGCTTGACGTAATTGAGGTGCTTGGCCTTGGCGCGGGCCTCGATCGGGTCGGTGCTGGTGAGATCCTCGAACCGGGCGTGCTCCTGACGGAAGGCGGCGTTGTCGTCCAGCGTGACCTTGCCGTCGACCGCGAGCACCTGCCCGTCCTCGGTGAGCGCCATGGGATTGACTTCCACCAGCGTCGCGTCCTCGTCGGCGAACATGGCCCACAGCCGCTCGGCCAGCAGCGTCGCCCCCTCGGCCGCCTCGGCCGGGATCCGGCCCGCGGCGATGATATCGGCCGCCTTGGCCGGGTCCACGCCGGCCAGCGCCGAGACCGGGATCCGGGCCACCGCCTCCGGGCTGCTGTGCGCGACCTCTTCGATCTCCATGCCGCCCTGGACCGTGCAGATGGACAGGAACGTGCGGTTGGCCCGGTCCAGCAGGAAGGACAGGTAGTACTCGGCGGCGATGTCCACCGCCTGGGCGATCAGCACCGAGTGCACGATGTGGCCCTTGATGTCCATGCCCAGGATCTGGCTGGCCTTGGCGTAAGCCTCGTCTGGGCCGCTGGCCAGCTTCACGCCGCCGGCCTTGCCGCGCCCTCCGGTCTTCACCTGCGCCTTCACCACGACCAGCGGATGGCCTTGGGCGGCGAACTCCGCCGCGACCTCGCGCGCCTCCTCCGCCGTGTGGGCCACCTTGCCCGCCTGCACGGGGACGCCGTACTCGGCGAACAGTTCCTTCGCCTGATACTCAAACAGATCCACGCCTAATCTCCACCATTTCCGCTGTTCACAAGCATTTCATCCCATCGACAAAGATCCGCGCATTCACCATCGAGTGGCGGATGGCCTGGATCGGGATCATCCGGGCCAGCCTAACGCTCCTGGTTGAGAAGCGCTCAGCCAGCTTGCCAAGCGCGAAGTCCACGTCCTGCACCTTCAGCTCGGCAAGCTCGATCTTGCCGATGGAGGCGGCAGCCGCCGGCTGGTCGTCGAACTCGGCGAAGCTGGCGCGCCAGTCCTCGCCCATGTCGCCCGCGAGTACCTTGTGCCTAGTCCGGGCCGGCCACGGCGGCGCGGATTCCTGCAGCCGGGTCAAGGTAGCCCGGTACGGCCCGGCGATCTCCGGGGGCAGCGCGGCCTCAAATACCGACAGCGCCTGCCCGAGCTTCATCGCGCCGCCCTTGAGCTCACCCAGGACCCGGAACACCTCAGCTGCTGTCCGCCGCTGAATTTCCTGGTTCACCGGCTCAGCAGGCCGGCCGCCCAAACGCTTACCGGTCCCCAGCGCGGTCCGGCCCGCATACCCGACCGGCAACCTGGCCAGCCTGGCCGAGCGGGTGACAGCATGACGGGCAGATCGCTCACGAGCCCATTCTCAGCTATATCCATCGCATTGATGCCAGTTACACCGGGTCAGCGTCCGGGTGCGCGAGGGAAAGCGGGAAGAACCAGCCGACCGGCCGCACACCCTTGACCCAGGCGACGAGCCGCCGTGGTCCTCGGCGGCGCCCTGTCGGGCGTCATGTCGCCCGGCGTGGCTGGTAAGTCCGCTAGCTAAGAGCCTGGGCCTTGCCCTGCTGGAATTCCGCGTCCGTGATGACGCCCCGGTCGTGCAGCTCGGCTAGCTTGGCGAGCTCGTCTGCGCTCCGCTTTCCCTGCGCTTCGAAACGCTCATAAGTGCGGGCAGCCTCATCGTGGGGGGCATTGGCCGTCTCGACCTGCTCTCCGGCCAGGTGAGCACCGCGGGCGATCAAGTAAGCGAAGACGCCTATGAAAGGCACCAGGATCACGACGATGAGCCAGCCGGCCTTGCCCCAACCGCTGAGGTCGTGGCTTCTGATAATGCTCAGGATGGCCCAGATGACCAGGACGATCAATACGATCCAGATGAACAGCCACAGCATGGTCAAGAACAGGTTCCACAATGGGTAGTTCATTTTGAACGCTCACCTCCGTCTGGGCGCCGCAGCCAGGGACACCCTGCAGATAAGTCTCGGCGCCCCATTCCCGGTGTGCCTCACCCCCTGCAGGGTGAACGCAACGGCTAATTTGAGTGCGCCCGGCTAGCGCCGACCATAGGTGACCGGGTTAAGCGACGGGCTGGAGCGGTGCGCCTGGTCGACCGGCCGGATGATCCTGTCCGACGACAACTTCGCCACGATCGTGTTCGCGGTCGAGCAGGGCCGCAAGATCTACGACAACCTGACCAAGTACATCCGCTTCGTGCTGGTGCTACTGGTCGTGTTCGTGCTGACGTCCCTGGGCGCCACCTTGTTCAACATCGCGGCCGGCGAGCCGTTCACCCCGCCGCAGGTGCTGTGGATCCACTTCGTGGTCAACGCCCCGTTCGGTTTCGCGCTCGGTTTCGACAAGGAAAGCCCGGGGCTCATGGGGCGCAAACCACGTCCCCGGGGTGAGTCGGTGCTGACCACGGGGTAATGATCACGGTCGGGCTGGCCATCACCATCGGTCTGCTGTCCATGATCGAAGTCGGCCAGCATCTTTTCGGCAGCGTGGCCGCCGGCCAGTCGATCGCGTTCACGTCGTTCGCGCTGTGCCTGATCGTGGCCGCGGTGCAATGCCGCAGCGAGACCCGTACGGCGCTGACCACAGCGACCTTCGACAGCAAGCAGATGAACTGGGCGATGCTCGGCGAATTCGTCCTGGCCGTGCTGGTCACCCAGATGGACGTGTTCAACCGCCTGCTCGGAACCACCCAGATCAACCTGCGCCAGTTCGGCTGGGCGCTTATCCCGGCCCTCGCCCTCCTGGTCCTGTGGGAAGTCGGCAAGTACGGGGCGCGGCGCCGGATGAGTAACCGATCCGGATCCGCCGGGCCGGAGATGACCCAGGTCACGGACGCTTGATCAAGAGCTGCCGAGTGCCTCGGTGATCTGCTGGATGGCTTCGGCCTCAGCGGGACTCACGTCCTGCCCGTGTTCCCGGTGCGCGGCCGCGACCTTGCCAGCCAGGGTGAGGACAAAACGCCGGTACTCATCGAGTTCCCCGGTGGTCGCCTTGCTCCCGAGCACACCCACTGCGTTGCGGAGGTGGTCGAGTCCGTTTTCCCTGAGCTCTTCGGCGGAGCGGTATCTGGTGTGGTCCACCTTGGGCTTTGCCGCCGCAATTTCGTCGAGGAGTTCGCTTTCGCCGTGCTCGCCGCGCGCCTCCGCGTAGGCCTTGGCCATGGCGATCGTCTCGCGGAACGTTCCCCCGCGGGCCGCCGTCACGACGATCATCCCGGCGGTGGGCGGGCCCTCGAGAACCACTTTCCATTCCTCGGGTGAAAAGTCAGCTTGTGTCGTCATGCCACGCTCCTTCGCTCAGACCCATTCAACTCGGCTCCCTGCGGGCGTTCAGCTCCGCGGCCTGAGCGGTGCGGGCCTCACGCTGCCGCGAGAGCTGGATAAGCTTATCGGTCGCGACCACGGCCGGTACCAGGAGCGACAAGCCACGTCCTTGTGGTACAGGGGGCCGACGAACGTCGAAGGATTGGAAAGGCCGGATCCTGCGGGTCCACCATGACCATGGTGAGCAACCGGGGGTAATTCAGAGCAGCCGCAGGTCGGCTGCCCGCTGCAGGGCCCGTGAGCGCGAGGTCGCCCCGAGTTTTAAATTCTCAGCCCCCGGCCCAGGCCAGGTCCATGAGTCTGTTCTCTGCTGCTGTGATCCCTCAGTTGCCGGTGCGAGTCCGACGACCGTAAGACGTGGACATTATTGGACCACGGTGCCCCCTGCCGGACATCACCCCCCGCGAGGGAATCTGGGCGGGAGGATCTCGTGTCACCCTCAAGAGGGCGATTACGAAGAGGCCGGCGGCGCGGCATGCTGGAGACACGAAACAAGAGCTAGATGGCCCGGGAGGTATAACCCGGTGCGAGCACAGATGTATGAGATCACTTTTTTGGGGCAGGCGGGTACCACGCTGCGCGCGGAGTTCGAGGATTGCGAGGTCACCATCGGGCCCGGCATCACTACCCTCCGGGCCGAACTGCCCGATCGGGGCGCTCTGTCCGGGCTGATAGAGCGAATCAACGGCTTGGGACTCGACGTAATCGACGTGAGCCTGGTGGCGCCACCGCGCGGGAAGTAG
>Ga0208696_1001437_pt1 | contig 14097 bp, 11 predicted proteins | sample Sb_taG_9_FD_187711 | JGI IMG/M metagenome (GOLD analysis project Ga0208696, IMG submission 187711) | Peat soil microbial communities from Weissenstadt, Germany - Sb_50d_b_LC metaG (SPAdes) (version 2) | ecosystem: Environmental > Terrestrial > Soil > Wetlands > Peat | place: Germany...
CGATCTCGGCGACGCCCGTGGGGCTGCCGCCGTAGGCGTACAGGACGTGGCCGTCGGGAAGAACCTGGAAGATGACGGCGATGCTGGGGAACTTGTGCTCCCAGACCACTTTGCCGTCGGCGTCCAGCTCGACGAGTCGGTTGGGCCCCTTGCCGTACTCGGCGAACATGATGCGGTGCTTGACGACGTCCGCGGCGGGGGCGCTCGAGGCGACCCCCAGCAGGACGGCAAGGGCAGCCAGGCAGGTGATCCGGCGCACGGCACGACCTCTCTCGCTCGGTTTCGTGGGGGAAGGCGGCGATGGTCTGGAGGATAGCAGGGCTGCGTCACCGAGGGAAGTGGGGCGCCTTCCGACGGCGATTCGGTCAGGCACGGCCGGACGCGGGCCGTCGAGACGTCGTTCCCCGTGAAGCTGACGGCGACGAAGCGCGGCTCGGGGTTGTGGAGGGCGGGCGCCTGGCGCTGGTCGCTGCTGGGATCATCGGACGAGTGTCCTTCGTCATCCTGTACAAGCCGCTGGCGGAGGTGACTGAGGAGGAATTCGACCCCCTGTTTGCGGTCAACGCCAAGGGGACGTTCTTCGCTTCAGGGCGCCGACGCTGGGCTGCGTTATTCCTTCCTCCCTTGGTGTCGGGCGTTACCCCGTCACTCGCGACCGCCAGCCAAGCCTCGTCTCGGTCTCGGCGCGGGTGTTCTCGGGGCGTCAGGTTCGATTAATCCCGCACCCCGGGGCCGCCCCCGGCGGGATGGCGTACCTCTTGGGGGAACCTGCGGCTCTCGGGGCGCGCCGGCTGGGGTAAGATCACGGGGCCTCCTTTGTCCGCACAACGAGGGTTCGCGCGTGTTTGCCGGGCTGACGATCCTGCACGTGGACATGGACGCCTTCTATGCATCCGTCGAGCAGCGCGACAACCCCGAGCTGCGCGGCCGGCCGGTCATCGTCGGCGGCGTCGGGAACCGCGGTGTAGTCAGCGCCGCTTCCTACGAAGCCCGCCGCTTCGGCATCTGCAGCGCTCTGCCCACCGCCACCGCCCGCCGCCTCTGCCCCCAGGGCATTTTCCTCCCCGTGCGGATGCCGCACTACGCGCAGGTCGCCCGGCAAATCCGCGACATCCTGCTGTCGGTCACGCCGCTGGTCGAGCCGCTGAGCCTGGACGAGGCCTTTCTGGACGTGCGCGGCCACGAGCCGCTCCTGGGGCCGGCCCCCGACATCGCCAGGCAGATCAAGGTGCGCATCCGCGCCGAGACGGGGCTGACGGCCTCGGTCGGCGTGGCCCCCAACAAGTTCCTGGCCAAGCTGGCCAGCGACCACGGCAAGCCGGACGGGCTGGTCGTCGTACCGCCCGAGCAGGTCACCGCGTTCCTGGCGCCGCTGCCGGTGGGCCGACTGTGGGGCGTCGGCGCGAAGGCCGAGAAGCGGCTGCACGCGCTGGGCGTCCGTACCATCGGCCAGTTGGCCGCGCTGCCCGAGAAGGTGCTGGCGGGCCACTTCGGCAAAGCGGGCCGCCACCTGGGGGCGCTGGCGCACGGCCGGGACGAGCGGGCCGTGACGCCGGATCGGGAGGCGAAGTCCATCAGTACGGAGACGACCTTCCCCGAGGACGTGGGCGACCGCGCGGCGCTGCGGGCGTGGCTGCTCGACCTGGTGGACGAGCTGGCGGGCCGGCTGCGCAAGGAAGGCGTGCGGGCGCGGACGGTCGAGCTGAAGCTGCGCTCGTCCGACTTCCACACCCGCACCCGCTCGCTGTCGCTGCCGGAGCCGACGGACTCGACCGACGCCCTCTGGCACGCCGCGCTCCAGTTGTTTGAGCGCTCGGTGACCGAGGAAGTGCTGCCGCTACGGCTGCTCGGCGTCGGGGCGTCGAGCCTGAGTCATCAGGGAATGGTGCAGGGCCAACTCTTCGACAACGAAGAGCGGAAGCGGGGCGAGGCCCTGGATCGGACCATCGACGCCATCCGTGGGCGGCTCGGGCCGGGCGCCATCCGACGCGGTAGCCTCCTTGACCTGCCGGGGCACGACAAGGACGGGAGTCAACACCGGTAGTTCGATGTGTTACTGGGATCGCTCGGCGATCCCAAGCACGGACATGACGATGGCCAATTGGACTGACGAGCTTGCAGAAACCAAGTCAGCGGGTGAGGGAACTCTAACTACGTTGCGCACTCAAGCTCACTGAGCCGCTTGCGAATTCGCTCGTCATCGTCGAAGCGCTCGGTGTATCGTAGGGCCGTGATCAGCATCCGCCGCTTTCCGGCAACATCCGGGAACCCATTCGCCAGCCGCTCCCAGATTTGCCAAAGGGTCAGGCCCGTCCGAGGGTCGGGGCGCCAGCCGCGGTCGGTGAGGAACGCCAGCACCTCGGCCAGATGGAGTGCTTCTGCCGATCCACAGGTTCCCTTGCTGCTCTGCACCACCGCCCGCCCCACCTCCTCGATGAGGGTGTGTCGTAACGGCTCCAACGGCCCCGTCCCTGGGACGTCGCGCGCCAGGAATAAGTCGTGCGCATTCAGCGTCACCTGATCCGCCAGCCAGTCGAGAAACCGCACCGACGCCTGGATGCGGCCCTCGGGCTTGTCGCCCGGCATGGCCAGCAGGTGAAGGCCTTTTCGTTCCCACTGCCGGGTCAGGAACGGACTCGTGGCGCTGCCGGCCTCCACGGTCAGAGCGAAGGCATCCCGCTTGGCGCCCCGGAGCATGTCCGCGATGCGGCTGTACATCTGACGGAAATTCGGGTCCTTCAGCCCGTAACCGGCGAACAGGAACGTCTGGTTGAGCAGCAACCCTTCCAGCAGCAGCGCCATGGCCGGACGGTTGCGGAAGAAGGCGTCGTAGTCGTCGCGGCACAGAACGATCCCCTGCTCCCGCTGAGCGTCCCCATGCAATTTGACCACGCAAACGCCGTCCGTCTGCCCGGTGAGGGCGACGTCCTTCTGTTCCACGACGGTGACCGGATGCCGGCGCAAGGCGCTCAGCGTCCGCTCCAGCAGGTCGTCGTAGTTTGTGGTGATGACCAGGCGGACCGGCAACGACATCAGGAGATAGTGGGCCAGCGTCGGCCTGGCCTCGGCACCGCCGAACAAGCCGGCGATGATGTGGGAGAGGGCCGTGGCCCCGCGCTTCTCGACGAACCACTGGGCCAGGTCCAGGTAGTAGTCGAGGTCGTCGCGCGGGCCGAGGGGGATGCCCAGCTCGGCGGCGAGCTTCTCGATGAGCTGGTTCCAGCCGGGCAGGCCGGCGCCCGCCGATACGCCGGCGCCTAGGAAGAGGACGCAGCGCCGCTCGCGAAGGGCCTGCAGGAGGCCGGGGGGCAGGGGTGCCTCCACCGGGCAGGTCGGCGCTAGTTCTACTGTAACCGATTCGCAGACCCGTGAAATGCTGAGCCTGAGCATTACACCTGAGAAACTCGAGGAAGACCGAGCATGAGCTTGAGCATCCCCACTACCGTTGAGGTTGTGTTACCGTGATGATAGCTCAAGCTCATGTGGAGCTTCTACTGACTTTTCTCGGCGCAACTCCTCAAGCTCAACTGCCCAGCAAGTCCCAGAATCGGTTACAGTAGAACTAGCACCAAACGGGTTTTCGGGTCATTGTAGTTAACAATGAGGGCCTACGGTCCTGACCGGGATTGGTCGTTGGGTGTCAACGAAACCACTACCTGCCGATCCCCCAACCAGGGTAAACGATGTCTCGCGGCGTTGAACTCATCTATCACTGGGATCAGGGCCTCCTGGCCCGCGAACCGCTCCAGGCGCACCACCAACGCCTCCGGCGTCTCATACAACGCCCCGGGACGATTGAAGAACCGCCGCCGCAATGTCTGGATATGGCTCCCCACATAGTCCCCCGCCAGCGACGACGCGAAGTCCCCTACCGCGTTGTACACCAGCGCCACCAGCCAGCCCATCATCTGCAACGGCCCCCGCTGGAAGCGCGGCCGCTTCGGGTCCGGGCTCTCCTTGTCGTAGCCGCACGGCACCGCATCCAGGAACTCGTCGTGGACCCCCACCCGGTACCCTTGCTCGTGATTCTGCCGCCCCCGGTACGCCGTCAGCACGTCCAAAGGGGGCGCCACGCCCGTCGTGTGCAGCGGATGCCAGCGGGCCTTCTTCGGCCCCGGCACCACCTCCCGGCAGATTATCGTCCGCACGGCCTGCTCAGGACTCTCGTCCTTCAGCACCGTGAGCGTCTCGGCCAGCCGGATCTCCTTCGCTGGGGCGCCGACGTACGGCCCGGGCTCCTCGAGCACCTCGAATTGCTCGGCCGGCAACGCCTTCCACAGCTTGACGCGATGGGGGTAGCGGCAAGCCCGCAGCGTCACGTCCAGGCGCGGCTGATACTCCTGGGCCAGGTCCCACAGCGCCCGCACGCCGGCGTCCGAGTGGCCCGCCCCGGCGTCGAACAAGGCGTGCAGATACTCCGGCTGGCCGCGCTCCAACGTCTGCCGCGTCAGCGGCACGGCCAGGTCTTGCAGCCCCCAGTCGCCCGGGGTGGCCCGCACCGCCAGGTAGCGGCCGCTGCCCAGGTCGTAGGTAGAGAAGAGCTTCTCGCAACGCCTGTGCTTGTTGCGGGTCGTGATATAACCCTTTTTGATATGGAATTTATGCGTCCAGCGCGGGATGGTGTGCTCGTCGTAGCTGGCCAGGGCCACGCCGCCCGCGATCAAGTGCCAGGGGCTGGTGCGGCGGCAGAAGGCATCGACCTCGTACCAGGGGAGGTGACGGCGCCAGCCGCCGACGCTGTAGCGCGACGGGCAGCGGCGGCCGCCGATCAGCCGCGCGAAGCCCGCGTCGTCCATCGGGTCGAGGTGGAAGACGCGCTCCAGGCCGATTACCGGGGCGAAGGCGCTGGTCAGCAGCCCGCGTGTCAGGGTGCCGTAGGGGTCGTCGAAGCATTGCCGGGCGCTGGCCAGCCAGCCCAGGACGGGGCCGAGCATCAGGAAGGCGCCCGCGTACGGCGTGTGCGCGACGAAAAGGGGGGCGCCGGCGCGGCGGCCGGCGTCACGGCGGGAAGCCGGTCGGCGGGGTCGGGCGGCGCCGCGACCGGGCCTGGGCGGGTGGGCACGGCTGGGGTGATCGCGGGGGCCGGGGCAACCGAGGCCCCAGTCGCAGGGGCAGCGCCAACCTGGTCGATGCCGAACTTCTTGAGGAACTTGTACAGGGCAATGCGTGAGACACGGACGCCGAAAGTCTGGTCGATGAAGTCGATCAGGTCGGGGCGCGTGGCCTTGGGGTGGGCCAGGAGGAACTCGATGATGGGTCCGGCGTAGCGTGGCAGGAGCTTGCCGTAGGGCCGTCCGTCCAGGCGATGGTGGGCCTGCTGGACGGCTTGCTTGGAGGACATCTCCTGCTGCCCTGAGGCGGTGGGCCGGCTGACGCCGGCGAGGCGGGCGAGTTGGGCAACCTTCAGGCCGGTGCCGCAGTGAAGCAGGAAGTGGCTGAGCAGGCGCGTGGAGTACGAGTCGGTGCCCCGGCCCTGTCGGAAGTGGAAGGCGGCGCGCAAGGCGCCGCGCTGGTCGGGCGTGAGGCGGAGTTCGGGGATGCGTGCCTGGCCTAGCCATGCGGAAAAGGTATCCGTTGTAGCGGCCATGGGAGTCCTCCCGGGCGATTACCGAGAGGTAGTATACTCCGTCACGGCGAAAGGTTAACCGTCAGGACCCGAAAACCCGTTTGGTGGTAGGCCCCGCGAGCCGAGTGCAGCTTTCTTGGGCGGGCCCCGCCCGGCGTCGCCAGGCCGCTGCGCGGCCTGGCGACTGACACCTTTTTCCGCCCGCGCGGCTTCCCAGGGTCAAGCCACGTTGAGGCCTCGTGACTGCACGCCCCCGGAACTGCCGTCGGAGACGGTCAGCGTGTAACCATTTCCGACGGGGACCCCCTGAAAGGTAACGAACCAGGAGGAGCCGTTTGCAAAGACGCCGCTATCGGCCACGGCATTCATCGTCCCGCCAGTGACCGTTCCAGAAGTCCCACCCCAGGCGATGAAGTTCTGGGGGATCGGGTTGTCGCTGGCATGGGGGTAGGTAATCTCCGTATCGAACCCGCCGCCCGTCACGTCCAGGTCCGAGATGCAGTCGATAACGCAGTCGTCCGCCGTATCCTGGAGCTCCAACCTGCAATGCTGCTCCACCCTCACGCCGCTGAAGGCCACGGCCCAGAAGGGGCTGTCCGGCCGTACCAGGGGGTGGCCCTTCTTACTGGTCCCGTCGGCGTGGAACAGGACGCAGCGAACTTTCGGGTGCCGCTTCCGATCGACGCAGCCGAAGGCGGCGAAGCTGTTGTTATTCCCCGCCCTGGCTTTCCCCGAACTTGGGTAGTCAATCTTGCCATCTGTCGGCACGGCTGAGGTCCTCCGAAACGCGTTCGTCCTCCTCGGCGAGCGGCTCCACCACCACCCGCCGGAAAGAGGCTGATCCCTTGACGACGTAGAGTCCGAATCCCCCGCCCTGGGAGAAGCCGGGCGGCGGAGCCTCTTCCCCGGAAGGGGCCTCCGCCTTCGGCCCGCGGAGGCCTTCCCGCACCGTCTTCGCCCACTCCTCGCCGGGGACCTCCCCGACGACGACGCCGTCGGCCCACTCCCCCCGGATGCCGCGCGGCGTAATCTCCACGGTAAGCGTCCGCCAATCGCCGCCCAGGTGGCCGGCGGGCTTGAAGAGGCGCGAACTTCGACCCCCGAGCTTCCAGTCGCGCGGGACCGGGTACAGTCCCGGAGGGCAGAGGTGCGGGATGAGGTAGACCGGGTTCTCCGTGGGCACGACCAGGAGAGGACGAAGGTGGGGAGGCGCCTTGTCCGCCTGGTCGGCCGCGCTGTCGATGTCGTTGAAGGTGAGTTGCCCGAAGCTGAACACGGGCCCGTCAGGCGTCGCCTGCTCCCGGAGCAGGAAGAACAGCCCCACCTCTCCCGGGGCGTTGCTCTGCTTGTGCCGCACCTGGGCGCGGATTCGGTATCGAGTGCGGGACGGGTTGCGCACCAGTTCCACCAGACAGAGGTCCCAGGAGTGGACTGAAAAGGTGCCGTCGGGCCCCATGGACAGGCGCGAGGCGCCGGCGCCGTTCCGCAGCCGGAACCACTCCGGCTCCCCCGTGTCGCCGATGAGTGTTCGTTTCTCGCCCCGGGAGAGCGCCGCTTCGATGCGCTCCGCGACGCGGTCCGGGTGGCGGGCGTAGCGGAACAGCGGCACCGCGGCCAGGAGGAGAGCGACCAGGAGAATCGCGGCGCAGGGAAGCGGGTGCCGTTTCAGGCTGCGCCAGGCGCGGCCCGGCCAGCGGCAGGGCCGGGTCAAGGTCGGCTCCCCCCGCAGGCAGCGGCCCAGTTCGTCGGCCAGCAGCGCGGCCGAGGCGAAGCGGCGAGCCGGATCCTTCTCCAGGCAGCGCAGGCAGACGGCTTCCAGGTCGCGGGGCAGGTCGGGCCGCAGCCGCTGCGGCGGCACGGGCGGGGCGTGCTGGATGCGCTCCAGGATGTCGGGGTCGCGCTCGCGCGTGAACGGCGGCCGGCCCGTCAGGCATTCGTAGAGGATCGCGCCCAGGGCGTAGACGTCGGTGGCCGGGGTGACGTCGCGGGAGCGGCCTGCCGCCTGCTCGGGCGCCATGTAGGCCGGGGTGCCGAGGATGGCGACGCTGCGCGTGTCGCCCGTATCGTCGTCCAGCGTCTTGGCCAGGCCGAAGTCACAGACGCGCGGCCGCCCCAGGTCGGGCGGCCAAGCCCCCGGCTCGAGGGGCGTCTCATCGCCCCCCGCCCCGTGCAGCAGCACGTTGGCCGGCTTGAGGTCGCGGTGCAGGATGCCCCGGCCGTGAATGTAGGCGACGGCGCCGGCCACGGCGGCGACCACCCGAGCCGCCAGGGCCCACGGCATCGGCGTGCCCCGGCCGCGCAACCAGTCGGCGAGGCTGCCGCCGGGGCAGTAGGCGCTGGCGATGTAGCAGATCAGGCCGTCCGCGCCGGCCTCGTAGACCGGGACCAGGTGCGGGTGGTCCAGCCCGGCGGCGGTGTGGGCTTCGCGCAGGAAGCGCCGCGACAACTCGGGCGTGACGAGGCCCTCGTAACGAGGCACCTTGAGCGCGACGTCGCGGGCGGTGGCCGGGTCGTGGGCCAGGTAGACGACCCCGAAGCCGCCGCGCCCCAGCTCGCGCCGAATGCGGAAGCGACCGACCCGCTCCGGGCCCGCGGGAGCCGCGGCCGGTCGCGAGGCGAGACGGTCCCGCTCCAGCCGCCGCAGAAGGGCGGCGGCCTCCTCGAGGCGCCGGCGCATTTGAGGTGCGACCGAGGAGAGGGACAGGTCGGCCGGCCGGCCCTGGGCCAGGGCCTCGTCGCAGGCCTCCAGTGCCGTGGTGAAGTTGTCGTCATCGAGCGACGGGTCATCGGGATTCATCCTGCGACTCCGTGAGCAGCTGCCGCAGCTGTTCGATGGCCCGCGCCCAGAGCTTGCGGGCCGCCTCCGCGGAACGTCCCAGGCGCCGGCCGATCTCCGCGAACGAACAACGCTCGTAGTTGCGCCATTCGATCGCCTGCCGGGCCGCCTCCGGCAGCCGGCCCAGGGCACGGCGCAGGAGGTCGGCCTCCTCCTCCGCCCGGGCCCGGGCGCTGGGCGGGTCTGCCGCCGCCTGTGGCGAGGGATGCGGCTGCTCCGGCGCCGTGTCGTCCAACGACACCTCACGGCCCACGTCGCGCTTGTCGGTGTTGTGGTAATGCCGGCGGACGTTGGCCACGTTGTTCAGCAGGATGCGCCGCAGCCAGGCGCGCAACTCCTCCCCGCTGGTCCCCGCGAACTGGCCGAAGCCGCGCTGGGCCTCGAGGAACGTCTGCTGGACCAAATCGGACGCGCCGATCTTGGCGTGAAGGCCACTCGGCAGCTCCTGGTTCGCCACCAGCAGGAGGTACTGCCGGAAGGCCTCCATCATCTGCCCCAACGCCTCGGTCGATCCGCCCCGCGCGTCCCGCATCCAACTCTCGACAGCCGGGGCGTGCGGGGCGGGGTCCGGGGGAGGCGGATCCATGTCTCTATCCTCCCAGGCACGATTCTGTCGCAAATCGGACAAAGGACACTGCGTTTTAGCATAGTTTGACCGGCGGGTGGATGCAACGACATTCTCTTGCGGTGTCGGCCCCTCGGCCTCACTGACAAACTTCCCGTTATTCGGGGGTAGGGAGAACGCGACGACACCCCACGACCCACGCCGGTTTGACAGAGGGACGAGCCGGCCGTAAGTTGAGGAACGCTGACGAAACAATGTCCGTGCCAAATGTCGTCGTGGTGCGCTGGAGACATCCGGCGCGACCCAGCTATGAATGCCGATGATCCAGTGCGCGAACCGCCTTCGCCGGACGAGGAGACGATCCGCTTCCTGATGGCCCACGAGCGGGCGCTGGAGGAAAGTCGGCCGCCCCCCGACCCGCCAGACTCGCTGCTGGGCCGTCTCGACGCGGCCGACCGTGCGCGCCTCCTCCGTCTCCTCGCCCGGCAGTGCCGGTTCGTACCACCGACGGCGCCGGCCAACGATCCCCTCGCCGGGACGCTGCCGCACCCCGATCCGCCTCCCGGGCCCAGGCCGCTGCCCGCCGTCCCCGGGTACGAGGTGCTGAGCGAGGTCGGCCGCGGCGGCATGGGGGTAGTCTACGAGGCGCGCGAGAAGAGCCTCAACCGCGTCGTCGCCCTGAAGATGATCCTGGCGGGCGGCCACGCCGACCCGGAGCACCTGGCCCGCTTGCGTGCCGAGGCCGAGGCCGTCGCCCGCCTGCGCCACCCCAACATCGTGCAGATCCACCAGGTCGGCGAGCTCGCGGGCTTGCCGTTCCTGGCCCTCGAATTCATCGACGGGGGCAGCCTCGACAAGACCCTGTCCGGCGCCCCGCAGCCGCCGCGCTGGGCGGCGGGCGTCGTCCAGGTGCTGGCGCGGGCCGTGCAGCACGCCCACGAGCGGGGCATCATCCACCGCGACCTGAAGCCGGCCAACGTCCTCGTCGGCAAAGACGGCGTGCTAAAAGTCACCGACTTCGGCCTGGCGAAGAAGGTGGACCAGGCGGGGCAGACCGTCAGCGGCACCCTCATCGGCAGCCCCGAGTACATGTCGCCCGAGCAGGCCGCCGGGCGCGTGCGCGAAATCGGCCCGCGCGCCGACGTCTACGCCCTCGGCGTGATCCTCTACGAACTGCTGACCGGCCGGCCGCCGTTCAAGGGCGCCACCCTCGTCGAGACGCTCGACCAGGTCCGCGGCCAGGAGCCGGTGCCGCCGCAGCGCCTCGTCCCCCGCCTGCCGCGCGACCTCGACACGATTTGCCTGAAGTGCCTCGGCAAACTCCCCCGCGACCGCTACGCCACGGCGGGGCAGCTCGCCGGCGACTTGCAACTGTTCCTCGAGGACAAGCCGATCACCGCCCGCCCGGTCGGCCCCCTGGCACGAGCCGGGCGCTGGGCGCGGCGCAACCCGGTGGTGGCCGGGCTCGGCGCGGGCGTGGTCGCGCTGCTCGTCGTCACCGTGGTCATCGCCAGCGTCGCCGCCTTCCAGTTCCGGGCCAAGGCGGAAGTCGAGGCGCGGGCGCGCGCCGACCAGGAAGTGCAGCTCTACGCGACCCGCATCGCCATCGCCGAGCGCGAGCTGACGCTGGACCAGGACGTCGTCCTGGCCGGCGCGCTGTTGGAGAAGTGTCCCGAACACCTGCGCGGCTGGGAATGGGACTACCTGATGCGCTTGCGCGACGGCCCGCGCGCCCCGCTGACCGGGCACGACGGCGGCCTGTGGATGGCCGTCTTCAGCCCCGACGGCGGCCGCCTGGCCACGGCGAGCATCGACGGCACAGTGAAGATCTGGGACGCCGCGACCGGGAAGACCACGTTCACCTTCCTCGGCCATGTCCTGCCGCAAATCCCCTTCGCCAAACCGCCGCAGCGCGTCCCGGTCATGTGCGTCGCCTTCAGCCCCGACGGCCGACATGTCGCCTCGGGCAGTCTCTTCCCCAACCCGGTCGAGCTGGGCGACCCGCGCAAGGCCCTCGGCGTGGTCAAGGTCTGGGACCCGGCGACCGGCCGCGTGGACGTCACCTTCGGCAAGCAGGTCGGTCTGGTGGACTCCCTGGCCTTCAGCCCCGACGGCAAGCGGATCGCCTCGTCGAGCCTTAACGAAGACAACACCTTCGCCGTTTGGGACGCGAGCACCGGCGAGGACGTCCACGTGGTCCGCGGCCACGCCACCCACGTCCATCACCTCTGCTTTAGCCCGGACGGCCACTTCATCGCCTCGGCAAGCACCGACGGCTCCGTGAAGCTCTGGAACGCGACCACGTTGGCGGAAGTCCGCACCATCGACGCCCACCGGGCGCCGGTCTACCACGTGGCGTTCTCTGCCGACGGTTCGCACCTCGCCTCGGCCAGCTTCGACGGCACGGTATGCGTGTGGGACACGGCGACGGGCGCCAAGGTGCGGACGTTGCGCGGCCACACCGGCGGCACGGTCACGGTGGCCTACAGCCCCGACGGCAAGCGCATCGCCTCGGCCGGCTATGACAAGACGGTGCGCCTGTGGGACCCGGCCAGCGGCGAGGAGAAGATCACCCTGCGTGGCCACACGGACCTGGTCGCCAGCGTCGCCTTCAGCCCGGACGGGCGGCAGCTCGTCTCGGCCAGCTTCGACAAGACGGCGCGTATCTGGGACGCCTCCGCCGCGGAGGCGCCGAGCGGGCCGGGCCTGTTCACCTGCGGCGACGAGGCCCACCGGGTCAACGCCGTCGCCTTCAGCCCCGACGGCCGGCTCCTCGCCTCCGGCGGCTGGGACGGGGCTGTGCGCCTCTGGGATGGCGAGACCGGCGCGGCCGTCCGGGCCCTCGAAGGCCACGACGGCGCCGTCTGGGGCGTGGCCTTCAGTCCGGACGGCAAGCGCATCGCCTCCGCGGGGTGGGACCGCACGGTGAAGGTCCGCGACGCCGAGTCCGGCGACGAGGTGACCACCTTCCGGGGGCACGCGACCCCGGTCCACGCCGTCGCCTTCAGCCCCGACGGGCGGCGCGTGGTGTCGAGCAGCTGGGAGGGACTCGTCAAGGTCTGGGACGCCGCCACCGGCAAGGAAATCGCCTCGTGCGCCGGCCATCTTTTCCCGGCCCTGGCGGTCGCCTTCAGCCCGGACGGCCAGCGCGTCGCCTCGGGCAGCGGCGACCGCACCGTGAAGGTCTGGGAAGCGGACAGCGGCCGCGAGGTGTTCACCTCGAAGGGACACGAGGGACTGGTCCACGGCGTCGCCTTCAGCCCGGACGGCCGGCGCCTCGCCTCGGCCAGCTGGGACAAGACGGTCAAGTTCTGGGACGCGAAGACCGGCAAGGAGTTGCAGACGCTGCACGGGCACAAGGACCGGGTGCAGTGTGTGGTGTTTTCGGCGGACGGCGGTCGGATTGCGACGGCCAGCGAGGACAAGACGGTGCGGGTGTGGGACGCGCTGACGGGTCGCGAGGTGATGCCGGCCCGCCACCATCGCGGAGTCGTCTGGTCGGTGTCGTTCAGCCCCGACGGGAAACGCGTCGCATCGGGGTACTGGTCGCCGGCCGGCGGGGTGAGGACGTGGGGGGCGGAAGGCACGCGCTAGCAGCAAACGGTGGGGGCCAAGATCGAGTAACCTTCGGCGTGCGCCACAAGGAAATCGCCGAGGACAGCGTGCTGGCCGACAGCAATCGGTCAACTTACCAGAGTTTCCGGGGAAACTCTGGTAAGTTGACCGATTGCGCAACTCATTAGCGTAGAACATGTTGCATCCGTGTCGCTGTCAACTTACCGGCATGGTTCAAGCCGGGGTAACACTTGGCGCCGTAGGTCAGGCTTTCCAGCCTGACAAGAAGCGAGTCAGGCTGGAAAGCCTGACCTACGGCCGCGCCACCCGAAACTGCCCCGTTCTGAACCATGCCAGCAATCCCAAGCAGGGAAACGCGCGCGGACTATTCACCCGATCAGTGTACCATGTGGCTACCCCCCGTGGAAGCGCGGTTCGCCGGCGGCGAGTTTAACTTGCCCCCGGCAACGGCACCGGGCAGAATAGGACGCGCCGGCCAGCGTGGCCGACTCGCTCCGCGAGTCGTTTGCCCCATCCCAGACCCCGACGAGAGGACTTGTGAGCATGCCAACGTACGTCACCTTCTTCAACCTGACGCAGAAGGGGATCGAGTCGGTGAAGCGCGCGCCGGAGCGGATCGAGGCGGCCAAGCGGGCCTACGAGGCGCAGGGGGCGAAGATCAAGGCGTTCTACCTGCTGCTCGGCCGTCACGACGCCGTGGTCATCAGCGAGGTGCCGGATGACGAAACGGCCGCGAAATTGGCCCTGACCCTGGGTATGATGGGCTACGTCCGCTCGGAGACGATGCGCGCCTTCACCGAGGCCGAGTACCGCGACATTATCGCCGACTTGTCGCAGGAGCGATCATGAGCACCCTCAAGAGCGTCGCCGAGTTGTGTACCGAGCACGGCCTCGACCCGAAACAGCTCGCCGAGAAGGCCGGGCTCGACGAGCGCCGCGTGCGGGCCATCGTGGAGGGCCGCTGGACGCCGAGCCCGGCCGAGCGCGACCGGGTGGCGGCGGCGTTCGGCCTGACGCGCGAGGAGATCGCCTGGGGCCACAGCACGCAGGTGTCGCACCTGTACGGCCACGGCCCGCAGTTCGGCAGGACCCCGTAACCCGGAGGATGAAGATGGAAGGCCTGAAGACGGTCGATGACCTGTGCGTGCAGCACGGCCTGAGCCACAAGCAGCTGGCGGAGAAGGCGGGCCTGGACGAGCAGCGCGTGCTGGCGATCGTGCTGGGGCGCTGGACGCCGACCCCGGCGGAGCGCGACAAGGTGGCGGCGGCGTTCGGCCTGACGCGCGAGCAGATCGCGTGGGGGCACAAGACGCCGATCCAGCACATCTACGGGTCCGGGCCGGGCTGAAGCCCATCAGAGGGGAGCGTCCATGATTTGCTCTGGACGCGATGCAAGCGGCAGCCGGTCGTTGCCGCATTCGCCAGAAAGATTCTCACTTCATCCGGCCCAGAGATCGCAGGGCTCCCCCATGGGGGCCCTGCTCTGACCGGCGCGCATCAAGGCTAGCCCATTGTGCGCTAGCACGCTCCAACCCGTCTGGCTCTCCGCCAACC